>Ga0302286_10000429_pt1 | contig 34624 bp, 41 predicted proteins | sample III_Fen_E2_3_FD_198765 | JGI IMG/M metagenome (GOLD analysis project Ga0302286, IMG submission 198765) | Peat permafrost microbial communities from Stordalen Mire near Abisko, Sweden - III_Fen_E2_3 | ecosystem: Environmental > Terrestrial > Soil > Wetlands > Permafrost | place: Sweden: Abisko...
CCCCATTTTTTCCCCGGGGGGTGGTTTTTCAGGTACTTTTTAAAGAAACGGAGCGGGCTACACGAGATACTATGGTTTTTGGTGATTCCATACTCCTTTCAAGAGCACTTATAGTGTAAAAGTCAATCCGTTTCTTTAAAAAGTACCTGAAAAGTAGTAAAGAAAGGAGCACAACATATGATAAACGATATAAAAACTTACTTTACTGAATCACCCCAATTTGGAGGTGGTGGGTAATGGCAATAGAAAAACAAAAGAATAGACCACGTCGACCAGGAACAACCGTGGAAGCAAGAGAAAATCAATTAATAGCACTAGCTGTAGATCTTGCAGAGAAACAAATGATAGAAGGAACAGCATCATCACAAGTTATAACACACTATCTTAAACTTGGGTCCACTAAAGAACGTATTGAGAAAGATATTTTAATCGAGCAAAAGAAATTAATAGAAGCAAAAACCGAATCAATACAATCTGGAAAAAGAGTTGAAGAAATTTATAAAAAAGCATTGAACGCGATGCAAAGTTATTCTGGAAAAGGAGAATCGTATGATGAAGATTAGGACCTATTCAGAATTAATATTAAGACAAACTTTTATAGAACGATTTAATTATTTAAAGTTAAATGGAATTCCTGGTCAAGATACTTTTGGATATGATAGATATTTAAATCAAATATTTTATAATACTCTTGAGTGGAAACATTTTAGAAGAGGGATTATTATTAGAGATAATGGACAAGATTTAGGTTGCGATAATTTTGAGATTTTTGGAAAGATTATTATGCATCACATTACACCTATTACTGCAGATGATATAAAGCAACATAAATCTATATTGTTCGATTCTGAAAATTTAATTAGTACAACACTAAAGACACATAATGCTATTCACTATGGAGATAAATCGCTTTTAGATTCTACTCCAATTAATAGAATCAAAAATGATACTTGCCCATGGCGATAAAATAAACAAAGGAGGAAGGAAATGGAAAGTATACTAACGTCAATTAAAAAACTATTAGGAATTGCTGAAGATTACGAGCAGTTTGATCCAGATATTATTATGCATATAAATTCAGTATTTTTTGTATTAAACCAACTTGGCGCTGGGCCAGAACTTGGATTCTCAATAGTTAATAAGACTGCTATTTGGAAAGACTACACAGGAGTCAGTACAAATCTTGAAATAATAAAAAGTTATGTATACTTAAAGGTTAAATTAATATTTGACCCACCTACAACCGTAGCGTTAATAGAAGCCATAAAGAATCAGATACAAGAATTTGAATGGCGGATTTATGTAATGCTTGATCCTAAAATTGTAGAGGAGGTAACATGCAATGACTAATGATGAATTGTACCATCGAGGAATTATAGGAATGAAATGGGGTCGACACAAAAAAGGAGTAACTGCAACTAGCGATCCAAAAGTAAGATCTGAAAAAGAACAGAAACTTTTTGACCTAACAAACAATAAGAAAAAAATTAGTGTAGTCTCTGACACAGAACTTAAAAAAAGGATTGCAAGAATGCAATTAGAAAAACAATATGCAGACCTTACAAAAAAAGAGACAGGCCCAGGCAAAAAATTTGTTCTTGATCTTCTTAATGGTGCCGCTAAGCAGACCCTAAGTTCGTATGCCTCAAAAGGCATGACAAAAGGTACAGATAAATTAATCGAAGCTGCAATAAAAGCAATAAAAGTTGTTAAGTAGGAGTAGGTGTAATTATGTCATTGTCTAACACGGCAACACCTATATACTATTATAAGTTTAGAGAGGCCGTCTTACGAGGAGACATTCCTGTATGTAAAGAAATATGTATGGAGATGAATCGAATAGATGAACTGATAGCAAATCCTGGAATATATTATGATAGCAACGCAATCAAAGGCTTCGTTCAATTTTGTGAAAATGAATTAACATTAACAGATGGTGCAGATTTAAATTTACTTGATACGTTTAAATTATGGGCAGAACAAATATTTGGATGGTTTTACTTTGTAGAAAGAAGCGTATATGAACCATATCCAAGTAATCATGGTGGAGAATATGTTAGAAAAAGAGTAAAAAAACGATTAACTAATAAACAATATTTAATCGTAGCAAGAGGCGCGGCTAAATCTATATATGGTTCATGTATACAAAATTATTTTTTAAATGTAGATACAGCTACAACCCACCAAATAACAACGGCCCCAACAATGAAACAAGCAGAAGAAGTAATGTCACCGATAAGAACATCTATAGTAAGATCCAGAGGTCCTCTATTCCAATTTCTAACAGAAGGGTCTATCCAAAACACAACGGGTTCAAAAGCTAATAGAGTTAAATTAGCTTCTACTAAAAAAGGAATTGAAAACTTCTTAACCGGCTCTTTACTCGAAATTCGTCCAATGGCAATAGGAAAACTTCAGGGTCTTAGACCCAAAGTATCTACTGTTGATGAGTGGTTATCAGGGGATATTAGAGAAGATGTTGTTGGTGCAATTGAACAAGGAGCTTCAAAATTAGATGATTATCTTATAGTAGCTATGAGTTCTGAAGGAACAGTTCGTAATAGTAGTGGTGATACAATAAAAATGGAGCTTATAGATATACTTAAAGGTGATTATCTTAACCCACATGTATCTATTTGGTATTATAAACTAGACAATATGGAAGAAGTTAATGACCCAGGAATGTGGCTTAAAGCTAATCCAAATCTTGGAAAAACAGTTACGTACGAAACATATCAATTAGATGTGGAAAGAGCAGAAAATGCCCCAGCAACAAGAAATGATATTCTGGCAAAGCGTTTTGGAATACCTATGGAAGGATACACATATTTCTTTACATACGAAGAAACAGTTCCTCAACGTAAAAAGAGAGATTTTTGGTCTATGCCATGCGCAATGGGTGCAGATCTTTCACAAGGAGATGATTTCTGTGCTTTCACTTTTCTATTTCCATTACCTCATGAAAAATTTGGAATTAAAACTAGAAGTTATATAACATCATCAACTCTAATGAAATTATCAGGAGCAATGAGAGTAAAGTATGATCAGTTTATTAAAGAAGGAAGCTTAATTGTTCTTGATGGCACAGTTCTTGATATGATGGAGGTATATGAAGATCTAGATAAGTATATTATAGATTGTAGTTATGATGTTAGAACTTTTGGTTTTGATCCATACAATGCAAAAGCGTTTGTAGATAGATGGATACAAGAAAATGGTCCTTATGGCGTTGAAAAAGTAATTCAAGGCATTAAAACGGAGTCTGTTCCTTTAGGAGAAATTAAGAAATTATCTGAAGAGGAGAAATTTATATTCGATCAAGAATTAATGTCATTTGCTATGGGAAATTGTATAACTTTAGAAGACACAAATGGCAATCGTAAGTTATTAAAGAAGAGATCAGATCAAAAGATTGATAATGTTGCAGCATTACTAGACGCATATGTGTCTTATAAAGCTAATAAAGAAGCATTTGAATAAAAACAAAAGAAGGAGGAACCACATGATATTAGGTGATAGACTTCAACACGCATGGAACGCATTCTTTAATAAAGATCCAACACTTTTTAAAGAACAAAGTTATTATTCTAGACCCGACAGAAATAGATTATCTAGAGGAAATGAAAAATCTGTTGTTGGTGCCATCTATAATAGAATATCAATAGATGTATCAGCAGTTCGTATAGAACATGTTAGACTTGATGACAATGATAGATATATAGAGACAATTGATTCGGGTCTAAATAATGCTATAACAATTGAAGCTAACATTGATCAAACAGGAAGAGCGTTAGCACAAGATATATCCATGTCTTTATTTGATGAGGGATGTGTAGCTGTCGTTCCAATAGACACAACACTTGACCCTACAGTTACAGGGGCTTTTGATATTCAAACATTAAGAGTTGGAAAAATTATAGAATGGTTCCCAAGTATGATACGAGTTGAACTTTATAACGAACTAACGGGTAATAGAGAACAAGTAGTAGTCCCTAAAAATATGGTGGCTATTATAGAAAATCCATTATATGCAGTAATGAATGAACCAAATTCAACATTAAAAAGACTAGTCAGTAAATTAAATTTATTAGACGCAATAGATACTGCAAGTGGTTCTGGAAAATTAGATTTACTTATTCAACTTCCTTATACAATAAAAACAGAAGCTCGTCGTCAGCAAGCCGAAATTCGACGTAAAGCTATTGAAGACCAATTAATGGGGTCAAAGTATGGTATTGCTTATACTGATGGTACAGAGCATGTAACACAGTTAAATAGACCTGCTGAAAACAACCTATTAGCTCAGATTACCTACCTAACGAGTATGCTATATAGCCAGTTAGGCCTAACTCAGAGTGTCTTTGATGGAACCGCTGATGAAAAAACTATGTTAAATTATTATAATAGAACCATCGAGCCTTTACTATCAGCAATAACAGATGAATATAAACGTAAGTTCTTGACAAAAACGGCTCGTAGTCAAAAACAATCAATCGGTGTATTTAGAGATCCATTTAAATTAGTTCCTGTTAATGATATAGCAGGGATTGCCGATAAATTAACACGTAATGAGATCTTAACTTCTAATGAAATGAGATCGGTATTAGGCTATAGGCCTTCGTCTGATCCTAATTCAGATATACTACGTAATAAAAATCTTAACGCCTCTAATTCCCAATCTAACAACACTGGGGTTAGTAACAATACTGGAACTGGCGAGCCTTTAAACGATAATAATAACAAAGGAGGAATTATTAAAGATGCCAAAATCAAAATTTGATTTCAGTGGTTATGCTACTAAGAATGATTTAAAGTGTTCAGACGGAAGGACCATAAAACAAGATGCCTTTAAAGAAGACAATGGTACAATAGTCCCTTTAGTATGGCAGCATATACACAAAGAGCCAAGTAATGTACTAGGACATGCTCTCCTTGAAAATAGAGCAGATGGAGTGTATGCGTATTGTTCATTTAATGATACGGAGGCAGGACAAAAGTGTAAAGTACTTGTGGCACATGGTGATATTAAAAATTTATCAATCTATGCCAATGAGTTAAAACAAAAAGGTTTAGATGTTTTCCATGGTGCTATTAAAGAAGTAAGTTTAGTTATGGCAGGAGCTAATCCTGGAGCTTTAATTGACAACCTTAGTATTCAACATGGGGATGGCTTTGAAAGTGTAGACGATGAAGCTGTGATCTATACAGATGAGTTAATAACAACAGATGTTATAGAACATGCAGAGCCTACTGCTGATAAAACAGTTGAAGATGTATTCAATACTCTTAACGAGGAGCAAAAAACAGTAGTTTATGCAATGCTTTCTGATGCTCTTGAAACACCACCAACACCACCAGTTAAAGACCCTGTAAAAGATGTTATTGCCCACTCAAACGAAGGAGGAAAACAAATGAAAATAAACGTATTTGACAAAAAAGATGACGAAGGTGCTAAAAAAAATACATTAACTCATGACCAATTCTCAGCAATATTAGCTGATGCTCAAAAAACAGGGTCTTTAAGAGACTCTATATTAGCTCATGCCACAGAGTATGGCATCGATGCAATTGATGTTCTATTTCCAGATGCAAAAGCATTGTCCCAAGATCCAAATTGGTTAAAAAGAGAGGACACATGGGTTCAAAGTGTTCTTAATGCTATCCATAAGAGTCCGTTTAGCAGAATTAAATCTGTAATAGCTGATATGGACATAACGACTGCTCGAGCTAAAGGGTACGTTAAAGCTACTGAAAAGAAAGAGGTTTATTTCAAGGCTTCAAAGCGTATTACTACTCCAACTACTATCTATGTTAAACAAAAGCTAGACAGAGATGACATAATAGATGTTGTTGACTTTGATATTGTTGCAATGGTTAGACTTGAGTTACGTACTTTGTTAAATGAAGAACTAGCAATGGCTGCTTTGTTTGGCGATGGTAGACCAGTTGATGATCAGTATAAAATTAACGAAGAAAACATTAAACCAGTTTATTCTGACGTTGATTTGTATACAATCAAAGAAGTTCTAACAACAAAAACAGATTACAAAGCTATGGTTAAGGAAATTGCCCTTTCACATAAACATTATAAAGGTTCTGGAAGCCCAGTTCTATATACCACCCCAGATGTGCACACAAACATGTTATGGATCGAGGATACTACTGGTCGTAGAATCTATGAATCTGATGACACTCTATGTGCGGCTCTTAGAGTTAGCAGTATTCAAGAAATTCCTCAAATGGAAGGATTAATAAGAACCTTACCTGACTCACTTGTTGCTACTGAAAGAAACGATACTAGAGAATTAGTTGCTATCAAAGTTAATTTAGCCGATTACAATTTCGGTGCTGATAAGGGTGGCGAAATAGCTACTTTTGATGACTTTGATATTGACTTTAACCAATACAAATATCTTATGGAGACTAGATGTTCTGGTGCATTAACCAAACCTAAGTCTGCTCAAGTATTTGAGTTCGTAACAGAGATAACAGGTTAATAAGTAAAGGAGATTCAAAATGGCAAAATTTTATGGGGAAATCGGATACTCTAAAAGTACTGAAATTCGTCCTGGTGTATGGGATGAGGTAATAACAAAAAAAGATTACTCAGGCGATGTGGTTAGAAACAACAGAAGAGTTGTTCCTTCGGATACACTAAATGATAACGTAGTCATTTCAAATGAAATTAGTATTGTAGCCGACCCATTTGCCAATGAGAACATTTACTGTATGAAGTATGTTAAATATATGGGTGTTTTATGGAAAGTATTGAGCGTTGAGGTTCAGTATCCAAGATTGATACTTAGTTTAGGGGGTGTGTATAATGAGTAGCAGACTTAATCTGCACACTAGATTGATTGAAGTTCTAGGAACGACTAATGTATACTATCAACCCCCTGCCTCAATAACAATGAACTACCCAGCAATTGTATATTCAAGAGATAATATAGCAAGTATACATGCTAATGATACAGTTTATGCATCAAGAGTCCAGTATCAAGTAATAGTTATAGATAAAGATCCAGACAGTATAGTAGTTGATAAAATAGCAGCCTTGCCTACCTGTAAGTTTGATAGGCAATATAGTGCTGATAATCTTAATCATGATGTGTTTATATTACAATTTTAACTTAGGAGGAATAATAAATGGCTAAATTAGTATGGGACGAATCAGGCGAACATCTATACGAAACAGGAGTAAGTAAAGGAGTACTTTATCCACTTCAATCCGTAGATAAGACATATTCAAAAGGAGTTGCTTGGAACGGGTTAACTGGTGTTACAGAAAGCCCTTCGGGAGCAGAAAGCACACCTATATATGCGGATAATATTAAGTATCTAAACCTTATGTCGGCAGAACAGTTTGGTGCAACCATAGAAGCTTACACTTATCCAGACGAGTTTGGACTTTGCGATGGATCAGCAGATATTGCTATTGGTGTTGCTATTGGACAACAGAATAGAAATATATTTGGTCTTGCTTATAGAACATCACTTGGAAATGATACAGATGGAGTAGATCATGGATATAAACTTCATTTGATTTATGGCGCAACAGCTTCTCCATCTGAGAAAGGATACAAAACAATTAACGATTCTCCAGAAGCAATAACTTTCTCTTGGGCAGTATCAACAACTCCAGTTTCTGTATCAGGATTTAAACCAACAGCATCTGTGACCATTGATTCAACTAAAGTATCAGCTGAAAAATTAACAGCTTTAGAGGCAATTCTATATGGAGATGCCGTTGAAGCCACAGGTCCAAGATTACCATTACCAGCTGAACTTATTACAATAATAGGAACAGTATAAGTAATTAAAATTAAGAGACCCTTTGAGTAGGGTCTTTTTATACACCTAATTTATTAATCTTGAAAGGAGATACAAATGTTAAGAAAGGAAATAATATACGTAGATTTTAATGAGGTTGAAAGAAAAGAAAATTTTTACTTCAACTTAACAAAAGCAGAAGTAATGGAGATGGAGTTATCTAAAAGTGGTGGCTTTGCAGAAATGATAACTAATGTGATTGCCGCTCAAGATACACCAGCTATTATTAAGATATTTAAAGACCTTATTCTAAAAGCGTATGGAGAAAAGTCACCAGATGGAAGAAAGTTTATTAAAAATAAGGAAATAACTGAAGCTTTTTCTCAAACTGAAGCGTACTCTAATCTATTTATGGAATTGGCTACGGACGCTACGTCAGCCGCTAGTTTTGTTAATGGGATAACTCCATCAATAACACCAGTAACACAACAGATTAAATAGAGGAGGCCTATGATGCTTCAACTTAAAATACCAGCAATTGAACGCTATGATGAAATTAAGAATGAATTCCTAAGTTCAAAAGAATACACCATACAGTTGGAGCATTCATTAGTCTCCCTTTCCAAATGGGAATCAAAATGGTGTAAAGCGTTTCTAACTAAAGAAGAAAAAACAATAGAAGAAACAATAGATTACATAAGATGCATGACAATTACCCAAAATGTAGATCCACAAGCATATGTCAACATTACAAATGATAATATAAGAACTGTTAGTAGGTACATAGAAATGCCTATGACTGCTACTTGGTTCTATAATGAACAAACAAAAGTTAATAGGGATATAATTACGTCAGAGATAATCTATTATTGGATGATATCGTTGACGATCCCGTTTGATTGCCAAAAATGGCATTTAAATAGACTTCTTACACTTATTAAAGTCTGTAAAGAAAAGAACGATAAACCAAAGAAGATGAGTAATAACGAAGTAATGTCAAGAAATAAAACATTAAACGATTCACGAAGGAAAAAATTAAATAGTAAAGGTTAAAGAAAAGGGGCGTTGCTATGATAACATTTACCCATACGGGAGATTTCTCAAAGTCTGATAAATTCTTTAAGGCCTCCTTAAATGCAGAAGTTAGTCTAAGTCAATTAGCTAGATTCGGGCAACAAGGGGTATCTGCTCTTTCAGCAGTAACGCCCGTTAATTCAGGTGTGACCGCAAGTTCATGGTATTATAAAATTTCTAATACTAAAGGGCGATCAAGTATAACTTGGTTTAATTCTAATTTTGTAAATAAGGTTCCTATCGCAATTATTCTTCAGTATGGGCATGGTACAAAAAATGGAGGATATGTTCAAGGACGTGATTATATTAATCCTGCTCTAAAACCAATATTTGATAAAATGGCGGAGTATGCCTGGAAGGAGGTTATTAACTTATGAGTACAACTATAGATGAAAGAGTTGTTGCTATGAAATTTGACAATAGTCAGTTTGAATCAAATGTCAAAACTAGCGTTAACACTCTAAATAACTTAAAGAAGGGTTTAGATCTTTCTTCATCAGCTAAAGGCTTGACATCAATTAGCGATGCTACAAATAAGATATCTTTTGATGGAATTACCGGTGGTGTAGATGCTATAAAATTAAGATTTTCTGCACTTGAAGTAGTGGCTATAACGGCTCTTGCTGGGATAACAAATTCTGCAATAGTTGCTGGGAAACGTATTATGTCAGCACTATCGGTGGACCCAATTATGTCAGGTCTATCCCAATATGAACTTAAGATGAATACGATTACTACTATTCTTACAAATACTGCAAAAGAAGGAACTAAACTTTCTGATGTTAATGCAGCATTAGCAGATCTTGGCGATTATGCTAAAATGACCATATACGATTTTTCAGACATGGCTAGAAATATCGGTACTTTTACTGCGGCGGGTGTTTCGTTAAAGACATCCACTGAGGCAATTAAAGGTATTGGAAATCTTGCCGCTGGTATGGGTTCAACCCCCGAACAAGCAGCCACAGCCATGTATCAATTATCACAAGCAATGTCGTCAGGAACAGTTAAACTTATGGATTGGAATTCTGTTGTTAACGCTGGAATGGGTGGTCCTTATTTCCAAGATGCTTTAAAAAAGACAGCAAAAGGAATGGGAATAGTTGTAGATAATACTAAGTCGTTTAGAGACACACTTCAAGATGGTTGGTTAACAACAAAAGTATTGACAGCAACACTTGCTGGGTTTTCTACTGATAAAGGCTTACTACAAGCAGCAACGCAAGTTAAAACTTTAACACAATTATGGACAACGTCTACAGAAGCAGTACAACAAGGCTGGTCAACATCTTGGGAAAGTATAATAGGTGGTAAAGATGAAGCAGCCAAACTATTCACAGGACTATCAGATGGATTTGGTAGTATAGTTGGGGCCTCTATGAATGCAAGAAATGAGATGCTTAAATTCTGGCACGATAATGGTGGAAGAGATGCTATAATACAGGCACTTTCAAACGCTTTTAAAGGTTTACAATCGATACTAGGTCCTATAAGTGAAGCGTTTAAAGAGATTTTTCCCCCAATGACGGGGGCACAACTTGTTGCAATATCTAAAGGACTTAGAGATCTTACTGCAAATTTCAAAATGGGGGAAACGGATGCCACTAATCTTAAATTAACATTTAAAGGATTATTTGCTGTCTTAGATATATGTGGTCAGGCTTTCTCCGCAGTATTTCGCGCAGTTGCTAGTGTAATAGGCGTAACTGGCGGACTTTCTAGTGGAGTTTTAAGCGTTACAGCATCCTTTGGGGGATGGCTAGTTGGCTTAGATAATCTAATTAGAAGAACGGACATTTTTAATAAGGTACTACAAAATTTTGGAGACTTTGTAAAATTATTTGTTATAAGTGTTGAATCAGTGTTTGGTGCAGTTGGTGATAGTGTCGGTGCTTTTCTTAATACTATTGGTACCAATTTTAGTATTAATGGGTTTATAATATTACACGAGTTTCTTCAACGACTTAGTGACCGTATGTCTCAGGTTACAAATGCCGCAGGAAATATGAGTAGTGGAGTTGGAATAGCCGCACAAGATATTGGAACAGCAATTGGAAATCTTGGAATAGCTCTTGCTAATAGTAAATTTGTAAAAGTTCTTTCAGCTTTATGGACATTTACGAAGACTGTTGGAGAGGGCATAGTTAAGGTATTAGGACAGATGACAGATGCTCTTATTAATAAATTAGGAAATGCCGATTTTAGTAGTATATTAGATTTAATTAGTGGTGTATCGTTGGGAGGTCTTGCTCTAGCCATTGCAAAGTTTCTAAGTAATGTATCCAAGCCAATAGGCGAGTTAAAGGGCATGTTAGATGGTGTAACAAAGATACTTGATGGCGTTAGAGGTAGTTTAGAGGCATACCAAACAAAACTTAAGGCAGATACATTACTTAAGATATCCATAGCAATTGCTCTTCTTGCAGCGTCAATAGTTGCTATTTCGTTAATAGATTCTGGTAAGTTAGCTAGTTCGCTTGTGGCTATTAGTACTCTATTCGCTGAATTATTAATATCTATGGCTATATTCAATAAGATTAGTAAAGATTCAAGTGCGAGTGCAAAATCATGTCTAGTTATGATAGCAATGGCGTTAGCAGTTGACATATTGGCAACAGCTATGAAGAAACTTGGAGATATGGATTGGAATGGTATAGCTAAAGGAGTAGTTGGAATAGCAGCAATATCTACAACACTTGTGCTATCCGCAAAGATACTATCAAAAGGAAGTGAACAAATGATTAAAGGGGCAGGTGGTCTTGTTATATTTGCATTAGCAATTAAAGTATTAGCTTCTGCCTGTAAAGATTTGTCAACTCTTAGTTGGTCGGGACTTGCTAAAGGATTAGTTGGTGTTGGGGTGCTTCTTAATCAAATTCTTGTGTTTCTCAAATTAGCAAGTTTCAATAATAAAACATTAGTTACAGCAATTGGTATTCTCGTTTTAGCTTCGGCCATGAAAGTTTTAGCTTCAGCATGTAAAGATTTTGGAAGTATGTCCTGGGGCGATCTAGCAAAAGGTTTTGTAAGTATTGCCGCTTTACTTGCAGAGATTACTTTATTTACTAAAATATCTGGAGGAACTAAGGGCATAATATCAACAGGTTTAGCTTTAGGCGTTATGGCTGTTTCAATTAAGATACTGGCTTCTGCCTTAGTTACTTTTGGTAGTATGTCTTGGGAATCAATTGCTAAAGGATTAGTCGCAATGGGCGCAGCGTTAGATCAAGTTATTCTAGCGGCAAAACTAATGCCTAAAGATCTTGTACTTACGGGCATAGGTTTAATAGCAGTTGGAATTGCTTTGAACATATTAGCGGTTGCTCTTAAAACTATGGGTTCTATGTCTTGGGAGGAGATTGCTAAGGGCTTAGTTGCCATGGGTGGAGCATTAGCTGAACTATCCTTAGGTTTATATTTAATGAGTGGTTCAATGCTTGGATCTGCGGCTTTATTAGTAGCGGCGGCGGCCTTAGCAATATTGGCTCCTACTTTAAAGTTACTAGGTACGATGAGTTGGGAGAGTATTGCAAAAGGCTTGGCTACTCTAGCTGGTGTCTTTGTAGTATTAGGACTTGCAGGACTTGTATTAACGCCATTAGTTCCAACTATCCTAGCTTTATCGGCGGCATTCGTCTTAATAGGATTAGGTGTAGTTGGATTTGGGGCTGGGTTAGTATTAATGGGTATAGGTTTAACTACTGTAGCAACCGCCTTTGGTTTACTTGCGGCAGTGACTACTGCGGGGGCAACGGCTATAACGGCATCATTAACAATTATAATAACTGGTATAGCCGGGTTGATTCCTGTTATACTAAAACGATTTGGAGAAGGTTTAATTGAATTATGCAACGTTCTAATAAATGGTGCACCAGCCATTACTTCGGCAGTTGTCGTTATAATAACATCAGTTGTGTCTGCTATAGTTACGGCAATACCCGCAATTGTAGATGGAGTATTTAAACTTTTATCTAGTGTACTAACAGCTTTAGTTACGTATACACCAACAATTCTTCAACAAGTATTTACAATCTTACTTGAAGCTTTGAAGGTAATTTCAGATAACATTTCTTTAGTAGTACAAGCTGGTATAGATGTTGTAATTGGGTTTGTTAATGGTGTTGCTTCAAAACTCCCAGACATTATACAAGCGGCTTTTAACTTAATTATATGCTTTGTTAATGGTTTAGCCTTAGCTATTAATAATAATACACCAGCACTTGTTAAGGCTATGCAAAATCTAATGGACGCTCTTGTACATGCAGGTCTTCTTGTTCTCTCTGGTGCTGTTGGATCGTTTTCAAATGCCGGAAGTACAGTTATTAGTTATTTAGCACAAGGATTAAGAAACAAAGTAGGAGAAGTAACAAATGGCATAGCAAGTATAATGTCTAATTGCATTAGTGGAATAACAAATTGGGCAAGTAACTTTAGAAATGCAGGATCTAACGTTATTGATGGGTTTGTTCAAGGATTAAGAGATAAAATAAACTATGCTGCAAGTTGGGCATCTAACTTAGCAAACTCCGTATTAAATTCGGCAAAAAGTGTTCTAGGAATTCACTCACCATCTACAGCATTTGCCAGTTTAGGTAAGTATTCTGTACTTGGATATGCTAACGCTTTAAAGGATTATGCTAGTAAAGTTACAGATTCGGCTAAAAATCTTGGTAAAAGTGCAATTAGTGCAATGTCTAGTGCCATTTCTGGCATTTCAGATGCTATTAATGATGGTATGGACAGTAGTCCAATTATAAGACCTGTTCTAGACCTATCAGAAATTCAAAATGGCAGTAAGCAATTATACGGTATTATGGATAGTTTAGGCAATTATGCTATATCTGGATCTCTTGATACGGTTAATAGCACGGCTAAAACTATGAAAACAAATCAGACTGCCGACGAGTCCGTTAATTCAACAGGGATATTAAAAGATGCTATAGATTCATTAAAAACATTTGCATCAACTGTTGGCACAGGGGCTAGTAACGTATTTCATATTACAAGTACTGATCCTAAAGCGGCAGCATTAGAAGTAGCAGATATCTTACAAAGACAAGTAGAAAGGAGAGATGCTGTATGGGATGCGTAACTTTTAATGGAATACAATCTCAAGATCTTCATATTCAGGTAGAAGCCCCTCCTGAGTATGAGACTCCTGAAAGGGATTATGACGTGCAACATGTTCCTGGTAGAAACGGAGATATTGTACAGGATAATGGGTCTTATAAGAACGTAGATCGACCATACAAAATAGCAATAGGCTCATTTGATGAAACATACACTGTGATGGCTAATCGTATTTCGAAATGGCTACATGCTAAATCTGGCTACGGACGATTAGAAGATTCTTATGAACCAGACTATTATAGACTTGGTATGTACTTAGAAAGTGGGTCTATAGAGAATTTATTTGAACATGCTGGTAGAACAACCATAAAATTTAACTGTAAACCTCAAAGATTTCTTAAATCAGGAGAAGTGACACAAATTCTAACGACAAATAGAACATTAGTAAATCCTACCGATTTTGTAGCGTTACCAATCATTACTGTAAAAGGTACTGGCAATGGAGTCTTGCATGTTGGTGCATCCATAGTGACGATTACGAACATTATAAATTATATTACACTCAATTGTGAGATTGGAGATGCTTATAACGGTTTGATAAATCTAAATAGTTACATCGTACTTTCTAATAAAGAATTTCCTAAATTGGTTCCAGGAGACAATGCTATATCCTTTTCAGGGGGAATAACCTCAGTTGAAGTTACTCCTAATTGGTGGACCATATGATTACATTATTTGATACAAATGAAAACGAATTTATAACTAATGGATTAGGTTCTCTTAGTGATGCTACCACATGCCCAATTAGTGAGGAAGCAAATGGCGCATACGAATTAGAAATGACTTATCCAATTAATGGTCTTCATTATTTAGACCTTTCTTTACGAAAATTAATATTTGCAAAGCCTAATCCGTATGTAGATCCTCAACCTTTTAGGATTTATGCTATATCAAAGCCTATAAATGGGATTGTTACAGTAAATGCTCAGCATATAAGTTATGATTTAACGGGATATCCAGTACAACCTTTTACAGCAGAAAATATTCAAAATGCCCTTATTCAACTTAAGACTTCTTCAGTGTTGGTCTGTCCTTTTAATTTTATAACAAATAAAGAGACTGTTGGCGAAATGATTGTTTCTACTCCACGTAGTATTCGTTCATTACTTGGGGGTTCGACTGGCTCGATTATAGATATCTATGGTGGAGATTATGAGTTTGATAGATTTGATGTTAAACTTCATGATACTCGAGGAGTTAATAGAGGGGTGTCTATTCGTTATGGAAAGAATCTTTTGGATCTAAAACAAGAAGAGAATTGTAGTTCTGTATATACTGGAGTATATCCTTTTTGGTACTCTCAGAACGATGGAACCTTACTTGAACTTCCAGAAAAGATAATTAATGCTCCAGGAACTTATGATTTTACTCGAATATATCCACTAGATATTACATCGTATTTTCAAGAAGCACCAACTGAGCAAGAGATAAGAAATACTGCAAATAACTTTATGACTAATACAGGAATCGGTATACCTCTTGTTTCTATAAGTGTAGCTTTTGCTCAACTCTCACAATCAGAAGAGTATAAAGATTTTGCAATACTTGAGACCGTTAATCTATGGGATGATGTGAATATCGAGTTTCCTAATTTAGGAGTAAGTGCAACTGCGAGATGTATTAAAACTACGTATGATGCAATTACTAATAAGTATACAAATATTGAATTGGGCGATGTTAAATCCAATCTTGCCACTACAATATCAGCAGGAAGTATAGCAGTAAATGCCAAAATTGATGGATTAGATGCCTTCTTTACCAAAGAAGTAGATAATCTAAAGATTGATGTGGCAGATATTAATGTTGCCTTAATTGGAACAGTAAATGTTACTTATTTAGAGGCTAATTATGCTCACATGACAGATGGTGTAATTGATAATGCAACAATTGATTATGGTAAAGTTAATAACCTAGATGTAGAAGTTGCAGATATAGTGTCGGCTAAGATAGCACTAGTAAAAATTGGAACTGCTCAAATTGAGGATGGAGCTATTACCACTGCCTTGATTGCAGATGCCGCTATTACCACTGTTCAAATTAAAGATGCAAGTATAACGGATGCTAAAGTCGTAGATTTATCTGCTAATTCCATTACTACTGGAACACTTTCTGTTGAAAGATTAATCATAAGGGGAACTGATAAAAGTCTTGTCTTTGCTCTTAATAATATAACTGGGGCAATGCAAAGCGAGGCTGTTGATACTTTAAATGGCGAGATTTTAAGTTCTAGAACAATAACGGCAGATAAAATAGTTGTAGCTAGTATAACCGCTAATGAAATTCATGCTAATACAATAACGGCTAATGAAATTGCCACTGGTACAATAACAGCGGCTAAAATGGTTGCTGGTACAATAACAGCGGTTAGTGGTATTATTGCTAATGCGGCAATTAGTACTGCACAAATAGCCGATGCATCAATAACAAGTGCTAAGATAGATACAATAACTGCAGATAAAATTCATGGTAACACCCTTACATTAGGTGGCACGAATAATCTTAGTGGTTTGTTTAAACTGAAAGACACAACTGGATTAATCGACTTAGTAACTATGGATAACACTGGAATCTTGGTTAAACAAGCAAGTTATAGGGTTCTTGAATCAACAGGGTTACAGATTATAGTTGGTTCCTTAGACAATTTGATACCCGACCCAAGTTTTGAGGGGATTGGCAATGCATCTTCTTCTGGTAGAGACCCATTTACAGGCGAAGCTCCTGCGCTATCAAATGCAGGAGGAACTGGTTGGAAAACGGGTACAGGAATACCTAAAATCGTGTACTCCCCAGAAGGAATCCAATTTGGAGATTGTGCCGCATCAGTTAATTCTGTCAACACTCTTTATTGTGGTACTGATATAATAAAGTCAAGTACAAATTATACTTTGTCGGCTTTTGTAACGCCAGATTTTGCGACTAATGCAACTGGGAAGTCAATTAACTACTATATACTTATAGAAATAAAAGATGCATCAAATGTTATCTTACAGACAATTCCTCTTGCAGGCAATATTACAAATTCTTACATTGTACCAGATGCTGGTCCAATCAATAGAAATCCAGTAAAAAGAATATCTGTGACTTTTAGTACCCCAATTAATGCCTATTATGCAAGAGTAACAATATCTTCAGGGGGTTCTGACCAAAATGTGGTTTATGATGGAATCCAAATGGTGGAAGGTAATTACCCAGTTGCCTTTACATCTGAACGAGAAAGTAAATTAGACTTTTTAATGTCACAACAAGTGTTTGAACTTAGATATGATTTGAACGTTAATGGGAACATGTTAACATATGGAAAGGTTTCTACTAGAGACACCCCCATAAGTAGTACTGTTGCGGGAAGCATTAGCGGGGCTTTTAATATTGGAAATGATCAAAAGGTTTCAGCTTTAGGATTTGCTACCGCATTTCATATGACTACTACAATCGTTGGTGGATATCGACAACATATATCTATGGGTGGATATCGAAATGGTTCGGGTTGGGATGGTGGTATGTTTATAGGTCTAAGTAATAACGACACTGCTCCATCTGAATTCTTTATACTTGGCTTAACTGGAAAAATATACCATAGTGGTGGAAATATATCTTTTCCAGGAGAAACTCATTTCTTCACAGTAGCATATGCTGATCCTTGGATTGGTCATAGTTGTGCCCTTAAAGTTAATGGTGATGTTGGTATTAGTGGCACACTTCTTTCTGGTTCAATGACTTGTAAGGGTAATCTCAGTATTGGAGGAAGTCTTATGGGTGGAACCGACATGTATATTTGGGGAAATACAATTCACTTTGTTACATCTACTAATTCAGCATATGCTCCTTGTAAGGCTTCTGCATTTACAGTTATTTCATTAGAAAAATATAAACAGGATATAGAATTAATTGACTCAAAAGCTTTAGATATTGTTATTAATTCTGATATATATAAATATAGATTAAAAGATGAAGTAAAAAGAGGGATAATAGACAATTATAATTATGGATTTATAATTGGGGACTCTTATAGAACTCCAAAAGAACTTATTAACAATGAAGCAATAAGTCAATATAGTATGGGAGCAATAGCATGGAAAGCTATTCAAGAATTAAGTACCAAAATAATAGCATTAGAAGAAGAACTTGAATTACTTAAGACTGCCTAATATAAAGGGGGAATATTAATGAAACTTACAAACTCTACAATATTAAATAGTACTAATGGGTTAAATTCTATATCCCAGAAACAACTACCTGTAAAGGTTAGTTATGCTATTGCTAAAAACTTAGCAAAACTAGAGTCAGAAATAAAGGTATATAATTCTGAAAGGAATAAATTAATAGAATTATATGCTGATAAGGACGGAGAAGGAAAGGTTATTCATAAAGATAATGGTCAAGTAACTTTTACTGGTACAGGATTAGAAGGCTGGATAAAAGATATAGCTTTACTAGATGCCGAAGAATGTGAAGTCGATATACACACATTTAAGATTGAGTTACTTGAAGGATATGATGTCTCGGCTTTAGAGTTAATAGCTATAGACTACATGATTGAGGCTTAATTAGAAAACGCACAAATGATAATTAGGGGATGGTAACATGGACGGATGTCCTACTCAACTAATGCTTGATCATATAAAAATATTGGCGACAATGCAAAGTGAGATATCGGCGTTACAACGTTCGGTATCGGACTTAGGAACTATAAAGGACACCTTGAGTAGACTTACAACCCTGAATGAGCAGGAAATGGAATTCAATAGGAATCAGGTAAAATCTAACAAGGAGTTTGAGGCTACATTGGTACACATTAATGAGAATCTAACTAAACTTAATGGAAGGGTAAGTACGTTAGAACAAACAGATGAAGAAACAAAACAAGCTAAAAAGATTATTATAGAAAAAAATGCTAAGGATAAAGAAGACCAAGAAATTGAACTTGTAAGACAAGCAACCGAAAAACGTAAAAGTAATTTAATACTTATTGGCGTTATGTTTACAAGTGTCCTTTCTTTCATTGGTCTTGTAATATCTATAATATTAAAATAGGAGGAATAAACATGATAAACAATGCAAAATTAGTACAATTTGCTAAAAATGCCCTATCTCAAGGATGGGGTTATGTATGGGGAACTTTTGGTCAGGTCTTAACTCCAGAACTATTAGCACAGAAATGGGCTCAATATCCAGAAGGTGTTGGAAATCACATGGGCTTTATCCAGGCGCATTGGATAGGAAAGCAAGTAGTTGACTGTGTAGGTCTAATTAAGGCCGCAATATGGTTTGAAACTGGAATACTTACCTATAATGGTAATACAGATTACTCTGCTGATGAAATGTTGAGTAGAGCTAGTGAGAAAGGAACATTTGGTAGTATGCCAGATATCCCTGGTTTGTTATTGCACTTACCAGGACATGTTGGAATATATGTAGGAAATGGGCAAGTAATAGAAGCTCATGGAACAGAATATGGTGTTATTCTTACGAAACTGCACGGTGGTACACCTTGGCAAAGTTGGTCTAAATGCCCACTAATACAGTACACATTATCTAATCCTGTAGTTGTTGCCGCACCTGCTCCAACTGGTAACGCAGTTGTTAAGGATCTACAGTTAGCCTTAAATTTGGGTGGGTTTACGGACGAGAATGGTCATATATTATTAGTTGATGGTTTTATGGGAGATCATACTCGTGCTGCAATGGCTAAGGTCGCTTTAGGACCCGGTAGTGTTAATATTGTAGTAGGCTTTGTACAGACTCGATTACACGTACAAGCAGATAATCATTATGGTAACCCTTTCGTTGCCCCCCATTATCATGAAACCTATGACGCTTTAGGAGCTTGGCAGATCGCTAAACGCATAGATCATGACTTTATAATAGGCAAGCAAACTCTAAATTCATTGTTGTAAGAGTTAGCAGCCAAACAAAAGAAGAAAAAAGGTGGCCTTAGAGGGCCACCCCTATTTAAAAATTTAGGGAGGTTTTATTAAAATGGTACAGTTTATACAAACAAATTTCGTATTAATTCTAACTCTATTATTTGCTCTTGGTGCTTTATTCGGGGCTATAGTAAATAACAAAAGGAAAGATATATTTATAAATATTAATACTGCTATAACAGCGGCCGAAGCTCTTGAAAAATCTAACCCTGAGAAGTTCCAGTATGTACTCGATAATACGTACGGGGCATTACCTTGGTTCTTTAAATTATTTATAAGCAAATTACAAGTATCTATGGCCATCCAATATGTGTTCGCCAAAGTTAAAGCATATGCTAAACAGCAAATAGATGTTAACTTAATATCTACACAAGATAAAGAATTTGAGGCTTTAAAAAATAATCCAGTATTAACAGGCGTTGATCAAGCAACTTTAATGAAAGCTATTGATGGTACTCCTCCTACTTATATCTCGCAGGAATAACTTACCCTATAGTGAGATGAATAATCTTGAAAGGGGAGAAGGAAATGAAATTCACCAGAAAAAATAAACGAAGTTCTATAGACAAAGAAATTGAAAACGTACTTGAGGTCATGGGGCTATTAAATGCAGATTCTGTAGAGTATACAAAAATGGCAAATAACTTAGACACACTAATGAAAGCAAGATCTTATAGTAAAGATCAAACAACTGTTAGTATGGATACAGTATGGACTGTTGGAGGTAGTATAATCGGAATTCTAATATTAATAGGATATGAGCAAGCTCACGTAATTACATCTAAAGCATTAGGCTTCGTTATTAAAGGACGTGTATAATACAAGTCCTTCTTTTTTTGCCTAAACGCGTAATTAACATTGCTTATAATGAAAGAAGAAACTGGAATACCAGACTAATAGCTTAATGGTAGAGCACTTGAGAAATCGGGGGACATAAGTTCGAAGCTTATACTCTTCTTTTTGTCTCGCAGAGAATACATAGTGTATAATGAAACTAAAGAAAATTTGAAAGGGGTTTATATTATGAAATTAAAAGCATTAGCAGCAAAAGTAGCAATGGAGCAGGAGTGTAATAGTCTTAAAAATCGGATCATTGAAATTCATACGGGAGAGGTTCTAGACAATAGTAGTCTGGATATTGAACTTACTGAAATAATTGACCAGATTAATGAGATTAACGAAACTTTTGACGCACTTATTGATCTATGTATTGACATAACAGAACTTAAACCAATAAGAAAAAATTTAGATAGAAGGAGAGCTTAGGCTTTCTTTTTTGTCTCGCGAGATTTACACACTTTATAATGAAAGATACAAAGCTCGACTAGGGCATTATACAAATAATATAACTATTAAATGTATAGAAATCACAGGAGAGGTCGTAACCTGTACATATCTTTCATTTTTTATAAACCGCAGATAATACATATATTATAATGAAACCATATTTAATTTTTAAGGAGGTATATTAATGAATAAAAAATTACTAAGTACAATTCTTGGTGCCGTAAGCGCCGCTTGCTTTGTAACTGCAGGTGTATGCTTTGCACGATCGCAGTATTATCAAGGACGAATAGACGCTAGAGAAGAACTTATGAGTAAGGTTATAAATCTTAAAGATAGACTTGAAAAAATGAATTATGGTAAAAAAGAGGAGAAAGCTTAGGCTTTTTCTTTTGTTAAATTAAGGAGGTATATTAATAATGAGTGATGAAGTATTAAAGACCGAGTATAGTTTAGACTTTGATAAAAAAAGGCAAAATAGAATGGTTCTATCATTTTATAAGTATGGACCTGTAAAGTTTAACTATGAACAAAATCTTATAAATTGTATCAAAAGTCTGGAACAAAGACTAGCAATGTATGAAGAAACAGGGAATACTGAATTTCTATTAGATATTGCTAATTTTGCAATGATTGAGTACATGTATCCTCAGCATCCAAAAACACACTTTAAGCAATTAGATGATGGAAAAAGTCATATTACAGGTATGGGTATTAACGAGATTAAAAGATTTAATGAGGGAACTTAGTCGGCTCGCAAGATTTACATACGTTATAATGAAAGATGTATAATAGATAAGGCGGTTCGATTCCGCACTAGAGATGGATAAAATACTATTACATATCTTTCATATTTTTGTAAAAATATATACTTTTGAAAGGAGTAAACAAATGTCAAAAAATGCTATTAAAGAGGTTGCCAGTAAATTCGGAGGTATTATCAATCAAAACGGCCCTACAATTTTAGTCATACTAAGCATCTTTGGGCTAGGCACAACGGTTGTATTGGCCGTTCAAGCTACACCTAAGGCTATACGACTATTAAAAGAGGAAGAAGATTGGAGATTAGAGAATGAAGTTGACGAAGACAAGTTAGTATTAACGCCAATTGACATGATTAAGACGGCGTGGAGGCCTTATGTATTACCTGCGATCATTGGTAGCGCTACTGTTGGCTGTATTATCGCTTCTAATACTATTAATCTTAAACGTAATGCGGCTATTACAGGAGCTTTTGCTTTGTCAGAAATGGCTTTTAAAGAGTATAAAGTTAAAGTCCTTGAGAAAATTGGCGAGAAAGGCGCATCTGGTATTAGAGATGAGATAGCTCAAGAGCATGTTAGTAAGACTAAGAAAGATGATTCTACTGTAATAATTACAGGAAATGGTGAAACTTTATGCTTTGATGAAAGTTCTGGCCGATATTTTAAATCAAGTGTAGAAAAACTTAGACGTGCTGTTAACCTTATAAATAAAAGATTAATGAATGAAATGTGGATAACTCTTAATGAAGCTTATAGTATTATGGATTTAGATCCTACTACTACTGGCCGTGAGATTGGTTGGGATATTGGTAGAGACGGCATGATAGATATAGACTTTAGTACGTGCTTATCCGAGGGCGATATTCCTTGCGTATCTATTAGTTTTGATATAGCACCTGGGCCTAAGCCTCGTGGGTATTAATATGACAGGAACTATGCAGTTTTATATTTATGAAGGTCCAGTTATGTCTTTTAACAAATGTATTAAAAATAAATGGAAAGGCCGAACATATGCAACTACTAAAGATAAAGCTTTAACTAATTTAAAGGCTCAATATAAAAAAGAAAAGGGTTTGACATTAACAACATCTATATCTTTACCAGGAAAGTTGTTTTAGGTCGCAAGATTTACACACAGTATAATGAAGAACTAAATAAAATTAAGAGGAGATTTTAATTATGAAAAACTTATTGAAAACAATTAACGCTAACAAAGGTGTAATCGCTAAAAGGGGTTTAATAATAGTAGGAGCTATTACTGGATTAACAATCGGAGCAGTAGTACTTATTAAAGGAAAACAGCCAGAAGATGAAAACATTGAGGAAGAAGATGTTGAAAACAAAGAAGTTTCAGAAGTTGAAGAATAATCAGTAATTTAGTTATAGGGAGAGTCGTACATACGGCTTTCTTTTTTGCCTCGCATTAAAAACATGCCTTATAGTGAAAGATTAAAAATATTTTGCTCTTGAAAGGAGAAAATTATGAAAAAAATAGAAATAGTCAAAAAAGTATTAGAGGTTGCAGTATCTATTGGGGTAGGGGCAGTTGTAGGTAATTTAGTTAAAAGCACAACGCCAAGTGATGTAGGGAAGATTAATAAATTCTTTATAGCAGTTGGTAGTATGGTATTAACAGGCGTACTTACTGATGCATCTACGAAATATGCAGAGGCAACTTTTACTAAGACAGTTGATGAAATTAAAAAAGGAGTAGTTGAGGATACTACAGAAGCAGTATAATAAATCTTTAAAGGATGTTAAGGAAACTTAGCATTCTATTTTTATTTTATCTTGAAAGGAGATAATTATGGCAAAACATGATATGGATGTTGATGGATTGGAAACTTCAGGAACTAGAAAAATAGTTGTAGATTTTCCTTCTAATTCTAAAAAAGTTCAAACTGAACCTGAAGAGAAAAAAGTAGTAGAGAAAGTAGTAACAGGCAAGGTGGTAGAAAGAAAGAAACCATTGTCTAAAAAAATAGCAGATATGTTTATGGGTGAAGATACTGATAGTGTTATAGGCTATATATTAAAGGATGTACTTATACCTGCGGCCAAGAGTGCTTTATATGATATGGTAACTGGTGGAATGGAAATGCGTCTATATGGACAGAGAAAGAGTACAAGATCTAGAAATGATAGGAACAAAACGTGGACATCTTATGGTGAGAGTTCTAGATCTGAGAATAGAGGAGATAGTCGTAAAGATACTAATAGAGTTAGACACAATTTTGATGACATTATTCTTGAAACTAGGGGTGAGGCTAAGGACGTATTATCACACTTAGTAGAATTAATATCTAGTTATGACATGGCCACAGTTGCGGATCTATATGATCTTGTTGGGATAGAGAGTACCTTTGCAGACAACAAATATGGTTGGGACGAACTTAGTACAGCACATGTTACTAGAGTTCGAGAAGGTTTTCTAATAGAGTTGCCAAGAACTAAATTATTAACTTAAGGGGGAACTAGTAATGCTAGCAAAAAAAGATTTTCAGACAATTATTTTTAATAAGGAATCAGAGGCAATTGCCATTCTAAATAAGTTAAAGGATTATATAGATAAATATGGATCAGTTAATGTTTCTGACTTAAATTCAATTGCTGAGCTACACTTGTTATTTGAAGATTCTACTATTAATAGATATGGATGGACAGATCTTACTTATGCCCAAATAATTATAAAGGACGCAGGAGTTATACTTGTTCTTCCAGATACTGTAGACCTATTAGCAGAATTAGAGAAAGAATCACAAATAGTAGCAAAAAAGAATTTTGATACTATACTATTTAATACTAGATATGATGCTGATCACGTCTTAGATAGTTTAAAAAAATGTATATTTAAATATGGTTCGGTTAGTGTTTCTGATTTGTATGCTATTGCAGGTATAGCTTCATCCTCTAAAGAGAATCTATTTGGATGGGTAGATCTTACTGGTGCTGAAGTTTCTAAATCTTTAGTTTCAGAGGGTTATATACTCGTATTACCAGATACTATAGATATTAGTTTAAGTAGATCTAACTATACCCAGAGTAAAAAATCTATTGAAACAATTAGTATGAATCAAGACTTAATAAATGAATTATATGAGTTCTCTGATAAATATTCAGGACGAGCAAAAGAATTATTTTTATTGGCCACATCAGAAATACAGAGACTAAATTTAATAGTTAATAAGTTATCTACTAAACTTATTAAAAAGGAGAAATAACTATGAATAAAATTAACGAAGGATTAAATAAATTAGTAATGGCTCTTAGACATCTAAGCGAGACTATTTGCTCTTGTATTAATCGAATAAAGTGCGTATTTCTAGGGCATAAAAAACATACGGCCTTTTCTAGTAAAACGGGCCATTTTGCATGTTATTGTGATAGATGTGGTTTATCTTTTGAGGCTTATTCTGGATATAGACCTAGTAAAGTTATTATAGACGAATTAGCTTTTAAAAATAAGATATTAGATAATATAAATAAACCTAAAAAAAGGGGAAGATAATATGGACAAAGAAGTTAAGCCTGTAGTAGTTCCTTTATATAATGAATGTTTTCCACAAATTAATTTTGAGGGCGAAGTTTGTACTGAAATAAATCTTATAGCTAGAGCAGTAGATAGAGCAAACAGACTTGGACTAGCAATACCTAATGCCGTTAATAATTATGACAAGTCTTCATGTAATAATGATAAAACTGTATATTGTCTTGTAATGCCGGAAGAGGCGGTAACTATGACACATCTAGCAATCTATGAACAGTTTAAAAAGATATTTCCTATGTATGTTAAATCTAAAAATGAATGGTTTCCTAATGGTAAGAATGCAATTAGGATTAGTTTAGGTGACGGAATGGACTTTGTATTTACCTTTAAGAATAATAGAAACTTTAATTTTGAAACAATAGATAGTTTTATTAGTCGTACTTTCCCAAAAACTCAAACAAAACCTAAGAAAGGAGAAGGTAATGAGTAAAGAAGTAGACCCAAGATGTATAGCAAATATGTACCCCGATTTAAATATTATTAAAAAAGAGGAGGCTAAAACTATTTTAAATTCTATTTTTGGAAATATAGAGGATTTGGAAACAATGGAAAAAAGACAGGCATTTCTTAGAGATGTGGCAAAAGGGCACAGTATAAATACAACAATCTATATGGGCACATCAAAAGTAGAAGCAGATAGTATTTATAAAACGTTATGTAACAATATAGATAAAAATATTCCAGTAGCAGTAGAGGGTAGTGAGTTTAAGATTATGTTAGACTCTGTTGATATGCTGTATTCCAATACTATTGACTTTAAAGAAAACAAAACTATTTATAAAGTAGATTTTGAAGGGAGATTAGTATGAAGTACAAGAAAAGCACTATGTTATTAGATGTCATTATGCTTTTTGCAACTGGTGGATTATGGATCATATGGGTACTTATTAGATATCTAAGAACACACTAATTATATTTAGAAAGGAGAAATCACCATGAAAAACGAAAAACAACAAGAAATAATAACCACTGTTGTAACTGCTTGCATCGTTGCTATACTTATAGGTGTATCTTTTACTATTATGGTTCTATTAGTTAAGTTTATAAAGATTTTAGGTTAATAAAATATAAATAAAAGGGAGAAAGAAATGAAAAAATTTGACTTTAATGCTTTAAAAAATGGTATTACTAAATTGACAGGACGAACAGGATTACAACTATCAAAATATTCCCCAGAGATATTTATAGGATTAGGCATCTTAGGGTTTGGAACAACTATTGTATTAGCTTGCAGAGCTACTCTTAAAATAGAGGATGTATTAGACGAAGCAAAAGAAAACATTGATAAACTCCATCTTGGAAGTGCTACTATTAGTAAAGAGAAATATTCAGATAATGATTATAAGAAAGATCTTGTGATTGCCTATGCTCAAACGGGCTTTGGACTTGCTCGTATTTATGCTCCTTCTTTTATAATTGGAGTATTATCTATAAGTGCTATTGTTGGGTCCCATAATATTCTACATAAACGAAATGTTGCTCTTATGGCTGCTTATAAAGGCCTAGATGAGTTATTCAAAGATTATAGAAAACGTGTAGTTGAGGACCTTGGAGAAGTTAAGGATAAACAATATAGATATAACACTCATCAGGAAAAGATGACTACAACTGAGACAGACGCAGAAGGAAATGAAAAAAAGGTTAAAAAGACTATTGATGTTATCAACGGTAAAGAGTTTAGTCAGTACGCAAGATTCTTTGATGAGACTTCTAGTGAATGGTCTAAGACACCAGAGTATAATCTAATGTCCCTTAAATGTAAGCAAGCATACGCTAATGACCTTCTTAGAACTCGTGGGCATGTCTTCTTAAATGAAGTATATGATTCATTAGGTATGGAACGTACACAAGCAGGAGCTGTTGTTGGTTGGGTATTAGGATCAGGTGATGATAAAATAGACTTTGGAATGTATGATGAAACTTACAAACCTAGTAGAGATTTTGTTAATGGTTATGAAAGATCTATATTATTAGACTTCAATGTAGATGGAGTTATCTACGATAAAATTTGACTAATTAGGGGGTTAAATGCTGTAGGAAGTGGAAACTTCTATCGAGATGTATTAGACTATCCGGACGTTTATACATATGATAAAGGTTTCTATGACTTTGGCATTTACGAACTTTGTAAAGATTAAGGAGGATTGGAATGTTAATAAAATTAATAATGTTCCTATGCCATCTACAGTATAAGAAATTTAAGAAACCTATTTTTTATATAAAAGGAACAGAAGACCGTTATCCTAGATATCTACTATATACAGAAAATGAAAATGTATGGAAAAGAATGGATGATTTTTAATTAAGGAGGTATTAAGATGCAAGATAGTGTGTTGAGATGATGACTATATTCTATGATGATAATGAAAATGTTTTTATAGACGATTTTGGGGTTATTACGTATGACATATCACATTTAATGCCTCCTGAAAAAATTGCACTTTACAAACGAATTGGCGGTACGTATTATTCAAGAATGTTTGATGCCGATGAAGTTATGTATGAAATAACTTTTCCAATAAGAGATAAAGACCGTCATTTGTATTATTATGCTGACGACAACACCATGCATGATGAAGATGACTATGTGGCATTTAACATTCTTAATATTATGAGTTCTAATGATTTATTCTTATTTAAGAAAGGAAAGAAGGATATGCTAACCCATACAATATCGGGTGGAATATTAGAGTTGACCTATAAAAATTAAGGAGGAAAAGAAATGAAAGAAATTATTAAATATGGGGCAGTATTACTTGTAGGGTTTGGAGCGGGGTTCTTTACTGCTAAGATTGTATACAAAAGATATTATGAGGATTTGGCTAATGAAGAAATAGACCAAGTCAGAAATATTGCTAAAAGACAAGTAGCAGTTACGGCTAATGAATTTGTTCTTAAAAATGATAAACAAAAGGAAGTATTAAATCTGATAACTGAATCTATAAAGCCGGCAGATAAAGAAGACATACGAAAGTACCACAAAATAGTTACTAATTATGGTAATAAACCACTTAGTCCTGTAGGTGCTGATTGGTCTATGAATGAGGCTCATGCAGAGTATTGTGCTGATAGAATGAGGCCAACAGAAGAGGAGGACACTGAAGAAGATAATGAAACTGATGAGGAAGATAATGAAGATCCTTCTATGGAGACTCCTCCTTCTTGTACTAGAGATAGTATAGAATTTCCTTACACAATACCCACACAATCTTTTGTAGACGAATTTCCAGAGTTTGCTAAAATAACTCTTACCTATTATGATGAGGATGATACCTTAGCAGATGAGAATGAAAATCCTATAGATAATATTGCTCAAGTAATAGGAGACGAAGCCCTTACCCAATTCGGAAGCAATCCTGACGATGAGAATGTAATTTATGTTCGTAATGAGGTACTTAGTATAGATTATGAAGTTATTAGAAGTAACCTAAGTTATAAACGTGATGTCCTCGGCTTTAAGGAGTAATGAATATGAGTAGAGTGAGAGGTCTTTCATCTTATAAAACAGAAAGTGAAGAATTGATGTATGACTATTTTATCTGGCTATGTGAGATTATTAGCATAGATGATTTAGATTATAATCATTATAAAATACTTATGAAACAACTCCATACTAAAGAATTTTACTGGACAGTTCCCAATGATGACAATCGTTCTCTAGATGGAAAAATGATGAGGGATAAATTTGCGGACTGTAGCACCTATACTAATTTTGATGCTATCGATGGACCTTGCACTATACTCGAGATGCTCGTGGCGTTGGCTATTCGTTGCGACGATGATGTAATGTATGACCCTGATAAAGGAAATAGACCTCAAAAATGGTTCTGGATTATGTTAAAAAATTTAGGTCTATCTAGATGTATAGACAAAGATTGTGGACAATTTTGGGTGATCGATGATGTGAATCATGTACTTGATAAAGTATTAGATAGACAGTATAAAGAAAACGGTGTTGGAGGATTCTTTCCTCTTAAGATTTATAAGGACGACCAAAGACACGTAGAAATATGGTATCAAATGAATGCTTACTTATTAGAGAATTATGACATAGATTAGCAAAATAGTGTTACACTTTTATTTCAGAAACGTTACAAAACTGTCACAAAGTGTAACTTTCTGTATTCGAAAGATTGAATATTTAATAAAAAACTAAAAAGTGTTGCGTTTTACTGTCACAATGTTGCGTTTTTGAAAAAAAGTGTAACACCCCTAAGCCTTAGAGCCGCCTTGGTTACAAGACTTGTGTGACGTTTATGCGTTTATTTCTTATATAAACTTATTTGGAGATTAAATATATAAAAGAGTTTTATTAGAATTTTATGCAAAAACGCAACATTTAGATAAAATCAATAGAAAGGATGCCTAAGATGGATTTCGTCGAAGTAAAAGAAAAGATTAATCGTAGTGGATCGACGGAAGTATATCCTAATTTTAGAGTGAGAAAATCCAAAGACCTTATGGTTAGAGGAAGCTCGTTTTATGCTGTTTGGGATGAACAGAAAGGAATGTGGTCCACGGACGAATATGATGTAGCAAGACTAATAGATGAAGAACTAATGAGATATCAAAAAAATATTAAAGGAAATGCCCCCGTTATAATAAAATCATTAGGGGATTTCAGTTCTGATATGTGGTCTCAATTTAAAAGTTATATCAGTAAACAACCAGATTATTCTAGACCTTTAGATGAGAAATTAACCTTTTCAAATACTATAGTTAAAATAGGTGACTATGTAAGTAAGAGATTAGATTACCCTCTTGAGGCAGGAGTAATAGATGCGTATGAAGAAATGGTTTCTACATTGTATGAACCAGAAGAAAGAGCAAAGCTTGAATGGGCTATAGGTGCAATTGTAGATGGTGATTCTAAGGATATTCAGAAGTTTATAGTTTTATATGGTTCACATGGTACTGGAAAATCAACTATGTTGGAGATAATACAAAAACTATTCAAAGGATACTATACTACTTTTGAAGCCAAAGCCTTAGCCTCAGCAAACAATGCATTTGCAACAGAAGCATTTAAAAATAACCCCCTAATAGCAATACAGCATGATGGGGATTTAAGTAAGATTGAAGATAACACAAAGTTAAACTCAATTATATCACATGAAGTAATGACTATGAATGAGAAGTATAAGGCATCATATATGTCTAAAACTAATTGTTTCTTATTTATGGGTACTAATAAACCTGTTAAGATTACAGATGCCAAATCTGGTATTATAAGAAGACTTATAGATGTTAAGCCTAGCGGTAATAAAATACCACCAAAAAGATATCAGTTATTACTAACACAGATAAATTTTGAACTTGGAGCAATAGCAAGTCATTGTTTAGAAGTATATCATAAAATGGGAAAAAACTATTATTCTGGATATCTCCCTATAAATATGATATTCCAAACAGACGTATTCTTTAACTTTGTTGAATCAAGTTATACAGTATTCAAAGAACAAAATGGAGCAAGTCTAGCAACAGCCTATGAACTATATAAACAATACTGTGATGATAGTTTAGTTGATTTTAAGTTACCAAGATATAAATTTAGGGAAGAATTAAAAAGTTATTTTGATAATTTCTATGATGTTAAGAGATTAGATGGTAAACAGATTAGAAGTTATTATGAAGGATTCCAGGCAAACAAATTTAAAAGTGTTGAGGGCGCACCAATTGAAGATAAACCATATTCTATGACTCTTGATTGTGAAGAATCAATATTAGATACTATGTGTGCTAATTACCCTGCTCAATATGCATCTAATATTGAAGCCCCAATAAATAAATGGAGCAATGTAAAAACTAAACTAAAACAATTAGATACAAAAAAAACACATTTTATAAAAATGCCAGAGAATCATATTGTTATAGATTTTGACATAAAAGATGAAACTGGAGAAAAGTCTTATAAAAAAAATATAGAGATTGCTAGTAAATGGCCTACTACCTATGCAGAAATAAGTAAAAGTGGAGCGGGAATACATTTGCATTATTTGTATGAAGGTGATGTGAGTATGCTAAGTCGGGTATATGATGACAATATAGAAGTAAAAGTATTTAATGGCAATAGCTCACTTAGACGTAAGTTAACAAAATGCAACAACATACCTGTAGCAATGATTAATTCGGGCCTACCTTTGAAAGGAGAAAAAATGATTAACTTTGATGCTTTAAAAAGCGAAAAATCACTAAGAACTTTAATAAAGAAAAATCTAAATAAAGAAATTCATCCAGGAACAAAGCCAAGCATAGATTTCATTTATAAGATATTAGATGACGCATATAAATCGGAAATGGCATATGATGTAACAGATTTTCGTCCTAAGATTTTAGCATTTGCTAATAACAGTAGTAATCAAGCAGAATACTGTATAAAATTAGTTGGCAAAATGCAATTTAAATCAGAAGAATCAAGTTCCAATAGTGGCACTTTTCTTGAATCTGTTAAATTCTTTACTTCGGAAAATCCGTCTTTAAATTCAAAAGATGAGGTAGTATTCTTTGATGTTGAGGTATTTCCTAATTTATTTGTAGTTGTTTGGAAGGCAAAAGGAAAACAAAGTATTGTTATGATAAACCCAACGCCAACAGATATTGAGTTCATTATAAAATTTAAACTTATAGGATTCAATTGTAGAAGATATGATAATCATATTCTTTATGCTAGAATGCTTGGATACACAAATCAAGAACTTTACACCCTATCTCAAAGAATAATAGGAAATAGTCGTAATGGGTTATTTTCTGAAGCGTACAATCTTTCATATGCAGATGTATATGATTTCTCATCAAAGAAACAAAGTTTAAAGAAATTTGAGATAGAATTAGGGATACACCATCAAGAATTAGGATTGCCTTGGGATAAAGATGTTCCAAGAGAATTATGGACTAAAGTTGGTGACTATTGTATTAATGATGTAGTGGCAACAGAAGCAACATTTGAAGCAAGGAAACAAGACTTTATAGCAAGACAAATACTTGCAGATCTTAGTGGACTATCTATTAATGATACCACACAGATGCACACTGCCAAGATTATATTTGGTAATGATAAGAGGCCACAAGACAAGTTCAAATATACAGATCTTAGTATAATGTTCCCAGGATATAAATTCGATTTTGGTAAGAGTTTCTATAAAGGAGAAGAAACAGGGGAAGGTGGATATATAGAAGCAGTACCAGGAATGTATATAAATGTAGCACTTCTTGATATTGCGTCGATGCATCCTACTAGTCTAATTGAAATGGATATGTTTGGCCCATATACTAAGAATTTTAAACAGTTATTAGATGCCCGTATAGCAATTAAGCACAAGAATTATGACGAAGCTAAAACTATGCTTAATGGAATACTTGCCAAATATCTAACAAGTGAAGAAGCTTCAGAAGACTTATCATATGCTCTTAAAATCGTAATTAATATTGTCTATGGATTAACCTCAGCTAAATTTGAAAATAAATTCAAAGATCCTAGAAATATAGATAATATAGTAGCAAAGCGTGGAGCATTATTTATGATAAACCTAAAGCATGAGGTAAGAGCAAGAGGCTATGTTGTAGCTCATATTAAAACTGACTCAATAAAGATTCCAGATGCAGATGAAGATATAATTAAATTTGTAACAGAATATGGCAAAAAATATGGCTATGATTTTGAACATGAAGCTACTTATGATAGATTATGTTTAGTCAACGATGCTGTATATATTGCTAAATATGATTCACTCGGAATTAGAACTAAAGGTGGAAAACATGCAAATGAATGGACCGCAACTGGCACACAATTTCAACAACCATTTGTATTTAAAACTCTGTTTACAAAAGAACCTATAGTATTTAGTGATATGTGTGAAACAAAGACCGTAACTAGTTCTTTATATTTAGATATGAATGAAGAATTACCTGATGTATCTGATTATGAGAAAAAGCAAGAGATTTGGAATAAAAAGCATGTTGATAGTCTAGGAATCATTCCAACAGCAAATCTTGATATTAAGTCAAATCTAGAAACAGAGATAGCAAGAGGACATGATTATCATTTTGTAGGAAAAGCAGGGTCCTTCTGTCCTATTAAACCTGGGTGTGGCGGCGGTCTTCTAATGAGAGAAAAAGATGGAAAATATTATGCAGCAACTGGTTCTAAAGGATATCGTTGGCTAGAATCAGAAATAGTAGAGTCTCTTAAAAAAGTAGAAGATATTGATAAAAAATACTATATGAAAATGGTTGATACAGCAGTTAATGATATTTCAAAATACTGTGATTTTGAACAATTCATATCTGATGAGCCATATGCAAAAGAATTACCAGATAGTCCTCCATGGTTTGTTCCTTGTGGAGATGAGAAATATAAAACTTGCTTTGAATGCCCTAAATTTGATAATGACGGAACATACACAGTATGTGGATTAGGGTATAACTTATTAGACCAAATACCATTTTAAATAAAAATAAAAGGAGATATAAATATGAAAGCTCAAAGCATTTTAATGGAAAACGCCCACATAGCATTTAGAAACTTTTCGGGAAAAGCAGGAAATTACAACCCAGAAGGTGATAGAAATGTATGTGTATTTTTAGATACCAAACTTGCAAAGTCTTTAGAAGAGGATAATTGGAATATTAAATGGTTAAAACCTAATGATAAAGATGAAGACCCACAAGCATATATCCAAGCAAAAGTTTCATATGATAATATTCCTCCTAAAATAGTTATGATTTCAAGCCATGGGAGAACAACGCTTGATGAAGAATCTGTTGGATTATTGGACTTCGCAGAAATTAGTAAAGTGGATCTTATAATCAGACCATATGAATGGACTGTAAATGGAAAAAGTGGAGTTAAGGCGTACATTAAAAGTATGTATGTAACCATTTATGAGGATGAACTTGAACTCAAGTATTCAGAAGTCCCAGATTCTGCTGTAAATACCATGAAAGATGATGATGCCGATTAAATTTAGAGATTATCAAAAAACAGCAATTGACCAATTAAAAACTGGCTCCATCCTTTGTGGTGGGGTTGGTTCTGGTAAATCATTAGCTGCTTTAGGGTATTACTTCATCAAAGAATGTAAAGGTGAGATTGAGCCTATATATAAACCTATGGAAAAGCCAAGAGATTTATA
>Ga0302286_10000430_pt1 | contig 34582 bp, 27 predicted proteins | sample III_Fen_E2_3_FD_198765 | JGI IMG/M metagenome (GOLD analysis project Ga0302286, IMG submission 198765) | Peat permafrost microbial communities from Stordalen Mire near Abisko, Sweden - III_Fen_E2_3 | ecosystem: Environmental > Terrestrial > Soil > Wetlands > Permafrost | place: Sweden: Abisko...
TCAAAACCATTTCACCATTAATAATATGACCAAACAATGGAAATTGTGCCCGTGTACAGATGGTAACAAAATACGGTGCCGAATTTTTGTAATTCCACCATTGGGCACGGGCTGTGGGTATTCGGTATTTATTTTTGAATAAATCGTTGCTCATACCTGTATGTTATTATCCTTCGGGTGACGTTATAACACAAACTTTTTCAGTTACTAAAAGGCAAATTATTCTGTTATTGTTGCATGCAATTCGTTAGAAACAGGACTTTCAACACCATATACTGTAGCAGCAAGAATCTTAACAGTATATTCTCCATTAGGTAAATCAGCCGAAGTCCATTGTTTTTTGTTTTTAGGTAAATCGGTTTCTGATGCAACTTGTTTGCCGTTTATAAAAACGCGATAACCGTCAAGGTCGATAATCTTATCATCATAGTTCCAATAAATTGTAATCTTTTTACTTTTCACTTCAATAGGCCATATTTTTATATATGGAAGGCTGTTGTTGGGAATATTCACTGAAATGGTATCGGTATAAGGAACTAAATTCCCCGATTTCTCTTCATAGAACACCGTAAATAAATATGGTTTTCCTTTTACTCCATCAACTTCATAAACATATCCAAAACGATCAATTAATGGCAATTGTGAATCACCTGCAATTTCATTCCCAGCAAAATCGCTACGTAAACGAAAGCCATTAATTTTACTCATTAAGATAGTGTCTTCATCCCACGAAAGTTGAATTATTACACGATTACCTGATACAACTCTTGGTTTAGCCGTTAAGTGTACTTTAGCATTGGTTTGTGCATATAATGTACTAACAAATAACAGGCTAACAATAGCAAGTGAGAATTTTTTAGTCATGTTTTACGTATTTTAAAGTTTATAGTACGAATGTAATTATAACAAAAGTAAAACTTTATTTTAAACATGCAAATTCAAATAAAAAAGCCCAAAATCTTGAGATATTGGGCTTTTAAAAAATCTTTAAATATTTTTTTACATTAACAAAGCAACAATGTGCTCAGCTAGGAGACCTTCGTTTTCGAGTTTTTCCTTAAAGATATAAGGAAGTTTCGTGTATGAGAAAATACGACCTCTACAGTCTTTTGTATTGCAAAGACATAAGGTTTTTGCAAGTTCTGGAGTTAAGTCTGTTTCGGTTGAAGCATAATCGAAAGTTATTTCTTCGCCTTTTTTAATTTGTTTAATTGAGAAAAAAGCAACTACACCATCGTTCGATTCGCTATCATAAGATGTGCGTACCTTACTATTGGGCGTACACGAATGATTGATATTAGAGCCAATATTTCCAGCCTCAATATGATGAGCTTGTCCAACTTGAATAGATGTTCGAGTACGTAATCGAGTGCACGATGCTTTATAATAGAACAATAAAATATCTACCGGAATGTCGCTCATCGCAACTAAAGCTTTTTCACCTTGAATGGTTGTGCTATTTTTAACCATCAACGACTTATGGTAGTATTCGCTTCCAAATCCTACAGGTAGGGTTTGTTGTTTGGTTGTTACTGCAGTGTTAAACATGGTAAAGGGCTTTAAAGGGTTTGTATTACTATTCTATTTTAACAAATAACTGAGTCCGAATGAATGAACCCAGTTATTTGTTTGTAATCAAAAATTAGTCCACATTATCGTGTATAAACGAATTCTTTTCTTTAATTCGTATACCATCTCTCGAATCGGTTAAAGTAAAACGTGAAATATTTGATGCAGACTCAAGTCCATTACTAGGAACTGTTGATGCACCACCACGACGTTTAAATGCAGAAACATTTTCATAGTCAGTAATATCATCAAGTTGTTTTACATCTTGATAGCTGAATGTTCTGAATGTTTGTTGAGCTTCAGGTTCTTCGTTATTACTGAAATTAAATTTTTGTTGAAATATTCCAGGATCAGCTTTTTTCGTTACAAAACCAAAGCTAGGTTCTGATACTGGTTGTTGAGGTGCCATGAATTCTTCTTCGAAATTTTTAACTTCAAATATTTCTTCTGGAATTGAATCGAATATATTTTCGATAACTGAATCAAACAAATCTTTTTTTAACGATTCGGTTTCAAGCGATACTATTGTTTTTTCTTCAGCATGAATAATTGTTGGTTTAACATTAGGAGCAGAAACTCTATTATTCAATGGTTGTTTTAATGATGAAAGTTCTGGTAAAGCATTAATATCGAAACCAGTTGCAATAATTGTTACATTGATATTTTCACCAAGCGATTCGTCTTGAGCATAACCCCAAATAGTATCAACATCGTAGCCAACTTCTTCACGGATGTAATCGGTAATTTCCGATACTTCATCCATCTTAACTCGTTTCGAACCACTAGTGATGTTAAGTAGAATATTTTTAGTTCCACGAATATTTGCATTATTTAACAATGGAGAAGTAAGAGCTTCTTCGATTGCCATACGTGCACGGTTTTCACCACTTGCTTTTCCCGATCCCATAATTGCAACACCACTGTTTGCCATTACAGTTTGAACATCAGCAAAATCGACATTTATCATTCCATGAACAGTGATGATTTCTGCAATACCTTTAACAGCAACAGAAAGAACATCATCGGCTTTTGCAAATGCTTCGTCTAATTCAAGATTGCCATATATTTCACGAATCTTTTCGTTATTGATGATAAGTAAAGAATCGACATGTTGACGTAATTCTTCGATACCTTTAATTGCTTGATTAACGCGTTTTGGTCCTTCGAAACGGAAAGGAATTGAAACAACACCAACGGTTAATATTTTTAATTCTCTTGCTATTTTTGCAATGATTGGAGCAGCACCTGTTCCTGTTCCACCACCCATACCAGCAGTGATAAACACCATTTGAGTATTGTCGGCCAAGATACTTTCAACATCGTGCGAATTTTCTTCGGCAGCCTCTTTTCCTCTTTCAGGATTATTGCCTGCACCACGACCTTGGGTCATTGCTTCTCCTAATTGTATTTTTACCGGTACTGCACTTGCTGCTAGAGCTTGTGAGTCGGTATTGCATAAAATAAAGTCAACATCTTTTATGCCTTGCTCAAACATGTGGTTAACGGCATTTCCACCACCGCCACCAACACCTATTACTTTTATTGTTGCTGGTCGTGCTGAAGATAAGTCAAATTTCATTAGATCTTCTTTCATGGCTCTGTGTTTTATGGGTTTAAATTCTTATGATTCAAATGTGTTATCTTCTCCATCAAAAAGATTGAGAATGTATGATTGAAAAAAGCTAGTCTTAACTTTTTGGGGTTTTTCTTCTTTCATTGGTTTAACCTGACGTTTTGTTGTTGGAAATTCATCAACAAGAACACGACTCATTTCGGCTTGCTCAAAACGTTGTTCAGCAATTGAAACTTGCTCTGGTTCTGATTTAGCTTCGAAAGCTTTTGCAAATTCAACCTTTGGTGAAAGTTTTTCTTTCTTAGCTTGTTCCTTTTCTTGCGAATTATTATAAGTCTCAAGATTTTTCATTAACAAACCAACAGCTGTTGCATACATTGGATTATTAATATTCTTAATTCCATTATCTTCGATATATTCATTAGGATAACCCATACGAACATCCATTCCCGTTTTAAAGGCAACAAGTTGAGTAAGGTTTTTAAGTTGCGAACCTCCACCAGTCATTACAATTCCAAAACCTTTTTTGCTAGCTACACCAGCAATTTCAATTTCGTACATAACGCCATCGATGATTTCCTCAACTCTCGATTGGATAAGATGTGCAAGGAAATTAACTCCAATTTCTTTAGGACCACGACCTTTAGGACCTGGTACGGCGATTAATTTTTTCGTATCGGCATAGTCAGCAATTGCTTCACCAAATTGTTTTTTCAAACTTTCGGCGTGACGTTCCAAAATTCCGCACTCGGTTTTAATATCGTTAGTAATCACATTCCCACCAAAAGGAATAACGGCAGTGTGAATAATCATTTTATTGTTGTAGATAGCGACATCGGTTGTTCCACCACCTATATCAATAAGAATTACACCAGTTTCTTTTTCATCGTCATACAATACAGCATCTGACGAAGCTAAAGGTTCAAGAATTATACTTTCGGTTTCGAGATTAACACGTTCAATACATTTCTTGATATTATTGGTCGAATCGGTTTTACAAATAACCAAATGGAAATTTGCTTCAAGCATTTTACCAATCATTCCAACAGGATTGTCGGTTGGATATGTTTTATCGATAAAGAAATCTTGTGGGAGAACATGAATAATTTCTTCGCCAGGATGAACCATTGTTTTAAATTGGTCGCGAATTAATTGTTCCACATCATCTTTGCTGAATTCCGAATCGCTTGCATCTTTATTTACAAAGCCACGATTTTGTGTACAACGAATATTTTTCCCTGCAATACCAACACTAACTCGGGTAACTTTAACACCAGCTTGTTCTTCGGCTTTAGCTAAAGCTTCTTCAATCGATTTCACTGTCAAACTAATGTTTAGCACTTGTCCGCACCACACACCATTCGATTCCGAAACACCCATTCCTACTAGTTCGCATTTGTTGCTTTCATTTACTCGTGCAATCAGACAGGCAATCTTTGTTGTTCCTATGTCAATAGCTGCTATGTATTTATTTTCCATAGATATATAATTTTATTTTTTTGTACACACCACTTGATTCTTAAACTGTAAATCGATACTTGCATATTTATCCCAACCGCCAAGAGGAAGAGCTTCTTTATACATTATCCAAAGTTTTTTGCATTTTTCCTCATAATCATCCATTGTACCAAACATAATGGTTGATGGTCCTATTTTGGGAACAAGCACAAAATCGTAATCTTCTGTCACAAATATTTGCTCAACCAATGATTGTAAAAATGCATTTTGGTTGATGTATTTCGAGAGTAGATACAAATCACGTAACACCGCTTTATTGATTGTATCGCCTGGCGAAATTTTTGTAACATCTCTATAATATTTCGAGATATAGGGATTTAAAATAAATCCATTAGCAATTGGAACACGAGCAGCATATCGGTCGCTTAAAGGCATCATTGCTCCTTTTTCATCGATATAATAACTGATATTCATTTGATTCATAACCCTAAGAATTGGATTACGTTGTTTAACCGTAACACAAAGACTACCGTTTAGTTCACGATGTACGTCACTTCGCTCAATAGATGGATTAAGGTTAATTGCTTTTTCGAGTTTAAGAATGTTTATACTCTCAAGTAAAACACCTTTTGTTTTTACACCTTTATTCGCAATCATTTTCCGAACTTCTTCTTGGTCGATGAAGTCGTGAGGCGGTTCTTTATCTATTTCAACAGCTATTCCTCGGCAAGGAACCGAAAGTCGCTGTGTCTCTACGAATGAAAGAACCACTGCTAAATACAAAACAATGAGGAGTTCAAAATATATGTTTTTTAATACCTTCATTAAAACGTGTTAGTGTTAATTCTTTTTGTTACTAGTTCAGCAATACTGTTACAGTATGTATCAATATCGCCAGCACCTATGGTTAATAGTATTTCTATATTTTTATGTGATAATGTTTCAAGAATCTCGCCTTTAGTAATGAGCGATTTTTCTTTACAAGTAACATTTTCGAAAATAATTTTCGATGTCACACCTTCGATAGGTTTTTCGCGAGCAGGATAAATGTCCAATAATAAAAGCTCGTCGCAAAGTGAAAGACTTTGACCAAATTCCACAGCAAAATCTTGCGTACGAGAAAATAAATGCGGTTGAAAAATGGCAGTTATTTTCTTGTTTGGATAGAAATCGCGAATAGCTGTTAAACAAGCTTTTATTTCTTCGGGATGATGAGCATAATCGTCTATGTAAGCAACTTCATCGGTTTTTACATGATAATCGAAACGACGTTTCACACCAAAGAATGAAGCTAAACCATCAGTAATTTGCTTTGGTTCCATGTCGCAACTATAAGCAACAGCAGCTGCAGCAACCGAATTCTCTATATTAACAGGTCCAGGAAGATTGAACGAAACGTTCGGGATAATTCCTGTTGGTGTTTTTATGTCGAACAGTGATTTTCCCTCGGTCTTACGAATATTTACAGCACAAAAATCCGATTCTTGATTATTCATCGAATAACGAAAAACCTTAACAGCATGATTGTCGAGAATTGCCTGAATAGGTTCAATATTCAAACCTTGTTTCAAAATCAAAACACCACCAATAGTTATCTGTTTCATGAATTGATAGAACGATTCAATCACAGCTTCGTGTGTTCCATAAATATCAAGATGGTCGGCATCCATAGCAGTAACCACAGCTATTTCTGGAAATAATTGATGGAATGAACGATCGTATTCATCAGCTTCAACCACCACATAATCGCTATCTTTCGAGAACAAGAAATTGGTTTGATAGTTCTTTGAAATACCACCAAGAAAAGCACTACAATCGATAGATGATTGTTTTAACAAATGTGAAGTTGTAGTTGTAACCGATGTTTTACCATGAGTTCCAGCAATAGCAATTCCACGTTTATCTTTTATGATTAAACCAAGTACTTGCGAGCGTTTCAAAACGGTAAATCCATTATTGAAAAAGAAGTTTAACTCTTCACTATCTTTAGGAATGGCTGGAGTATACACAACCAAAACTTGATGTTTGTTTTCGATGTTTCGAACTTCAACTGGTATTTCAGTTAAAGAATCGGTATAATGAATAGAAATACCTTCGTCGATAAGCGTTTGCGTTAAAGGACTAGCCGTGCGGTCGTAACCTGCTACAGATTTTCCATAGAAATTAAAATAACGAGCCAAAGCACTCATTCCAATTCCGCCAATGCCAACAAAATAAACGTATTTCAATTCTTTAACGTTCATATTACGATGTGTGTAATTCAGTTTTTACTACAATAGATAGAACCTCTTTCACTATTAAGTCAGTAGCATTTGGAATAGCTAATTTCTTAATGTTTGCAGAAAGCGATTTCATTTTTTTCTCATCACCTAAAATGTCAAGAGCTTTAACCATTAATGATCCAATTGCTTCGTCATCTGTAATCATTTCGGCAGCTTCTTTTTCAACCAATGCCATTGCATTTTTTGTTTGATGATCTTCGGCAACATTAGGCGATGGAATCAAAATAGCTGGCTTGCCTAATTGACAAAGTTCCGAAATGGTAATAGCTCCAGCACGCGAGATAATAAGATCGGCAGTTGCATAAGCAATATCCATATCATAAATAAACTCGTGCACACGAACATTTTTGTATCCTAACGACTGCATCTTGGCTGTATTAAAATACGTTTTACCTGTTTGCCAAATAATTTGAATATTGTATTGATTCAACATATTCAAGCTATTGCTAACACTTAAATTAATAGTGCGAGCACCAAGACTTCCGCCAATAACTAAAACAGTTTTAAGATTTCCATTAAGGTTAAAATGTTCGATACCTTGTTCGCGAGTATGAGCAAGTTTTATAATTTCTTCGCGAATAGGATTTCCTGTTAATACAACTTTATTAGCAGGGAAATAACGTTCCATACCTTCGTATGCAACACAAATTTTATTTACCTTTTTGCTTAAGATTTTATTTGTTATACCAGCGTAAGAATTTTGCTCTTGAATAATAGATGGAATTCCCATTTTTGTTGCTTGATACAATACTGGACCACTAGCATATCCACCAACCCCAACAACTACATCGGGTTTAAAATTGCTGATGATTTTCTTAGCCATTTTCATGCTTCGAAGCAATTTCAATAGCACAGAAATATTCATAAGACTAAATCCACGTTTCATTCCAGTAACTGGAAGTCCAATTATTTTATATCCTGCTGCTGGAACTTTTTCCATTTCCATGCGGTTATCGGCACCTACAAAAAGTATTTCTGCTTTGGGCATCAATTTTTCAATCTTTTTTGCGATTGAAATTGCCGGAAAAATGTGGCCTCCAGTACCACCGCCGCTAATGATTACTCTCATAGTTTTACTCTTTATATAATTTATCTCTCATCTATTTTATCTTATCAAAAGGATTGTCTGATTCTTTATCAGGATCCTTAGCAATTTCCATTTTTGTTTTGTGCGATGGTTTAGATTCATTCGTTTCTTTAGCAAGTTCCGTACATCGCGATACGCTTAAGAATAGTCCGAACGAAATACAGGTAAATAATATTGATGAACCACCCATACTTACCATTGGAAGCGTTTGACCAGTTACAGGAATTAGGTTTACTGCAACTGCCATATTTATCATAGCTTGAAAAACCATGCTGAACGACAAACCAATTGCCACAAGAACAGCAAATTTGTAATCACTATTTTTTGCCAAATAATAAGCACGATATAGAAACACCAAGAAAAGGAACAATACTGCAAAACCTCCAAGTAATCCGTATTCCTCAACAATTATTGCATAGATAAAATCGGAGTATGGATGAGGGAGGAAATTGCGTTGAACACTATTTCCTGGACCTTTACCCATGATACCACCAGTTGCAATAGCAATTTTCGATTGATCGGCTTGAAAATTCGAACCTTCTTCACCTTTTCCACTGAACGATTCAATTCTGGCTTTCCATGTTTTTCCACGAGGTAAAACATTAGGGGCTGCAAATATTAGCGTAGCTATTAATCCAATAAATAAAATACAAACACCAAATAATAAGGCAAGATGTTTAAAACTGATGCGTCCCACAAACATCATTACCACCGAAACAATAAACAATAATGCAGCCGTTGAAAAGTTAGCAGGCAATATTAAAACACAAATAATTCCTACAACGCTTACAATTGGTAGAAATACCTTTTTAAAATCTTCGATGTTTTCTTGATTCTTCGATAACCAATATGCAACATAAAGGATTAGTGAAAATTTTGCAAAGTCGGACGATTGGAATGTTAAACCAAGTCCAGGAATGGTAATCCAACGAGCAGCAGAGTTTAGACTAACTCCCATTAAGAGAGTTAATAGTAATAATGGTATAGTTAAAATCAACAGCAACTTAGCCGATTTGTAAAAGATATTATAATTGATTTTATGAATAAGAAATGTCAATGTAAAGCCCATCAGCAAAGTGATAACGTGCTTGAAAACATAATGCGAGGTGTTGCCATGCTGCATTTTGTATGCCAAGGTTCCAGTAGCACTGTACACGGTCAATATCGACATCAATGCTAAGAACAGCATTATTGTCCATACGACTTTGTCGCCTTTGAGATATTTAGTTAATGATGCAAACATTCTTATAAGTTTCTTACAGCGTCTTTAAATTTGATTCCGCGATCCATATAGTTTTTAAACAAATCGAAGCTAGCACATGCAGGTGAAAGAAGTACCACATCTCCTTTTTCAGCACATTTGTATGAATATTCAACAGCTTCACGCATAGAATGTGTATCGTGAATAATAGGAACGATTCCTGCAAAGAAGCTTATGATTTTACTATTATCGGCTCCCATACAAATAATAGCTTTCACTCTCGATTTAACAAGATCAACCAATTCTGAATAATCGTTTCCTTTGTCTTGACCTCCAACAATCCACACAATTGGTTCGGTAATGCTGTCGAGAGCATACCACACCGAATTGACATTGGTTGCTTTGGAATCGTTGATAAACGTTACTCCACGCACTTGGAATGGAATAACCTCTAAACGATGCTCAACACCTTTAAATAATGACAAACTTTCGCGAATTGTGTGATTCTTAATATCACACGATTTTGCAGAAATGGTAGCAGCCAAAGTATTGGCATAATTATGCTTTCCGCGAAGAACCAGTTTGTTTGTGTCCATGCTAAATGTGGTTTGGTTTTTTAGAACAACTTGTAAAATATCATCGAGAATATATCCACCAATGGTTAAAATTTCGTTGGTAGAAAAAGGTATTGCTTGTGGAATAATGTTGCGTTTTGCAATTTCTTTCATTGTCACAGGACAGTCTTTACTATAAATAAAAACGCCATCGGCAGTCATGTTTTGCAAAATGCGGAATTTTGAATCGATATAATTTTGGAATTCGTAGTTATATCTATCTAAATGATCGGGAGTGATATTTGTCATTATGGCAATATCAGCCTTGAAATCGTACATATTGTCGAGTTGGAAACTACTAATTTCCAAGACATAATAATCGAAATTTTGTTCAGCCACTTGAAGGGCAAAGCTTTGTCCAATATTACCACCTAAACCAACATTTAAACCTGCTGCTTTAAACAAAGCATAAGTAAGCATCGTTGTTGTCGTTTTTCCATTGCTACCTGTAATACAAACTAATTTAGCATCGGTATAGCGTGCAGCAAATTCAAGTTCCGAAATAATTGGAATGTTTTTTTCGTGCAAAGCTTTTACAATAGGAGCTTTGTCGGGAATACCAGGGCTTTTCATCACTTCATCAGAATCTAAAATCTGATCGTAAGTATGAGTACCTTCTTCCCATTTAATTTCATATTTATTCAAGGTTTCTTTGTATGAATCTTGAATAGTTCCAAAGTCAGAAACAAATACTGTGTAGCCGTTTTTCAAAGCAAGAATAGCTGTTCCCACTCCGCTTTCGCCAGCACCTAGAATTGTTATTTTTTTATTTTGACTCATCTTTATTCTTATCGTATTTTTAATGTAATAACCGTAACAGCCGCTAACGCAAGACCAACAAGCCAAAAGCGAACAACTATTTTTGCTTCAGGGAAATTTAGTTTTTGGTAATGATGATGCAGCGGAGCCATTTTAAAGACCCGTCGTCCTTCACCATATTTTTTTCTCGTATATTTAAAATATCCAACCTGAATTATAACCGAAAGATTTTCGACTAAGAAAATACCACAAAGCACAGGAATTAAAAGTTCTTTGCGAATTAAGATTGCAAATACTGCTATGATTCCACCAATTGCTAAACTACCTGTATCGCCCATAAATATTTGAGCTGGATAGGTATTGTACCAAAGAAAACCAATGGTTGCACCAATAAATGCTGCTGCAAAAACCACCAATTCGCCCGAAGCAGGGATATACATGATATTTAAATAATCGGCATAAATAATGTTACCCGACAGATAGGCAAAGATTCCCAGCGTGGCACCAATTATAGCCGATGTTCCAGCCGCCAGTCCATCAATACCATCGGTAATATTAGCACCATTTGAAACTGCAGTCGTAATTAAAATTACTGCAAGTACAAAAACGACCCAACCCCATTGTTTTGAATGCTCTCCAGTGAATTTTACTAAATCGGCATAATCAAATTCATTATTCTTAAAGAACGGAATGGTAGTTTTCGTTGATTTTACTTCCTTAACATTTCTAGTCACATCGAGTGGTACATCCTTAGGCATATCGCATGGGCGAAGAGTTGCTTTTGACGAAACACGTTCGAAAACAACCACATCTTTGCTAACATAAAGAGTAAGACCAACAATTAAACCTAATCCAACTTGACCAACCAATTTAAGTTTACCAGGAAGACCTTCTTTATCTTTTTTGAAAACTTTAATATAGTCATCGATAAAACCAACAGCTCCAAGCCAAACGGTTGTTATCAACATCAAAATAATATATATGCTTGACAAGCGAGCGAACAACAATACCGGAATTAATATTGCTGCCAATATCATAATTCCTCCCATTGTTGGAGTACCTTTTTTAGCCATTTGACCTTCAAGACCAAGATCGCGAATTACCTCGCCAATTTGTTTCTTTTGCAAGAAGCGAATGACATGACCACCAAAAATAATGGTTATCATCAACGATGTCACGAACGTTATTGCCGCACGAAACGATATGTAGTGAAATAGATTTGCTCCAGGGAAATGAAACGTTTCTAAATAGCGAAATAAATAGTATAACATAAAGATTCCGAGTTTTTATCTGTTAATACTTAATGAATTATATATATCTTGAACCACTTCACGGTCGTCAAAATGATGTTTCACACCTTTGATTTCCTGATAGGTTTCGTGTCCTTTGCCAGCAATTAAAATTATGTCGCCAGGACGTGCCAACATTACAGCTGTTCGTATCGCTTCTGTTCTGTCAAGGATGGTTAAAACTTTATAACGCATTCCATCGCTAACACCAGCATTCATGTCTTTTGCAATTTGATCGGGTTCTTCGCTTCGTGGATTATCGGCAGTTATAATAACTTTATCGCTCATTTGAGAACAAATCTTAGCCATTACTGGACGCTTTGTTTTATCGCGATCGCCACCAGCACCAACGACTGAAATAACCTGACCTTTATTATCTTGGTTTAATTTTTGAATTGTTGAAAGTACATTTTCCAAAGCATCGGGAGTATGAGCATAATCAACAATAGTTGTAATGTCATTCTTCGAACGGAAACATTCAAAGCGACCATCAACAGGAACTAAAGTGCTTATTACTTGTAATACTTCGTCTTTCTTTTGACCTAGCAAAATAGCCGTAGCATAAACAGCTAAAAGATTATAAGCATTGAAATCGCCAATGAATTTTACCCAAACCTCAACGCCATCGATTTCGAGTAACATTCCATCGAAATGTTTCTCAATAACTTTGCATTTAAAGTCGGAGAACGATTTACATGAATAGCTACTTTTCTTTGCTTTGGTATTTTGAAGCATAACCATTCCGTTTTTATCGTCGCAATTAGTTAATGCAACCGATGATGCAGGCAATGTGTCGAAAAACGATTTCTTAACTTTTATATATTCATCAAAGGTTTTATGATAATCTAAATGATCGTGCGTAATGTTTGAAAATACTGCTCCAGCGTAGTGAATACCCGATATTCTGTGCTGATGAATAGCATGCGAACTTACTTCCATAAAGCAATATTCGCAACCACTTTCAACCATTTGATTGAGCAAAGCGTACAGTTGAATAGCATCGGGAGTTGTATGAGTTGCTTCAATTGCTTGGTCGCCAATGTAATTAACAACTGTTGAAAGCAATGCCGATTTATATCCTAACTTCGTAAATAAATGATATAATAATGTTGCAGTTGTAGTTTTGCCATTAGTTCCAGTTACACCAACTACGGTCATTTTCGACGAAGGATTGTCCCAATAATTTGAAAGCAACAAACCTAAAATCAAAGGCGAATTTTCAACAACAATATAGCAAATTGCAGGATTTATAGTTTCGGGTAAATGTTCGCAAACTATTGCAGAAGCACCTTTTTCGATGGTAGCATCAATAAATGAATGACCATCGACTTTTGTTCCTGGAATAGCAACAAACAACGACGATTGACCAATTTTACGAGAATCGGTTTCGATGTTCGATATAGAAATATCGGTACTACCGATTATTTCCTTAATCGTTATATTTTGTAGTATGTCTGTAAGTTTCTTCATCATAATTAACCAAGATTTAAAACAATTACTTGACCCTTCACCGAATCGGTTCCAGCTGGAATTGATTGATGTTTTACAACTCCTCGACCTTGAACTATAACTCGTAAACCCTTATTCTCTAATACAAATACAGCATCGCGAGCACCCATTCCTGTAACATTTGGTACTTGTTTACCCACAAATTCTTTCGATGTCATTACCGTTTTGCCATTTACTTTTGAAGTGATGGCCCATTCTGAATCGCCCGATTGATCGCTAAAGTTTTTAGCGCCCAAGCTTGTATAAAGCTTTTTCAAATCATCGCGAAATCCATCAATAGATGTTGGAAAATCTCTTACAATACCTTTGTATTTTTCTTTAACATCAGGTTGAATGTCGAGAGTTGTTGAATAAATTTTATCGGCAATTTCTTTAAATACTGTTCCAGCAACCACATTTCCATAATAACTTCCACGAGTTGGGTCGTAAATAACCACGATACATGAATATTTAGGTTTATCGGCAGGAAAATAACCAACAAACGATGCTTGATATTTCTTAGCTTCAGTCTTTTGCCAATAATTCATTACGCAAGTTCCTGTTTTACCTGCAATACTATAAATGTCGTTTTTAATATTTGATGCAGTACCAACAAGAACAACACCTTCGAGCATTTTTCGAATTTTTCCAAGCGTTTCTTTTGAACAAATAGATGGTTGTAAAACTTCGGTACCACGTTCCTCTAGCACACGATCTTTGTCTCTGATTTCTTTTACAAAATGAGGTTTAACCATTTTACCACCATTTGCAATCGCATTGTAGAGCGTTAATGTTTGTAATGGAGAAACATTAACCTCGTAACCAATAGACATCCAAGGTAAAGACACGCCCGACCATGTTGAATCATCAGGATCTTTAATTTTAGGACGACCTTCACCACTAATTTCAAGTCCCAAAGGAACATTTAAGCGAAGATTATATAAACCACGAACAAAATCTTTTTCTTTACCTCTGTAGTATTTAGTTATAACCTTTGAAATACCAACATTTGACGAAATCTCTAAAGCATGTTGTACACTCATACGCCCACCACCATGATGTGAATCGACCATTTTTGCATTATAAAACATGCATGTTCCATCTTCGGTGTCAACAGTGTCGGTTGGTTCAATATAACCATCTTCCATTCCAACAATAAGCGATGCAGTTTTAAATGTAGAACCAGGTTCTGTTGCTTCACAAATTGCATAATTAAGATTTTCGGCCAATGAATTTCCTTCTTTATTGCGACCAACATTTGCAATTGCAAGAACTTCGCCCGTTGCCACTTCCATCAAAATAGCACAGCCATGATTTGCTCCATTTGAATCGACAGCGGCTTTCAAAGCAGTTTGAGCAACATCTTGAACATCAATATTGAGCGTACTTACAATTGTCAAACCATCTTTTGGTTCAATCTGACTTCCATCATTAACAGGCATCCAAACATCGCCCGAAATTTTTTGCAGTTTTTGATATCCTTTAACTCCACGTAATTCTTTATCGAATGCTTTTTCTATTCCAACCATTCCAGCCTGATCTCCAGCATCGGTTTCGCTCATGTAACCAATAGTTCTCGATGCTAAATTGGTATAAGGCATCACACGCTTATTGATTTGTTCAACGATTAACCCGCCTTTATTTTTTCCTAGATTAAATATTGGAAGTTTTTTTACTTGTTTCAGCTGATTATATGTGGCATTCTTATAAAGCAAAACATAGCGTTTGTTTTTATTTCTAGCACTTTGCAAAAGGAATTTATATTCCGATTTCGATTTTTCATGCAAAATATTTTCCAATCCAGTTGCGATAGAATCAAGCTTTTTGCGAAAATCTTTATCGTTTATATATTCATTTCCACCATCAAAACGCAAATCATAATAAGGAATTGAGCAAGCTAATAATCGTCCATCGCGACTACAAATGTCACCACGTTTAGCTTCGGGAAATGCTTCTTTACGAGTAAATGATATTTCCTTAATTTTAAGCTCTTTGTATTTGAAAAATTGCAGATGAATTATTCGGCCAAGTATCAACAGACCAAACACAACTACACCTGTATACACAAGTGCAAAGCGAAAGCGAATGATATTTTTTTGGCTCTTCTTTTCCATTTTTTATTTTTCGTAACCTACGTAATCTTCAGGTTTAACTTTTACAATATTTGGTGGAATGGTCGATTCGTCCAATCCCATTTCTCGTTTCCGTAATTCTTGAATCACAGTCGATTGTTTGCTATTATTCATCAATTCCGAAAAAGTCGATATCGACTCGGAATTCAATTCTTTAATTTCATCTTGCAAAGCTTTTGTTTTACGCAAAAGACTTTCGGAGCTAAATCGGTTTCCGATATACACAATTCCTAAAAAGGCTAAATACAAAATGAAAGGCACATGTTTCGAGGCTGTATCGCTTACAAGCAAACTGCCATCAAATACATTCTTGATTTTCATTTTATTTTTCTTTTCTTTTTCAGCCATTTTATATTGTTATAAAAGTTCTGCTATTCTTAATTTTGCACTTCGCGAACGAGGATTTTCCTTTTGCTCATCATCGGTTGGAACTATTGCCTTGCGATTAACCAATTCGAATGGTGATGATGTATTTCCGAAGAAATCTTTTTCAATTTTGCCACTCAATTTGCCCGATTTCATAAAGTTTTTCACCATTTTGTCTTCAAGCGAATGATAGCTAATTACAGACAAACGTCCTTCTGGATTTAAAACATCAAGGCTTGCTTCCAACAATTCTTCCAAAGCCTTAAGTTCTTTATTTACTTCGATTCGTAATGCTTGAAATACTTGAGGCGAAAGGGCTACTTCAGCTTTTTTGCCAAACGATTTTCCAACTAAATCTTTCAATTCGCTGGTTGTTTCAATTGGTTTTATTCTGCGAGCTGTAATTATTTCCATTGCCAACTTACTTCCATGACCTATTTCGCCATATTCTTTAAAAAGTGCTGTTAGCTTTTCTTCATTATATTGATTAATAATTGTAGCTGCACTGATTCTCTGTCCTTGGTTCATTCGCATGTCCAATTTTTCGTCAAAACGAAATGAGAAACCACGTTCAGCAGTATCGAAGTGATGCGATGACACACCTAAATCGGCCAATATTCCATCAACTTTATCGATTCCGAAAAGACGAAGATAATTTCTGATAAAACGGAAATTATTATCGGCAAATAGAAACCGTTTATCGTTTAAGATGTTTGCTTTGGCATCGTTATCTTGGTCAAAACCTATTAAAAGGCCTTTTTTACCAAGACGTTTAAGAATTTCTTTGGAGTGGCCACCACCGCCGAAAGTTGTGTCGACGTAGATTCCGTCGGGTCTGATGTTCAGACCATCAACACTTTCTTCAAGTAAAACAGGTTTGTGGTATACCATTAATCGTCTAAGTTAAAATCGTTTCCAAGAATGTCTTCAGCCAACGATTCGAATTCAGTATCGCTAATAGCAACCGAATCGTAGGTTTGTTTATCCCATATCTCAATCATTCCGCCAACACCGGCTAACACAACTTCGTTTCCAATGCCCGCAACTTCAAGAAGTCGTTTAGGCATAGTAAGTCGATTGCTTGAGTCGAGCGATAGTTCGGCTGTACCTCGGTGAAACTGAGTTAAAAATTCGTTATGTTTTTTATTAAAGGGATTGATCTTCTTTTTAACGCGACCGATAAGCAATTCCCATTCGGCAATAGGATAAAGTTCAAGACATTTTTTGAAGATACTTTTCTTAACAACAAAACGTGCTTCGGCTTCGGGCTTTCCCATTTGAGAAAGCAATGCCGAGGGGATTGACATCCGCCATTTTGCATCGAGTTTGCAGTTTGTATCGCCAATAAAACTCATTCGTTTTTACATAGAATAATTAGTGTGTCAAAAATATACAAAAAATTCCCACTTTTTAACACATTTCTCCACTTTTTCCCACTTTGTTAATAACTTCAAATCAAAAACAATGTATCATCTTGAATATCTGACGCATACGCCACTTTTGTTAATATCAAACCAATATAAATAATCGTTAATAACCTTGTAATGTGCTGGTTATTTAGTGTTTGGAGAATAATAAAGAAAAAGCAAAAACAAAGAATTTAAGTGATTTTTTAGGGGAAATGGTATTTGGTATTAAAATCAATAAATGGTCAGAATTCAGCACAATAATGCTAGAATCGTACTAAATACAAGTACTTATTATGAAAGAAATTACTTATAACTAGGTATAGCATCAAGGATTCAATTATTGTTATTTTACATAATAGTAAAACGGTAAGAAATGTCTATTAATCAAAAAAAAATTGCAATTCTAGGATGTGGTTGGCTAGGATTACCATTAGCTCAAAAGTTGATTGCAGATGGATATGTAATTAATGGATCTACAACAGACGAGAATAAGCTTGAAGAAATACAATCCATTGGAGCTAAACCATTTTTCATAAATGTAAATCCCAAAATCAATATTGATTATGACTCTTCGTTTTTTGATGCAGATATACTAATAGTAAACATTCCACCTCAAAGACGTACAGATATTGTTTTATACCACACTCAACAATTTACAGAACTCTGTCAGATAATTTCCAAATCGAATATTCGATATGTTTTAATGGTTAGTTCAACTAGTGTTTATCCATCAAGTTCTAAAACTATGTTTGAAACTGATGCCACGTCGCCCGACAAGGATAGTGGAAAAGCATTAGTTATTGCCGAAAAATTGATTTCATTCTTGCCGAACATTAAAACGACGATTGTTCGCTTTGGTGGATTGATTGGCTATGATAGAAATCCGGGACGTTTTCTTGCTGGAAAAACCGACCTAAAAGATGGAAATTCACCTGTAAACCTTATTCATCGAGACGATTGTCTTGAAATTATTTCTGAAATAATAAAACAAGATAAATGGGGCGAAACTTTTAATGCGTGTAGTGATGAACATCCAACAAGAAAGGAATTTTATTCTTATGCTGCTCTAAAATTTGGTTTTACAGAACCTCTGTTTGCAGAGCAAGAAACGCAAAATGCTTATAAAATAATAGATAGTTCGAAGTTAAAGAACGAGTTAGGATATAGTTTCATTTACAAAAATCCACTCGATAGTATATAATGTATCGTATGCAAAAAGTATATTTAATTGGTGCTGGTCCTGGCGATCCCGATTTATTAACCGTAAAAGCACATCGCTTACTGCAACAAGCCGAAGTTGTGTTACACGACGAATTATTTGGAACCGAAATTCTAGATTTATTACCACAAACGGCCACGTTATATAATGTAGGAAAAATGTGTGGTGATCATCAAAACCAAGAAGAACGACAAAACAGAATAAATGCTCTGATTCAAAAGGAATACTTAGAAGGAAAATCGATAATACGTTTAAAAACGGGCGACTCGCTCATTTTTGGTCGTGGTATTGAAGAAGCTCGTTTCTTAAAAGCAAATAACATTAACTATGAATTAATTCCTGGAATTACGGCAGGATTGGCTGCTGCAAATATTTTTTCAATACCATTAACAGAACGATTAAAAAACTCGGCAGTTCTTTTCTGCACTGGTCATACTTTAGAATTAGGAGTTAAGCAATTTCTCGATTTAGTTAATTTCCTTAAAGCTGGCAATCCGGTAGTTGTGTATATGGGATATCATAATCTTGAAAAAATTACGACAACTCTTATTGAAAATGGCATTTCACCAGAAACGGGAATTTGTGTTGCATCGAAAGTATCGCATGCTGAGCAAGATCATGTAGATGGTAATTTAATAAGCATTCATTCTCGATTGAAAGAGAAACCATTGCCTAGTCCTACAGTTATCATTCTTGGAACATATGTTGAATCATTATTATAATTATGAATAAAGGAATACTACTTTGTGGACATGGGAGCAGAAGTGCCGAAACTCTTCAAGAATTCGAGTTATTTGCAAATTCGTTAAAAGTTCGATTACCTGAATATGAAATTACGTTTGGCTTTTTAGAATTAGCAAAACCAGATTTTTCCGAAGCAGTAAGTACATTATATAAAAAAGGTATTCGATCAATTATTGCTGTACAACTTTTTTTATTTGATGGGAAACATGTTGATACTGATATTCCTTCGCAATTAAAAGAGATTCAATCAAAATATACCGATATTAATATAAAGATTTTGCCTCCCATTGGAAGAAATCCTTTGTTTTTAGAAATGCTTACAAAATCAATTCTCCCGTATTTTGAAAAAGAAAAATCGTATTCTGTTCTTACTGTTGGTGTTGGTTCATCGAATGAAAATGCAAATATTCAAATTCAAACTGTTTCGAATAATTTAGGAGAAACATTAAAAATAGACGATATCCACGTTTCATTTATAAGTAAACAAGCAAAACCAAGTTATGAAGAATCAATAGCAAATCTTGTATCAAATCCAGAAAATGACATTTTAATTATTCCATTAATTTTATTTAATGGAATTTATTATAAAATGATTAATGCAATTTCAGAATCTCATAGGAATCAAACCAAAAAGTCAATTCAAGTATTGCCTTGTTTAGCTTTAAATGAGCATTTTATTGATCTAATAGTAAACAATATCAACAATACAAAATAAAAAGAAATCGATAAAAAGTAAACTGAGCTTTACCATTACAGTAAAAATTTCATACCTTTATTCCAACCAAAATATTTGAAATGTTTTTACTTTATCCATTCAGTTTACTTTACGGTCTTATAACTTTTCTCCGAAACAAATTATTCGATTGGGGCATTAAACCTCAAAAATCGTATAGAATTCCTGTTATATCGGTTGGCAATATTACAGTTGGAGGAACAGGTAAAACACCTTTTGTTGAGTTTTTAATTCGGTCGATGAGTAATCGCTACAAAATTGCAGTACTGAGTCGTGGATATAAACGAAGAAGCAAAGGAGTGATAATTGCAATCGAAAACACATCGTATAAAATGATTGGCGACGAACCAGCACAAATTCTCCATAAATTCCCCGAAGTTACTGTTGCCGTAGCCGAACACAGGGTTGAAGGAATCAATCAATTATTGAGAATTGAAAATGCACCCGAAATGATTTTACTTGACGATGCTTTTCAACATCGCTATGTTAAACCAGGATTATCGATATTGCTTACAGACTACAACCGTCCAATGTGGAAAGACACATGCTTTCCTGCAGGCCGTTTACGCGAATTTGACTCAGGTTCGAAACGTGCAAATTTATTTGTTGTAACCAAATGTCCCGATAACATAACAAGCAAAGAAAAAGCATTGTTTATAGAAAAAACAAATGGTGCAAATGAAGAAAACACATTCTTTACAAAAATCGGTTACGGCACTCCAAAGAAGTTAAATGGAAATGATGATGCAGACTTTTTCTCGGTGTATCGTTCATTTGTTGCAGTTACAGGTATTGCTAAAAGCGAACCATTTATTTCGTATTTATCAGACAAAGGAACTATAGTTAAACACTTTAATTTCGACGATCATCATCAATTTACTCACGACGATATCGACAAAATAAAAGAAGCTCATTCTGTAGTTGTTACAACCGAAAAAGATGCCACTCGCCTTCAACAATGGAGTAGCGAATTGACAATTGTTTATATTCCTATCGAGACATTATTCTTCGATAATCAAGAAAAACAATTTGTGTTTATGCTGTATAAATATTTGGTAAATGCCTAGTAGGGACAGGTCGCGACCTGTCCCTACAAACACATAAAAAAGAATGAATTACCTAGCCCATCTCCTTTTATCTGGGAATAATGAAAAAATAATGGTTGGCAATTTTGTTGCCGACTGGATTAAGGGGAATAAATATCTTGATTATCCAAGCGATATACAACGTGGAATTAAAATGCATAGAGCAATCGATAGCTTTACCGACTTACATCCTCTACACAAACATTCTCGTTCGCTTTTTGCTCCAAGTTATGGTCGGTTTTCAGGAATAGTAATCGATGTTTTGTACGATCATTTCTTATCTATACATTGGAATGAATTTCATTCGGGTGACCGCATTACATATATTGAGAATGCATACCGAATAATTGAAAATTATCGCCGTTTTTTGCCTCCTCGACCCAAACGAATGTTACCGTCGATGATTCACCACGATTGGATTGGTTGTTATGTTTCATTATATGGATTACACAAGGTTCTTGAACGCATGTCGCGACGAACAACCTTGCCAGCTTTTTCACTTGATGCTATTTCAATACTTCGAGACAATTATGATGAACTTGATGCTGATTTTATGGCATTTTTCCCTGAATTGATTGAGCATGTTTCTTTGCAATTTAAATAAAGACTATGCTTTTTATTGTTTACACAGAGTAGTGTTTTGTTAATACGTATTCAAATAGCAAATATCTCGTATTTTATCATCAAACGAAGCATTACAATATTCAATTATACTGCCCAAGAACTTAATCTCTGTGTAATAATGAATAAACGAAAAAGGCTGTCTCAACGAAACAGCCTTTTCATATTTTAATATCTCAAGTTTATTTTATAATAAACTTTTGACTTTGTATTTCATCGTTGCAAATGATTTTAGCAACATAAATACCAGATGCTAATTTACTTTCGAGAGCTTCAGTATGTTTTCCAATATTTTTATTTGCATCAACAACTCGTAGCACCAAATTACCCATCATATCAAAAATGTCAAGTTTTACATTACCACTCTTAGTAATTTCATATGTGATGTTTGATGTTCCATCTGTATCTGAATTTACATATAATTTAATATTTGAATCTTTATGAACTATTTTACTCGAAGTTGGTATTGCACCTAAAACATCGATATAATCAAAGCTCATCCATCCCCAACTATTTTTAAACATAATTTCGTTTATGCCAGCTTTTAATGGTACGTTTAAAGTATAATCCATCCATGTTGTAATATCAGGTGCTGTAAAAGATATAGTTTGATATACACTTCCATTGATATATAAAATTTGTTGTTTAGAAGGATCAAATGTCATTTGATAGCGAATTATTAATTGATAAGTACCTGCTGTGTCAACATTAACTTTATTAAAGTTTAAAGTAAAAGGCTCTTGCAATTTCATGAATTTTTTATTGCTACATAAAGTACTTGATGTAATAGAACCAACACCTGTTAAAACCGCACTTTCAGCTTCATAACGAACCTTAGTAAGGTTATTTACATACATCATATATGGTATAGCCCAAGCCGAATCGTTTATTGCATTTACAACTTTTGCTGTGATTTTGTAATTTCCAACTTCGGTCGGTGTCCATGTTGTTTCATAAGGTGCTTCTGTATCTTCTAAAAGCAATGCATCATCTAAATAAAAATCAACTTTTGAAACAGTTCCTCCACCTGGTGCTTTTGCATCTGCAGAAATAGAAACTAAATCGTTTGGAGCACAAACATTTCCTTTTAACGTTGAAAGTTTAATGGTTGGAATTGGATTTATAACATTTACTGTAATTGTTTTGGTTTCAATAATAGTAGGATCGTTTTTGTCTACAATTTTCAAAACATAATCAATGGTATCCATCGGCATTAATTTAATATTTGAAATTGAGTCAACAACTTCTCCATTTAATGTTGTGATAGCATTTCCCGATGTTTTCCACTTTAAAGTCACAAATGACCCACGTTCAATTTTTGTAGATGTAGCAGTAAAACTATTTATTTTAAAACCATTATAAACAACATCTATCATAAATGGTGATGCTGGTAGGTTTTCTTTATTATAAAAATTTACTCCCAATGGATTACATTCCCATGCATAACGAACCATCGCTGGATTAGCAACTGTAGCATTTGAAACAATAACATTTTCACCATCAATAACTGCATCAGCTTTTTTCAAAACGCCATCGGCACCAGCAATAGTAAACCATTTTAACCCACCATTTGCAGAATCTTTAGCCATTAATCCTGTACCAATATTTTTGAAAGATATTTGAACTTTACCACCCGTTAAAAGTGTATGACTTTTATATTGTGGACCAGTGTAAATGATATTTTCGTTGTAAACTAAATTGCGAACGGCCAAAGCTATACGCTCTCCAACTATTACTTTATTTTTTGGATGAATATCAACCTCACCAGCATCGATTAAAACGACTTCGTGAGTATTTGGTAATCCAAGATTGCGTGATTGTGCAGCTCGAAGTTGAGGCCAAGCATCCCATACAAGTGGACTTGTTTCAACATTTACAGGACCTTCATTAGGTAATTGCATCCAAATAAACGGTAAATCGCCCATTCCCCATATTTTTCTCCAGTTTGTAATAAGTGATTTGAATTGCTCACCATAAACAATAGCTTCATCTAAATTATCGGCATTCGATTCACCTTGATACCATAAAAATCCTTTGATTGGAAATCCTTTGATTGGATTAATCATTTTGTTGTATGCTAATGTTGGTTGACGTTCAGGTTCTCCTTTTGCTAAAACAACATCTGTTTCGTCATAACCAAGCATTTCTTCGCTCATCCAAGTTTCAATTCGGCTTCCACCATACGACACATTAAGAATTCCAATTGGAATATCTTTATATGCAGCTTCGGCATGCATTGCTCTTGCAAAATAATACGATACTGCTGAAAAAGAACCAACATTTGCAGGTACGGCCTTTGTCCAAACAGCACCAGCTAATTCATCCGATTCAGTTGCCGACAATCCTTTTGGAACTTTACATTGACGAATTAATAAATCGTTTGCTGCAGCAATATTGGCTGCAGAATTATTTGCTGTACTTACTTCTAATTCCATATTCGATTGCCCCGAGCACAACCATACATCACCAATATAAATATCGGTATATGTAAGAACTTGAGTTCCACATTTCAATACCATTTGGTAAGGTCCACCAGCATCCATCGCAGGAAAAGTCACTTTCCATTTACCATTAACATCTGTTTTTACAGTATCGATTTTCGAATTAAATGTAACAAAAACACTATCACCAGCTGTAGCTTTACCCCAAACTGGAATAGTTGCATTACGCTGTAGAATCATTCCTGTCGAAAACAACTTAGATGGAGTCATTTGTGCGTTAGCCGTTACCACAAACACAAAATGACTAATTAGTGTAATCACAACACTAATATTTTTTAGACGTATCAATCTCTTAATCTTCACTTTATTTATTTTAAAATTAACTTTTATTTACAACCCAACTGGTACACAAAGTAAGTATTATTTTATTATTTTGCAAAGATGTTTTTACAGTTTTCAAAACAAATGCAACATATTTGATTTATCAATATACAATTTAAGACCATTTTTTTAGCAATAACAGTTGAAAGAATGAGTAGTTTTGAAAGCATAAAACTTTAATTTTTATTTTCCATACATTCCTTTAAACAAAAAAAAGAAACTGATGAAAAAGACTATTATTTCAGTACTTGTAGCAACCATAGCGTTGACTTTAATCTACTCTTATAAACCTAACGACCAAACAAACGATGTTCTAAAACCAAAATACAATTATGTCACTAATCCTTCAGGATTTATCATTCGACGTGGTGTAAACATCAGTCATTGGTTGTCACAATCGGGCGAATGGAGTAGAAATGGTACATTTTTCAATGAATCGGACATTTTCAAGATTAAATCATTTGGCTTCGACCATATTCGTTTACCCATAGATGAAGAGGTAATTTGGAAAGAAGATGGAACGATAAACGAAACAAATTATGCCGATCTAAAAAAATGCCTCGACTGGTGCATGAAAGATGGCTTAAATGTGATTGTCGATTTGCACATTCTTCGTTCCCATCATTTCAACTCACGCAATAACGAAGGTAAAATGACCCTTTGGACTGACACGAATGCACAAAGACATTTCCTTGTTTTATGGGACACTCTTTCAGGACGTTTACATAAATATCCAAATAACCGAGTTTCGTATGAAATGATGAATGAGCCCGTTGCTCCAGAACACGAAATGTGGAATGTACTTATTAATAATGCAGTAAAACATATTCGCAAATTAGAGCCCAATAGAGTAATTATGATGGGATCAAATCGTTGGCAAAAACCTTTTACATTCCCATTTCTGAAGGTTCCCGAAGGTGATAAAAACATCATCTTAACATTTCATTCGTACCATCCTTATTTTGTTACACATTATGGAGCACAATGGTCGGCAATTAAAGATTACAAAGGCCCCGTACATTATCCTGGTCAATGTATGACAAAAGCCGATTATGATAAATTTGTAGACACATCGAAACATGCACTTGTTTCAAGAATAAATGAAGAAAAAGCTTTTGATGTTTATAACAAGGAAGAGTTTCAAAAAATCATTCAACCAGCTATCGACAAAGCAAAACAAATGGGTTTACAACTTTATTGTAGTGAATTTGGTTGTTTGCCATTTGTTGGTCGTAGTACACGGTTAGCTTATTATCAAGATATCACCGATGTGTTTCGTCAAAATAACATTTGTTGGTCGAATTGGGATTACAAAGGTCAGTTCAAAATTGTAAAGGTCGATTCATTAACTCAAAAAACCCTTGAACCCGATAAGGAATTAATTGGGATATTGGTTAGGTAAAATATTTCTATATTTTTGTTGAAAATTACGAAAAGACCTAGCAGGCTAGGTCTCTACAATCGACAAATAACAAAAAAATGAACAACGATTTATTCAAGAACAAATACCGAATACCCACAGCCCGTGCTCAATGGTGGAATTACAAAAATTCGGCACCATATTTTGTCACCATCTGCACACAGGCACAATTACCATTGTTTGGTAATATTATTAATGGTGAAATGAATTTGAATAATTTGGGGCGATATGCGGAATGGAAATGGAACGATTTGCCGAATCATCATTCAAACATTGAATTAATTCATTTTGTAGTAATGCCAAACCACATTCATGGATTATTAAGAATTAATAATGATGATATAAACGATAATTCCCTCGTAGAGACGTTGCCTGCAACGTCTCTTAATGCAACGTCTCCTGTTATAAATGTATCTCACAACAATGAGACGTTGCAGGCAACGTCTCTACAAAATTCCCAGAATAAATTAACAAAACAATTCATGACATCCATTTCGCCGAAAAAGGGATCGTTATCAACCATCATTCGATCATACAAATCGGCTGTTACAAAATATGCTAATGCAAATAACATCATGTTCGACTGGCAACCACTTTTCTACGACCGCATAGTTCGCAACGATGAAGAATTTATTCGCATATACGATTACATTAGCCATAATCCCAAACGTTGGGAAAAGGATGAATTATTCTCCAAATAATTATCGGTTTCACCGTAGAGACGTTGCCAGCAACGTCTCTTTTTTATTGTTTTAATTCCAAAAGCCGTTGCATGCAACGGTTCGACACAAAAATAACGAAGGAATAAAATCCATTGATATTCTAAAAAATAAAAACATAGAGGGGGGGGGGTATTTACCCCCGGGGGGTACCTCGGGAGTACCCCCCCTACTCCAAAACCTAACTAGTTACCATTTTTACCTAACTAGTTATCAAATTTACCTAACTAGTTAGCTGTTTTACCTAATTAGTTAGCATAAAAAGCTAACTCGTTATCAAAAAGACCTAACTGATTAGCAAAAAAGGCTAACTTGTTAGGTCTTTTTGGTAATCAATTAGGTGAAAATGGTAACCGATTAGGTGAAAATGCTCGATGATTAGGTTTTGAGGGGGGTATTCAATAATCAGTATCTTAAAAAGATCATCGTACCTCCGTAGAGACGTAGCCCGCTACGTCACTTTTTAAAAAAAATAAACATCTCCAAACGATGGATGGAGGATGAGATGTATTTATTGTATTGAAATTCCCTGAAGAAAAACCATAAATTTATCAATATTCAAATCAAATTTATCTCTAGGTGGGATATATAATATACATAAATAAGCATTTTTAGTTTCCCTAAAGACTAGTTCTTCGTCACAAATAGTACTTTGATCTAGGTAGTTTTTTTTATATTTAACTTTATATTCATCTCCTAAAATGGTCGATCCAACATGGCTAACATTAATTATGTTTTTAGATAAATAATAGGAATTTATTTCATCTTTTGCATATGAGTCTTTCAAATAAACACCCTTAAATTGCTCAAGATTAGAGTATTTACTTTTAAAGGAAGACAATATTAAAATTAAATATGGATTTTCTTTAAAAACTTTTGGCGTAAAGTTAATATCCTCTGCGGAACCACCATCCACTTTTAACCAATTTGGAATTTTTACAGTATATCCATATTTCTTAATTGTTTTAATTGTAAAAGAAGTATCGATTGATTGTCCTATTGCTACAAAAGATAAGAGTAAGTATAATAGGACTAATTGAAAACATTTCATACGGATTAAAACAAATTTACATTCTTGACTATTCAAAAATAATTCTTTTTTTCTTAAAATCAATTATTATCATGCTACATCAATTGATTATAATACCCCCAAAGCCTTTGCAGGCAACGGCTCTACAGAAACCATTTCCTATTCCGAAAAATCAATTATCTTTGCCCAAGGTTTTCAAAATCAAATCATGTCGATGGAAAAGAATATTTACAAAGAACTCGAAAAACGCATCCTTGTGCTCGATGGAGCGATGGGATCACTTATACAACAGTTTAAACTTACCGAAGAAGATTTTCGTGGCGAACGTTTCAAAGATTGGAAGTCGCCCATAAAAGGAAATAACGACCTTTTAAGCATCACACGTCCCGATGTTATTAAACAAATACATGGACAGTATCTTGAGGCTGGTGCTGATATTATTGAAACAAACTCGTTCAATTCAACCACTATTTCGCAAGCCGACTATGGCATGGAAGCTTTTGTGTATGAAATAAACGTAGCAGCAGCAAAAGTTGCCAGCGAAATTGCACAAGAATATACTGATAAAAATCCCGATAAGCCTCGTTTTGTTTGCGGTTCAATTGGACCAACCAGCAAAACAGCATCGATGAGTCCCGACGTAAACAACCCAGCTTTCCGAGCAGTTTCGTTCGACGACCTACGCATTGCATACATCCAACAAACCGAAGGATTACTCGACGGTGGTGCCGACCTATTAATGGTTGAAACCGTTTTCGACACATTAAATGCAAAAGCTGCCTTATTTGCTATTAACGAAGTAATGGTAAAACGTGGCAAACGTATACCAGTAATGGTTTCGGGAACTATTGCCGATGCTAGTGGACGTACCCTTTCGGGTCAAACGGTTGAAGCATTTTTAGTTTCATTAACACATATCGACTTATTATCAATTGGGTTCAACTGTTCGCTTGGAGCAAAGGAAATGGCTCCACATATTCACACCTTATCGCAAAAAGCACCATTTTTCATCAGTGCTCACCCTAATGCTGGTTTACCAAATCAGTTTGGTGAATACGATCAAAATGCCGAACAAATGGGCTTGGTTGTTGAAGAATTCTTTAAACACAATTATGTAAATATCATAGGTGGATGCTGCGGAACAACACCCGATCACATTCGCCGAATAGCACAAATAGCTGCCAACTACAAACCTCGCAAAATGAATCTTCGTTCGCACGAAACCTTATTGAGCGGACTTGAACCATTGGCAGTAACCAAAGAAACAAACTTTGTAAATATCGGGGAACGCACCAATGTTGCTGGTTCTCGTTTATTTGCTCGTTTGATTCGCGAAAAGAAATACGAAGAAGCTCTTTCAATAGCACGCAATCAGGTTGATGGTGGTGCACAGGTTATCGACGTAAACATGGACGATGGTATGCTTGATGCAGAACACGAAATGGTTACATTCCTTAATCTTATGGCTTCGGAACCCGAAATTGCACGTCTTCCGGTGATGATAGATTCATCGAAATGGAACGTGATAGAAGCAGGTTTGAAATGTGTTCAAGGAAAAGCAATTGTTAACTCATTAAGTTTAAAAGAAGGCGAAGCTGCATTTATCGAGCGTGCCTTTAAAGTTAAACAATACGGAGCAGCACTTGTGGTAATGGCATTCGACGAAAAAGGTCAGGCCGACAGCTTTGAACGTCGCAAAGAAATTTGCAAACGTGCTTACGACATCTTGGTTGACACTGTAAAATTCCCTGCCGAAGATATCATTTTCGACCCTAATGTTTTGACCATTGCTACAGGTATGGAAGAACATAATAACTATGCTATCGACTTCATCAACTCAACTCGTTGGATAAAAGAAAATCTGCCATTTGCAAAAGTAAGTGGTGGAATAAGCAATGTATCGTTCTCGTTCCGTGGCAACGATGTTGTTCGCGAAGCAATGCATTCGGTTTTCTTATTTTATGCTATCAAAGCTGGCTTAGATATGGGAATTGTAAACCCTGGAATGTTGCAGGTTTATGACGATATCGACCCACAATTATTAAAAGTAATTGAAGATGCTATCCTAAATAAAACGCCCGAAGCTACCGAAACACTTATTGCATTTGCCGAAACAGTAAAAGGCAAAAAAGAAGAAGATGTTAAAGTTGAAGAATGGCGTTCGAAATCGGTAGAAGAGCGTTTAAGCTACGCTTTAATGAAAGGAATAACCGATTATTTAGAAACCGATTTAACCGAAGCTCGCGGTTTATATTCTCCTACATTAAAAATCATTGAAGGTCCATTAATGGATGGAATGAACATAGTAGGCGAACTATTTGGACAAGGTAAAATGTTCTTGCCACAAGTAGTAAAAACGGCTCGTGTAATGAAAAAAGCAGTATCGTACCTGTTACCATTCATTGAATCAGAAAAAACTGCTGGCTCAATGTCGAATGCAGGAAAAATATTGATTGCAACGGTTAAAGGCGACGTTCACGATATTGGCAAAAATATTGTAAGTGTTGTATTAGCTTGTAATAATTATGAGGTTATCGACCTAGGCGTAATGGTTCCTGGAGAAACAATCCTTCAACGTGCTAAAGAAGAAAACGTCGATATCATTGGTCTAAGCGGACTTATCACTCCATCGCTCGACGAGATGGTTGATGTTGCCAAAGCAATGAAAGAACAAGGCTTTACCATTCCATTAATTATTGGTGGAGCAACAACCTCACGTATTCACACAGCTGTAAAACTCGACGAGCAATACGACAATGGAATTATCTACGTTCCCGATGCTTCGAAAAGTGCATTTGTATGTAGCAATCTGATGTCGAAAGATCGCAAAGATGATTACCTAAAATCAATAAAAGATGAATATAAACATCTTCGCGAATCGTATGCAAACAGAGATGTTAAACCATTTTTACCAATTGAAAAAGCTCGCGAAAATAAGTTAAAACTTGACTTCAGCAAGATTGTAAAACCAGCATTTATTGGCACAAAAACAATGCTCGATTATTCATTAGCAGAAATAGCAGAATATATCGATTGGACATTTTTCTTCCACGCTTGGGAAATGAAAGGTAAATATCCCGACATTTTAAGCGATGGTGCTCAAGGTACTGAAGCAACAAAATTATTTAACGATGCTCAGGTTTTCCTTAAGAAAATCATAGCAGAGAATATGCTTACCGCAAATGCTGTTGTAGGAATATATCCAGCAAATACCGTTGGTGACGATATCATTCTTTATAGCGACGAAACTCGCAAAACAGAATTGACTACATTCTACAATCTTCGTCAACAAACTGCTCGCGAGCAAGGAGAACCAAACCTTTCGCAAGCCGACTTTATTGCACCTGTAGGAACGCCCGATTATATTGGAACATTTGCTTGCACTACTGGCATCGGTATTGAACGTTGGATAGCACAATACGAAGACGACAACGACATGTACAGTAGCATAATGATTAAAGCACTTGCCGATCGTTTAGCCGAAGCTTTTGCCGAATTATTACATCTTAAAGTTCGCAAAGAATTGTGGGGCTATGCAACACAGGAACAACTTTCGGTTAACGAAGTAATTCGCGAGAAATATCAAGGTATACGCCCAGCATTTGGCTATCCTTCTTGTCCCGATCATAGCGAAAAACGCACATTGTTCAATTTATTAAACGTTGAAAAATCAATAGGATTAGAATTGACAGAACATTTTGCCATGACACCAACGGCAGCCGTTAGCGGATTGTATTTCGCAAATGCAGGAGCTAAATATTTTGGTATTGGAAAAATTGATTCGGATCAACTCGATGATTATTGCAAACGCAAAGGACTTGAACGTGGCTATATTGAAAAATTGATTAGACCTAATATTGGATAATGAATAATTAAGACTTTTTCGTAACTTTGATTAAGATACCTTAAAAAATAAAATTATGACACAACTATTATTACAAATTGAAGATGCAAAATTATTGCCTGCAATAAAAAAGGTATTTTCAACCATGAAAGGTGTCCATATCACTACTATTGAAGAGTCTCCCTATGATGAAACTTTTGTAAAAAAAATAGAAAAAAGTTTAAATCAAGAAAAAACTGGAAAGGTTAAGACTATCAAAACAGAAGATTTATGGAAATAGATTATACTGAAGAAGCTCAAGAAGATTTATTATTTTGGAAGAAAAGTGGAAATAAAATTATTCAAAAGAAAATACAAGAGCTTCTAACAGATATTCAATTACATCCTGAAATTGGAATTGGCAAACCAGAACAATTAAAACACAAATTAACTGGTTGTTGGTCTAGAAGAATTAATCAAGAACATCGAATTATATACAAATTCTCCAATAGAATTACAATTCTATCATTGAGAGGTCACTACTAAAATTTCAATAAAAGGTTCACAAATTAATGTGAACCTTTTTTATTTAAACATATTACCACGGTTTTCTCATAAAATAACAACTGTTTCTATTTTATTTAAACCATTAGTTTTTAACTTTTCCACAGAAACAGTATATTTGCCCCAAATTTAAAAACCTTAACTGCAAAGTGATGACTGCAAACGAAATCAGACAATCGTTTCTCGATTTTTTCACCTCGAAAGAACACCATATCGTTCCTTCGGCTCCAATGGTAGTAAAAAACGACCCAACTCTTATGTTTACCAATGCTGGCATGAATCAATTCAAGGATTTATTCCTTGGTAATTCGCCCATTAAATATCCTCGTATTGCCGATTCGCAAAAATGCTTGCGTGTTTCGGGCAAACACAACGATTTAGAGGAAGTTGGTCACGACACCTATCATCATACGATGTTCGAGATGTTAGGAAACTGGTCGTTTGGAAATTACTTCAAAGAAGAAGCTATTTCTTGGGCTTGGGAATATTTAACCGAAGTTTTAAAAATTGATAAAAACATAATCTACGTAACTGTTTTCGAAGGCGACGCAAAAGAAAACCTTGAGTTCGACCAAGAAGCTTACGATATATGGAAAAAACACATTGCCGAAGACCGTATTTTACGTGGCAATAAAAAAGACAATTTTTGGGAAATGGGCGACCAAGGACCTTGTGGACCATGCTCTGAAATTCATGTTGACATTCGTTCTGAAGAAGAAAAGAAAAAAGTTCCTGGCCATAAAATGGTAAACGAAAGCCATCCTCAGGTTATTGAAATTTGGAACAACGTATTTATTCAATACAATCGCAAAGCAAATGGCGAATTAGAAGTTCTTCCTTCAAAACATGTTGACACAGGAATGGGATTCGAACGTCTTTGTATGGTAGTTCAAGGTACACAATCGAACTACGATACCGATGTATTCCAACCAATTATTAAAGAAATAGGACGCCTATCGGGCAAAACATACGGACAAGATAATAAGGCAGATATTGCAATGCGTGTAATTGCCGATCATCTTCGCACCATTTCATTTGCAATTGCCGATGGACAATTACCATCGAACGTAAAAGCAGGTTATGTAATTCGTCGTATTCTTCGTCGTGCTGTACGTTACGGATATACTTTCCTTGGATTCAACGAACCATTTATCTATCGTTTGTTGCCAGTACTTTCTCAAACTATGGGACACCAATATCCTGAACTTATCTCTCAAAAAGATTTGATTCAAAAGGTAATGCAAGAAGAAGAAGCATCGTTCCTACGCACGCTTGACACAGGAATTCGTCTTCTCGATAAATTAATTGAGAAACAAAAAGCTGACAAAAACACCATTTTAAGTGGCAAAGATGCTTTTGTTCTTTACGATACATATGGCTTCCCATTCGATTTAACAGAATTGATTCTTCGCGAAAACAATATGACTGTCGATAATGATGAATTCGAAAAAGAACTTGAAGCTCAAAAAGAACGCTCACGGAATGCAACAACAACTGTTACCGACGATTGGGTTATAGTTAGCAACGAAGACGAAAAACAAACATTTATTGGTTACGATTTCCTTGAATCTGAAGTAACAATATCACGTTATCGTAAAGTAACGACTAACAAACAAGATCAATTCCAATTGGTGTTTAATGTTACTCCATTCTATGCCGAATCGGGAGGTCAAGCAGGAGACACTGGATATATTGAAGCCGATGGAGAAAAAGTCGCAATTATCGACACTAAAAAGGAAAATAACCTAAGCATTCACATTGCGAAACAATTACCCAAAAATATTACAGCAGCATTTCACGCAGTCGTAAATACGCCAAAACGTGTTGCTACAGCAAATAATCACTCGGCTACTCACCTACTTCATTTTGCTTTACAACAAGTATTAGGAAGCCATGTTGAACAAAAAGGTTCGTTAGTAAACGATGAATATTTACGTTTCGACTTTGCTCATTTCCAAAAAATGTCAGCCGAAGAAATTAAGAAAGTTGAAACTATTGCAAATAACCTCATTCGTCAAAACACAAAACTCGACGAACGTCGCTCAGTTCCAATTGACGAAGCACGTGCAATGGGTGCAAAAGCTTTATTCGGCGAAAAATATGGCGATCATGTTCGTGTTATTGGTTACGGCGATTCCGTTGAACTTTGTGGTGGAACACACGTTTCGGCAACGGGAAATATAGGTCTTGTAAAAATAACATCGGAAGGTGCAATTGCAGCTGGCATTCGTCGTATCGAAGCTATTACAGGAGATAAAGCTCTGACATTCATCGACCAAAAATTACAATTGATAGAAGATTTAAGTGATACATTAAAACGTCCACAAGATCTAAAAAAAGCAGTTGAAACTTTATTCGAAGAAAATGCATTACTACAAAAACAAGTTGAAGCATTTAACAAAGAAAAGGCAAAACAATTAGCGTCAAGTCTTGCGTCAAAAGTAACAATTATAAATGGCATACATTTCATTGGTGAAATACTTTCGGTTGATGCAGCTTTATTAAAAGACATTGCATTTAGCTTAAAAGATTCAATTGAAAATGCTGTAATAGTTCTTGGTGCATCAAACGATGG
>Ga0302286_10000431_pt1 | contig 34505 bp, 31 predicted proteins | sample III_Fen_E2_3_FD_198765 | JGI IMG/M metagenome (GOLD analysis project Ga0302286, IMG submission 198765) | Peat permafrost microbial communities from Stordalen Mire near Abisko, Sweden - III_Fen_E2_3 | ecosystem: Environmental > Terrestrial > Soil > Wetlands > Permafrost | place: Sweden: Abisko...
CCGGTATTTTTTTTGAAAATCTGGGAGTGATAGCAATAATGATGATAGAGATTATGCCCACTCCCAGTGCCCATAAGTTGGTACTGTCGAAATGGTGCGAGTAGGTAATCCATTTGCCAATAAAGTCGCCCGGCACTTTGTCTATATGCAAACCAAAAAGATCTTTTATTTGTGTGGCAAAAATAGTGAGAGCAATACCGCTGGTGAAACCTACTACAACGGGGTATGGAATAAATTTTATTACGGTTCCTAATCTGAATATTCCCATGAGCACCAGCATAACCCCGGCTATCATAGTGGCAATAGCTAGTCCGGCGACTCCAAACTGCTGAACAATGCCGTAAACAATAACGATAAAAGCTCCGGTAGGACCACCAATCTGCACCTTACTTCCACCAACGAAAGAGATAATGAAACCGGCAATTATAGCCGTAAATATACCTTTTTCAGGGGTAACTCCCGATGCTATTCCGAAAGCAATAGCCAGTGGCAGTGCCACAATACCGACAATTATGCCGGCCATCAAGTCAGCATAGAATTGTTCCTTTGAGTAATTCTTTAATGTGCTGAATAGTTTGGGTTGGAAAGAGATATTCATTCTCGTAGAATTTTTAAGTCACTTGCAAAGGTAAGCCTTTTTAGCTAAAAGTATGTTTGAAAATTGAATATCCGGACATTTTCAACTCAATTTTTCAACTTTTTGAATCTGTATGTGTTTCTATGTGCAAAAAGAGTAATTTTGTACTCATAAACTTTTCACTATATAAATTACAAATCTGTTCGCCAAGAGGTGAACCTTATAAACATAGATGATGTGGAAAATCGATCAATTTAATTATAGTCGTCGTCCGTCTGACACGATTCAGATAGGAAAACTTTTATTAGGCGGAAATCAGCCTGTGCGTGTGCAATCTATGGCCAATACGGATACCAATGATGTTGATAATTCGGTAGCGCAATGTTTGAGAATAGTAGAAGCTGGTGGTGAGATCGTTCGTTTTACGACTCAAGGCATTCGTGAAGCGGAGAGTATTGGAAAAATTCACGAGGCTCTCCGTAATAAGGGTTGTGAAGTGCCTTTGGTGGCAGATATACATTTTAATGCCAATGCAGCCGATGTGGCTGCCACAAACGTGGAGAAAGTCCGTATTAATCCGGGCAATTATGTGGGAAGTATCAAAATAGGCGATACGTCAGATTATACTGATGAGGAGTTTGAGCTTGAATATCAGAAAATACGTGCTCGGTTTATTCCTTTTTTGAATATCTGTAAAGAGAACAAAACAGCCATTCGTATAGGGGTAAATCATGGTTCGTTGAGCGAGAGAATGATGAACAAATACGGAGATACTTCGCTTGGAATGGTAGAGTCTTGTATGGAATTTTTGAAAATTTGCAATGAACAGAATTTCAGTAACGTCGTGATTTCGATGAAAACATCGAATACCGTCATGATGGTGCACACTGTACGATTGCTCGTTGATAGGATGGAGAAAGAAGGACTTCATTTTCCGCTGCATTTGGGTGTGACTGAAGCTGGCGATGGTGAGGATGGACGCATTAAATCGGCGGTTGGTATTGGCGGTTTACTGGCCGATGGTATTGGAGATACGATTCGTGTTTCGCTAAGTGAAGAACCTGAAGTTGAAATTCCGGTAGGACGATTATTGGTTTCGTACGTAGCAGGGAGAGTTAAGCAACAGCCCATAGTGGCTACGGAGCATATTTTGCATTCACGTTTTGAATATAGTAGAAGAAAAACCCATGCTGTTGTGAATATCGGTGGTGATAATGTGCCGGTGGTAATAGCTCCGGCAAAAGGTGATTTTGTTACTGTGCCGGATTATATCTTGTCAGAGGGTAAAGTAGTAAGTGCGGATGGAAACCAATACTCAATTTATTCGCCCGAAACTATTGAAGAATTAAAAAAAGACTCTGCCGATATCAAATTCCTCAAACTTACTTTTGGAGATCTTACTCCTAAAATTCTCGGATTGATTACTGAAAAGCGAGATATTGTGATTTTGCTTCACACCAATCATACGAATGGAGTAAGTGAGCAGCGGGCATTTTTTCATACTTTGCTAAATGCAGCATGCACTGTTCCTGTGGTTCTATGCCGCGATTATACCGAGGAAACCTTGCAATATCTTCAGATTAAATCAGCAGCTGATTTAGGCGTATTATTCATTGATGGATTTGGTGATGGTATCTTGCTTGAAAATGATGGTGCGATTTCTGTTGAAGCTATCAACTCAGTTGCCTTTGGTATTTTGCAGGCTTCGCGGGTGCGTGTTACCAAAACCGAGTTTATTTCTTGTCCGGGTTGCGGACGTACCATGTTTAATTTACAGCACGTAATAGCCCGTGTCAAAGCCCGAACTTCGCATCTGAAAGGATTGAAAATCGGAATCATGGGATGTGTGGTAAATGGACCGGGTGAAATGGCTGATTCTGATTATGGTTATGTAGGTGCAGGCCGTGGAAAAGTTAGTCTATATAAGAAAAAAGAATGTCTTGAACGCAATATACCCGAGGATGATGCCGTTAATAAATTAGTGGAATTAATAAAAGTCAATGGAGACTGGCATGATTAATGTCATGTTTTGGATACATATTTTTGGATAATAATTAAATAAATGACAAGTATGAAAAAAATGTTTTTTGCGCTCGCATTAGTGATGAGTGCCGTAGGCACTTCATTTGGTCAAACAAATGGACAGACGCTAGGACTCAGATTGGGTTACCCAACAGAGTTATCTTTCCAAACAGGTTTAAGTAAATCTACCCGCTTAGAGTTAGGGTTAGGGATTCGTGATTACAGTTATGGCACCAATTTTTCTTTGTCCGGTGTACATCAATGGGTTTGGGATTTGTCGTCATTATCATCTGGTTTTAATTGGTATGCAGGCGTAGGTGGTCAGTTAGGGGTTTATTCTAATTCAAATAAATCTTATTTTCCCCTTGCAGTTTTAGGGCAGGTAGGTATTGAGTACAATTTCAAAATTCCTTTGACACTATCGTTAGATTACAGACCTGCATTTCAACTTACAGGTGTTTATGGCAACGAGAATGCATTTATTGGCGATGGCATTTGCTTAGCTCTTAGATATCGCCTGTAATCTGGGTTCTTATTCAAAAAAGTGAAACCTCTGTTTATGAGATTTCTCTTTTTTGTTTATCTGAAAGGAACAGTAAAGAACAGTTATCAAAAAGTTAATATATAATTTAAAATAGTATGAAGAAATTTATTCTCACATTCGTTTTGACAGCAAGTATGATAGGTGCTCTTAGTGCACAGGTAAGTGGAAAAGCCATTGGGGTTCGGTTTGGTGGTTTTTCTGGTTACGGAGGTGAAATATCATATCAACATCCACTGGGTAATGCAAACCGGTTAGAAGTTGATTTAGGAGTTAATCATTATGGTTTTGGGCTTAGTGGAGTTTACCAATGGGTTTGGGATTTATCCGAATTGGCCGATGGTTTTAACTGGTATGCCGGTGTCGGTGGAGGACTTGGCTCCTACAATTTTAATAATACTAACCGTAGTGTGGGAATCGGTGTTTTAGGTCAGGTAGGTATTGAGTATAATTTCAATATCCCATTACAATTGTCATTGGATTATCGTCCTGGAATTTATATTATGCCCAGTGTGTCGGGAATTTACGATGGAATTTGTTTGAGTGCACGTTTCAGGTTTTAATTAAAACGTTTTCAGAACATAAAGAGGAGCTTCAGACAATGAAGCTCCTCTTTATGTTATTGGCTAAAACTTAAGCTTGTTACTGGCTGTATGGTACAGCATTTCATTCAGACTTGCTATAGGTCCATTAAACATATTCAGATCAACAAATCCACGGATACCTTCGAGTTTGAGATGATCTGTAGTTTGCCAGAATGCCCAGTCGCAGGTTGGTTTTTCCTGATAGTTTACAATCCACAGTTTACATTTCTCATTTAGATTTTCCTGCAAATAAAGCTTATAGAACCTGTAGTTGCAATATACAATCGGATAATGACCAAGCTTTTCGTAAATAGTGTTGATGAAATTCGTCAGTTCGGTGACTACAAAATCCTTTTTAGGCATTTTTCTTCTGAATTCGACATCCAAAACCGGCAATAAATCGCTGTCTTTGTGTTGTGCTACCGACAAAAAGTTATTTGCCTGCTCCTTTCCTCCACTTTTGAAAGAAAAGAAATGGTATGATCCAACCAAAATTCTACGTTTTCTGGCTTCAGAATAGTTTGTCAGGTATTTTGTGTCTTGATTATTAATGCCTTCGGAAGCTTTGATAAACATGAAGTTCGGTTTTTGTTTCCCGAGCATTTCCCAGTCAATGTCGCTTTGATAATGTGAAACGTCTATTCCCCAAACGTTTTCCAGAGGGTTTATATCGTTGAGCGTAATTGTTGGTTGTTGCACCCGCTGAACTCTGTGAATTGTTTTATGCTTCTTGTGCGTTTTATGTGTCCTTTTTGCAGATACGGCAAGAAGTGAGAATGTGATGATGAAAATTATTGAAATAAGGCGTTTTGGCATGTGTTTTTAGTGCTTTGTAAATGATATTAATTCTAAGGAATATCAATCGTACAATTGAGACAGCAAGATATTGATACTGTTTGTAATAAAAAAGTTAATTCGACTTAATGTTGATATTCTTTCGTTTTTTTCTCATTTGTTGAGTTAACGGATGTAAGATTAAAAGAAACAGACGGAGCAACATCTAGTTGCTTCGTCTGCTTTAATTATGTAACTTAGAGAGATTAAAAATCCTTCTTTGTCCTTAAGATTATAGTGCTTCCAACGCTTTTGCAATTGCTTTCTGAATGCCTGCCGGATTTTTACCACCCGCCGAAGCGAAGAATGGTTGGCCACCGCCACCACCCTGAATTTCTTTGGCTGCGTCGCGGGCAATGTTTACGGCATTTAGTCCACCTGCTACTAAGTCGTCGCTGAGTAGTACGGTCAACGATGGTTTGCCATCGGCCACGCATCCGGCCACGAAGAAAAGCTTTTCGGCTTGTACGTTGCGAATCTGGAACGCCAGTGTTTTCACCTGATCGGCATTCAACGTGCCTTCGTAGCTGATTACTTTTGTGCCGTTCATATCGATTGCTTCGGCCAACAAGCTGTTGCGCAGCGACATGATTTTTTCGTGAATAAAAGCTTCCACTTGCTTTTTCAATTCGCTGTTTTCGTCTTGTGCTTTTTTAATGGCATTCAGCAAATCGGGTGTGTTGTTGAGCAATTCTTTGGCTTCACTCAGCGTGTCTTGTTGTGCATCGAGCAGTTTCTCCACGCCCTTAGCCGATATGGCTTCGATACGACGGATACCTGCTGCAATTGACGTTTCGGCAAGAATGCGCACCAAGCCTATTTCGCCGGTAGCTTGTACGTGTGTACCACCACAAAGCTCGGTTGACGTTCCGAATTGGATAACACGAACCGACTCGCCATATTTTTCGCCAAACAAAGCCATAGCTCCAAGAGCTTGTGCTTCGGCAATTGGCGTGTCGCGCATTTCGTTCAGTGCGTAGTTTTCGCGTATTTTGCGGTTAGCAATAGCTTCCACTTCGCGAATTTCTTCTTTCGTCAGCTTTTGAAAATGCGAAAAGTCGAAACGCAATGCCTCAGGACTTACAAACGAACCTTTTTGCTCCACGTGTGTGCCCAATACTTCGCGCAATGCTTCGTGCAACAAGTGAGTAGCCGAGTGATTGCAGGAAGTTGCCTGACGGTTTTCGATATTTATTGTAGCGGTAAATGTAGCTGTAACGTCGCTTGGAAGTTGTTTGGCAATATGAACCGCTAAGTTATTTTCTTTTTTAGTATCGAGGATTTCAATAGCATTACCTTCTTCAAAGTCCCTCTCCTTGGGAGAGGGATTTAGGGAGAGGCTTCCGCTATCGCCTACCTGACCTCCCATTTCGGCATAGAAAGGAGTGTTTGAAAGCACGAGTTGGTAAAATTCCTGATTTTTTTGTTTAACCTTGCGGTAACGAAGAATTTCGGTGTCGAATGACGTGAAATCGTAGCCTACAAATACGCTGTCGCCTTCGCGAACGGTTACCCAGTCGCCAGTTTCGGTAGCAGCCGCATTACGTGCACGTTCTTTTTGTTTTTGCATTTCTGAGTTGAACTCGTCGATATTCACCGTGAAATTGTTTTCACGCAAAATCAGTTCGGTCAAATCCAATGGAAATCCAAAGGTGTCGTATAGTGTAAAGGCTACTTTGCCTTCAATCTCAGTTTTAGCTGTAGCTTTCGAGTCGGCCATTACTTTGTCAAGCAATTTAATACCGGTTTCCAGCGTGCGTAGGAATGATTCTTCCTCTTCTTTGATTACTTTTTCAATCAGCGTTTTTTGTGAAACCAATTCGGGATAAGCTTTACCCATGTTTTCGCTCAACACATCGATGAGTTTGTACATAAAAGCATGACGTTGACCCAGGAAGGTATAACCGTAACGCACGGCACGGCGAAGGATGCGACGAATCACATAACCGGCTTTGGCATTCGAAGGCAATTGGCCGTCGGTAATAGAAAATGCAATGGTACGGATATGGTCGGCAATCACGCGCATGGCAATATCCACTTTTTCGTCTTTGCCATACTCGGCAACACACACGCGGCCAATTTCGGCAATGATTGGGGTGAAAACATCAGTGTCGTAGTTCGATTGTACGCCCTGCATAGCCATACACAAACGTTCGAAGCCCATACCGGTATCAATTACCTTGGCAGGAAGTCCTTCGAGCGAGCCGTCGGCTTTGCGGTTGTATTGCATGAACACGTTGTTCCAAATCTCAATTACTTGCGGGTGACTTCCGTTTACGAGTGTCAAGCCGTCAATTTTCGCGCGTTCTTCGTTATCGCGGATGTCGATATGAATTTCAGAACACGGACCGCATGGTCCTGTGTCGCCCATTTCCCAGAAATTGTCTTTTTTATTTCCGTTGATAATACGGCTGGCTGGTAGGAATTGCTCCCAGATGGCAGCTGCTTCGTCGTCACGTTCCAATCCTTCGGGTGCATAACCTTCGAAAACGGTTACGTAAAGGCGGTCTTTGTCCAGTTTAAGCACTTCTGTCAGATACTCCCAGGCCCATTCAATAGCTTCTTTTTTGAAATAATCGCCAAACGACCAGTTACCCAACATTTCGAACATGGTGTGGTGGTACGTATCGTGACCAACCTCTTCCAAATCGTTGTGTTTTCCGCTTACGCGAAGACATTTTTGCGAGTCTGCAACGCGTGAATATTTGATGGGATCATTACCCAGAATAATGTTTTTGAATTGGTTCATTCCGGCGTTAGTGAACATCAAAGTAGGATCATCTTTGATAACCATAGGTGCCGACGGAACAATTTTGTGCCCTTTCGATGCAAAAAAATCGAGAAAAGATTGACGAATTTCTTGTGAAGTCATATTTTAAAATGTTATTAGCTATGCGATATTGATAGATATTTGCTCCCTTCGGTCGCGATATTAATAGATATTAAACTGTGCTTATATTACTCCCTTCGGTCGTGATTTTCATAAATATCTCCAGCCATTTAGAGGTTCATATCATGCAATAATATCACCGAAGGTTATATCGCCGAAGGCAAATATCCTTCTGAGGGTTAATAATATCAAATAAAGACTGCAAAAGTAGCTCAAATTTATTATTTTTGCAGCAATTGTTGATATAAATATTGTGATGACTTGTTGATTTTCTTCCAGAAACGATTGATTGACTTTCATTTTCCTCAAATTTCAGGCTTGGGTGTTTTAATTTATTACCTGAGATAGATAAAATTCCCTTATGGCTAAGAAAAAATTCCATTTTAATCCCGAAACATTAAGTTATGAGCAAATTGAGCATTCAATTGCTCATTGGCTTAAACAGTTAATGATTCATGCTCTTTCGGGAGTTTTTTTGGGGCTTATTTTTTTCTTTATTTTTGTTTCCACCATTAAATCTCCTCAGGAAAAACAACTTAGTCAGGATAAAACTCACATGGAAGCTCAGTATAAGGTGCTCGAGCGTCAGTTAGAAGAGGTCCAGTATGTTATGTCGGATTTGCAACAACGTGATGATAATTTGTATAGAGTGGTTTTTCAGGCAGACCCTATTCCTCTTTCGGTACGAAGAGGTACTTCGGCTAATACTGAATATTATGAACAGTTGCTGGATATGACCAATTCTGAAATAGTGGTTTCGACTACAAAAAAACTGAACGAGCTGAGAAAAGAACTTTATATTCAGTCCAAATCGTACGATGATCTAATTCTTTTGGCTAAAAATAAAGAAACTATGCTGGAAAATCTACCGGCTATTCAACCTGTTTTGAATAAAAATCTTACCAGAATGGCCTCGGGATATGGCTGGCGTATCGATCCGGTTTATCATAGCAGACGTTTTCATGCCGGGATGGATTTTACGGCTCCTGTAGGCACTAATATATTTGTGACCGGAAATGGAACGGTGCAAAGTGCTGGTTGGGAGCAGGGATATGGAAACTGCGTACAGGTAAATCATGGATACGGCTATGTAACTTTGTATGGTCATATGAGTGCTATAAAAGTGCGTGTAGGACAAAAAGTGAAGCGTGGAGATGTGATAGGTTTGGTTGGGAGTACAGGAAAATCTACCGGACCTCACCTGCATTACGAAGTCCATTTTAAAGGGCAAGTCATGAATCCGCAAAATTATTACTTCCTTGACTTGTCGCCTGCTGAATACGATCGAATGGTTCAAATGAGCAATAATGCCGGTCAAACTTTTGATTAATAGACTGTAATGAGAGAACGGTTGATAATTGTATACAGTTTCTTTGTGTGGATGAATGTAACAGCTCAGATGAAGGATACAGTGAAGATTGTGGCTGTAGGTGATATCATTTTGGGAACGTCATATCCGGATAGTACTTTCTTACCTAAATTCAACAGTCAGTACCTTTTCAAGCCTTTAAGTCAGTTTTTGAAAAGCGGCGATGTAGTATTCGGTAATCTGGAAGGAACGCTAACGGATGATTTGTCGCAGGTAAAAGAATGTAACACCGATGGAAGATGCTATTTTTTTGCTATGCCGACTTCGTATTCAAAGAGTTTGAAAAACGCCGGTTTCAATGTGATGAGTCTGGCAAATAATCATTTGAATGACTTTGGTTATATCGGACGAAGATCTACACGCCGTAGTTTACGCAGTCAGGGCATTCATTTTGCTGGTTTGCTTGAATGTCCGGTTGATACTTTTACGCGGGGTGGTGTCCGATATGGATTCTGTGCTTTTGCGCCTAATGCCGGAACGGTGAACATGAAAGAAATGAAACGTGCCGTGAGACTTGTACATTACCTTGATTCAATTTCGGATGTGGTAATTGTTTCGTTTCATGCCGGCGTCGAAGGTGTGGAGGGGCAAAATGTGACCCGAAAAAGAGAGTTTTACATTGGCGAAGACAGAGGTAATGTGTATGAATTTGCCCATAAAATGATTGATGCTGGTGCTGATGTACTGCTAGGTCATGGGCCGCACGTGACCCGTTCGGTGGAATTGTACAAAAACAGGTTTATAGCTTATAGTATGGGAAACTTTTGTACTTATAGCAGAGTCAGTGTGGCCGGACAGTGCGGAATAGCTCCTCTTTTTCATATCTACACCAACAGGAGAGGTGAATTTCTGAAAGCTCAGATAATTCCGACCCGTCAAAAGAAATATCAACCGCCGCGATATGATGAAAGGAAAAGAGCCATTTCTATAATTCAAAATCTGACCAGAGTTGATTTTCCCGAAATGGTTAACGTTATGCGGATTGGTGACGACGGTTGGATTCAACCTCTGAATCAGGGAAGAAAAATTTTGATGGATAAAAACCCTGAACTCAGGGCAAAAAATCTATACAAACTTACTACCAAAAAGCAGAATACGATATAAAAACAATGAAAGAAAAGCAGAAATTACCTGAAGCTCCGGGACCGATCGGTATTTTTGATTCGGGATATGGTGGGTTGACTATTTTGGAAAAAATTCGAACCGAACTTCCAGAGTACGATTATATTTACCTAGGCGATAATGCCCGAACTCCTTACGGAACGCGTTCTTTTGATGTGGTGTATAAATACACGCTGGAATGTGTAACCAAGTTGTTTGAAATGGGCTGCCAGTTGGTAGTTTTGGCCTGTAATACGGCTTCGGCAAAAGCTTTGCGCTCAATACAGCAACGTGACTTACCTTTGTTTGATGCTAATCGTAGGGTATTGGGAGTTATTCGCCCAACGGTGGAAGCAGTGGGAGCAATGACCAAGACCAAACACATTGGCTTGCTAGCCACTTCGGGAACGGTTCAGTCTAACTCTTATCCACTAGAAATTGCAAAATTACACGATGATATTGTAGTTACTTCAGAAGCCTGTCCAATGTGGGTTCCGCTTATCGAAAACAATGAACATAAGTCTGAAGGTGCTGATTATTTTGTTCGCAAAAATGTAGAGCATTTGTTTGCTGCCGATCCAAAAATTGACACAATCATGCTTGGGTGCACGCATTATCCATTACTGGAAGATAAAATAAAATCTTTGTTGCCCAAAGAAATTAGCGTGGTGTCGCAAGGTGAGATTGTCGCAAGTAGTTTGGTGGATTATCTTCAGCGCCACCCCGAAATGGCTGCGAAGTGTACTAAAAATGCTTCTATTCGCTATCTAACCACCGAGTCTGTCGAGAAATTTTCGTCCTCTGCCTCCGTTTTTCTAAATGAGAAGATAGTAGCCGAGCATATTGATCTGGAATAATACAACCATCAGTTTATGAAAAGAATTTGCTTTATCGTTGTCCTTACTTGCATTTGCCTCACTGCCAGATCGCAATATAACAAAGGAGTTGTCCTGGAAACTGTTTTGAAGACCGATACCACCTCTATTGGACAAAAAATAGTTTATCCCTCTTTTGCCAAAGACGAAGTATCCATTGTAAAAGTAACTTTGCCACCGGGTAAGTCAACAGGCTGGCACAAACATTTTTTCCCGGTTTTCGCCTATGTACTTCAGGGAACGTTAACTGTAGAAATTGAGAATAAGAAAACCTTGCAGTTTCCAGTAAATTCTTCATTTTCGGAAGTTATCAATACACTTCATAATGGCGTAAACAACGGAAACGAAGACGTGGTATTGATTGCTTTTTTTATGGGCGAAAAAGAGAAACCTCTTTCTGTACATTAACTTCTTAGGTAAAGACTTACACTAACATTCGTTTTTCCAGAAAACTCTGAAATGATTCTTTATATGAGTCAGAAACCGGAATGAAAATTTTTCCAAAAATGATTCGGTTGTTTTCCACTAATTTTATTTTTTCCTTGTGAACTATAAACGATCGGTGAACTCTCATAAACAGGTGACCGGGGAGCATCTCTTCCATGTTCTTCATAGTAATATGAGACACAATAGGAAGCGTTTGATCCTCTATGTAAATCTTAAGATAGTCTTTCAATCCTTCTATGTATAAAATTTTATTAAGCTGAACTTGAACTAGTCTGTAATCTGATTTTACATATATGCAGTCAGGTGGATTTAGAGTCTTTCCAGATAGTACTTTTTCCGAAGTTTGTTGCCATTGTAGTGCTTTGTTGGCTGCGAGCAGAAAATCGGAGTAACTAAATGGTTTTAGAAGATAGTCGAGAGCATTAACCTTATATCCTTCGATTGCGTATTGTTCGAATGCGGTGGTGAAAATAATTTTTGACTTATCAGGCACAAGTCGGGCAAATTCCATCCCGTTGAGTTCGGCCATTTGAATATCAAGAAAGATAACATCCGGCGGTGTATCGCTTACTGCAGAACTGGCTGATATTGCAGAAGAAAATTTGCCTGTAAGCTTCAAAAAAGGTGTTTTACTTACATAACTCTCAAGCAACCCGAGTGCCAACGGTTCATCATCTATAATAAAGCAGCTTAGTGTCATAATGCATTGATTGAATTAAGTGGAATGATAAGTTCAGCGACAAAAATACTGTCTTCTTCTTTAGTCAGCAATATATGTTTGTGTGGATAAAGAATTTCCAATCTGCGACGTAAGTTTTCTAATCCAATACCTGATCCACTTTGGTCGGAATCATCCTTTGGAAAATAGCTGTTTTTTATAATACAACTCAACTGTTTATCTGCACTTTGATGGATGTTGATGTCTATAAACGATGGTTGAGTTGAACTTATACCATGCTTAAAAGCATTTTCAATAAGCGTTATAAATAGAAGTGGCGCAACTGTTTTATTCTTTTCCGTTACATCTATATTTATTTTCATGTCAACATCGGAGTTGAGACGAATTCGCATCAATTCAACATAATTATGAATAAAATTCAACTCATGCTCTAACGACACAAAGTTACCATTATTTTCATAGAGCACATACCTAAGCAACTTGCTGAGTTCGAGCGTAGACTTTTGTGCCTTGTCGGGACTAATGGCAATAAGTGCATAGATATTGTTCAATGTGTTGAACAAAAAATGCGGATTGAGTTGTTGCCTCAGATTTTTCAGTTCTGCTTCGGTACGTTCTTTCTTTTCTTCCTGTCGCTCTGCTTCTGTCTTATACCACTTTCCTGTCATTTTTACCGCCATACTTAACCCTATGGTAAGTATCATGCTAAATGAATCTACAATAATTGATAATACTTCTCTGGGTAATAAAGTTGGTGGTGGTTCTTTAAATCTTGGATTAATCGCAGGAACTGGTTCTTTCCAGAAATGAAGTATTGTAACAATAAAGAGTATCAATAGAAAATTATAGAAAATATATTTGCCAACTTTTTGACGGAATAGGAAATACTCAATCAGCACAAAGTAGTTGACGTAAAAAACCGAAACCAACGATAAAATTACAACAAAATTATGCAATAGTTTTTGTAAAATGTCCGAATCATTAGATTTCCAAAAAATCAGAAATGGCAAACCAAAAACCATTCCCCATGCAGTAAAATGTATGAGAAACTGAACTATACTTTTTTTGTGGGTTTGTATTGTCATTTTGAATTTCTGATTTACAAAGATAGGAAATAGTTACTTGTTACAAATGATGAGTTTCAAGTTTAAAATTCTCATATTATTCATATCGTAGTGCTTCAATCGGATCCATTTGAGAGGCTTTTTTAGCAGGGTACCAACCAAAGAAAACACCAATCATTGTACAAACAACAAAGGACAAAATAACGGAATAGGGCTCTATAGAAATAGGCCAGGATATAACCAGTTTAACTAAGAATGATACACCTATCCCAATTAACATACCTATGATTCCACCAGTAAAACTGATAAGGATGGCTTCAATCATGAATTGAGACAGAATGTCTTTTCCTTTTGCACCAATTGCCATACGTAAACCGATTTCACGGGTTCGTTCGGTAACTGAAACATACATAATGTTCATAATCCCAATTCCTCCAACTAACAAAGATATACCGGCTATACAAGCCAATAGAATAGTCAAAATATCGGTTGTTGATGTGAGCATGGAACTAAGTTCTTTTTGAGATCGAACGTTAAAGTCATCCTCATCAGTTACTTTGAGTTTATGATTTGCTCGTAAAATAGTTTCAATCTCAACAGTTGCTTTGTCAGTTACACTCTCCGAAAGTGCCGAAGTATACATACCTTGAATATAGGTTATAGCCAGTATTCTTTTTTGAACAGTAGTGTAGGGAGCCAGCACAATGTTGTCCTGATCCATTCCCATGGAATTATAACCCTTTTCTTTTATAGTTCCAATTATAGTAAATGGAATTTTATTAAACCTGATAACTTTACCTATAGGGTTCTCGCCGCTAGGGAACAGGTTTTTGGTTATTGTTTTGCCCACAAGACAAACCTTAGCTGCAGATGCTACTTGCTGGCGCGAAAATACATTACCTTGATCAACGCTTAGTTTTCGAATTTCCAAATATTCAGGCGTTACTCCCGAAATTGAGGCCGGATAATTATTTCCGCCATAAATAAACTGTCCATTACTAGTCACCGATGGCGAACAGGCAGCTACATAAGTGGCTTTATCGCGCAAAGAGATGTAATCTTCCATCTTAAGTGACTGCATATCACTACTACTCTGGCGCACACCACCCATCATTCCTGCTCCGGGCTGAATCATAATCATGTTCGACCCCATTTCAGAAATTTGAGATTGAATGCTTTTTTTCGATCCCTGACCTATGGCTAACATGGTAATGACTGAAGCCACACCAATGATAATCCCCAGCATGGTCAGAAAAGCTCTCATTTTATTGTTGTTGAGTGCCCGGAGCGATATTTTTATCAGGTTTCCTATATTCATGGTTTCTTGTATTTAATTTGTACTCTCAATTTATAGAGGGTTGATTTGCTCTCTTTTTATATTTTTATAAATTATATAGAGTTTGAGAGCTAAACTAATCGTCTTGTTTTGGCAGACTATCCAGCATTTTCTTTGCCGATTCAATATGTTCGTTCGCACTATCTTTAATCACTTTCCCATCGCGCAACACAATATTACGACTTGTAAATGCTGCCAGCTCCGGGTTGTGGGTTACGAAAATGATGGTTCGTCCTTTTTTGTGCAATTCCTGAAATAATACCATGATTTCGAATGCTGTTCGAGTGTCCAGATTTCCGGTGGCTTCATCGGCCAGTATTAATACCGGGTCGTTTACCAAAGCCCGGGCAATGGCTACACGTTGCATTTGTCCTCCTGACATCTGGTTAGACTTATGGTGTAAGCGGTCGCTCAGTCCAACTGCATCAAGAGCCTTTATTGCCTTGTCACGACGTTCTTTGCCAGTGTATTCAGGGTTATATTGCAATGGTAATTCCACATTCTCCACCGCAGTAGTTTTAGCCAACAGATTATACGACTGGAATACAAAACCTATTTTCCGATTACGCAATGTTGACCGTTCGTTTTTATTCATGCTGCTAACAGCTACATCGTCCAGATAATATTCGCCAGCCGAAGGCGTATCCAAACAACCGAGTAGGTTTAGCATAGTTGATTTTCCCGAACCGCTGGAACCCATGATGCTCACAAATTCGCCTTCGTGGATGGTGAACGAAACACCACGCAAAGCATGTACTATTTCGTCGCCAACCTGAAAGTTACGTTTGATGTCTTCTAATCTTATTATGGATTTGCTCATGATATTTATTTTTTACCTCCACTTGGTCCGTTTTTACCTTTCATGCTTGGCATAAATGGACTTTTTTCGGCTGGACCGTTTAATAAGTCATCGGCAAGAGATTTTTGTTCAAGAACCACAATCTCGCTATCGGTTAGTCCTGATACTATTTCGGTATTGGTAGCATCGGCATCACCTATCACAACGCTTTTGTTTCGTAAGGTTTTGCCATCCTGCACCCATATTATTCGTTCGTTTTCTTTCAGCTTTGCAGTTAATCCCTTATTTTCCGAAACTGTCAATTCATTTTTCTTTAGGGTTTCTGCATCAGGTTTAAAGCTGAATACTTTATTGGGTAAAGTCTGAACATTATTCTTTTCAACTGTATAAATGGTAATGTTAGCCGTTAAACCCGGTTTAAGTTTCAGATTTTCGTTTGGAGCATTTACAATAACCTGATAAGTCACTACATTTGATGTAACAGTTGATTTTAAACGAACTTGTGTCACTTCACCTACAAATTGATCATTTGGATATGCATCAACCGAAAAGGAAACACGTTGACCGTTTTTGATATTGCCTATGTCGGCTTCATCTACATTTGCTACCACTTGCATTTTTGTTAAATCTTTGGCAATTGTAAACAATGTTGGAGTGCTGAATGATGCTGCCACAGTTTGTCCTTCTTCTACTGCACGCGACAAAATAACACCATCAATAGGTGAATGAATAGTGGCATAATCCAGGTTTGTTTGAGATTTTCTTAGATTAGACTGATTCAATTTATAGGTCGATTCAGCCAATTCAAAATTGTATTTGGCTGTTTCAAAATCAATGTCGCTAATCATGTTTTTGTCGTGTAATTCCTTGGATCGTTTGAAATTCGTTTGCTGAAATTCATATTGAGTTTTACTGGAATTCAAATTCAACTGTTGAGAATTATAATCCGATTGCAAGTTGGTTTTGTCGAGTTCAGCTAAAATCTGTCCTTTTTTTACAGGGGAGTTGTAATCCACATAAATTTTGGAAATAATGCCTGAAACCTGTGTACCTACTGCAATTTCAATAATTGGATCGATAGTACCCGTGGCGGTTACAGTTGTCGTAATTTTGTCAAGTGACAATTTGGTTGTTTCCACCCTGTAAGCATCTTTGGGCGACTTTTTTTGGAAAAAGTGTAGTCCAATTGCCAGCACAATTATGCTTGCCACTGAGATAATGATGATTTTTTTCGTTTTCATATTCTGTGTTTTATTTAATTTCCAAAGGTAAATCCTGATATAAATTCAGCATTTGCACGTTCATTATACTTAAATATTTAGCTTGAATCAGACTTTGTTTGGCTGCTAGTAAATTGTTTTTTTCTGTCAATAAATCCAGTGTGCTCTTTAACCCAAGGTTAAATTGCTGCTCTATCAAGTCGTAGCTGGTTTGCAATGCTTTCACTTTCTCAGTTGCAGAAACATACTGGCTTTGTGCTGATATTGCATCCTGATAAGAGGATTCAACTGAAGTGAGTAGACTCTTCTCAGTGTCTAGCAGGTTCAATTGAGATGTTTTTTCGTTAAGTATGCTTGTTTCAATGGCTGATTTTGTGCTTCGGTTTGAAAATATGGGAATGCTTACAGTAAGACCGATCCCTTCGTTAAACCTGTCTTGTAATTGCTTGCTGAGATTGTACGACGACAGATTGTTATTGCTTGTTCCCACACTTGCATTTAAGCTGACCTTTGGCAGATAACCGGCTTTGGCCTTTTCGGTTTCTAATCCTGCCACCTCAATATTCAGTTTGGAGCTTTTTAGTTGTGGCATTATATTCAGCGAATTTCCGTAAATGCTTTGTAAACTGGGTAGCGGTTTCAAGATGTCCATATCGTTTAGCGTAGGAATGGTAATGTTGAGTTCATCTTTTACTGTCAACTCCAGCAATTGTTTCAAGTTTAATTTCTGAGTCTCGAGTGCATTTTTTGCAGTCACCAAAAGGTATTTGTCTGAGCTGAATTGAGATTCCAGTTTTGCCAAATCTACTTTGGAAATACTTCCTGCTTTTAGCAGGTTTTTTCCTCGCTCAAATTGATATTTGGATACTTCCACGGTTGCACTATCAATGTTTACCGACTCGGCAGCATACAGTATTTGCAGATACGATTGCAAAATAGAAAACTGAATATTTTTTTGCGAATAGAGAACATTGTATTTGCCCACTTCTTCGAGTAATTTTTGCTCACGAATGTTTTTTTCTGTTTTTCCACCATCAAATAATAACAATGAGCTACTTATTCCGTAAGATCCAGTGTACGAATTGGCTGTTCCTTCACCCACCAAAAACGGACTGTTTGAGAAGTTCTGATTCACCGAAGCGGATAGATTTGGGAAAAGTTGAGCTTTGGCTTGTTTGGTTGTAACCGCACTTTGCTCCAGCGAAATTTTACTTTTCTGAACTTGAATGTTGTTTTTTAGAGCATAATCAATGCAATTTGTCAAATCCCATTTCGCCGGTTTTTCTTGTGCAGCTAGGTTGGTAAAAATCATTACCATGAAACTAATAAGGGAAACTTGTATTTTCATCTGTACATAATGTGTTGATTCGGTGGCAAAATTATATTACCGTATTCTATCGAACAATTGTTTTCGACAGATAGGTCAATTGTGTCGATAAATGGGTGGATATAAAGGAAGAGAGTCGTTTCGCAAAATTTTGCAAAACGACTCTCTTCCCTTATTGTTCTCTGGTGATTACTTAGGTTGCCAGTAGCACATTTTTGGCGAAACTATAGCACCTTCAGTTTTTAAAGCTTTCATGGCTTTATCTACTTCTTTGCGGTCAAGACCGGTTAATTCTACAATTTTACCTGCATTCAGGGGAGTGCCTGCTTGCTTCATGGCGGCTAATACTTGTTCTTTTGTTTCCATAAATTTTAAATTTACCCCTGACCCCTGAAGGGGAACTAGGTTCGTTTTGTTTTTAATTATATATTTGAAATATGAAGAGTAAGTAATTAAATTTCCCTTTAGTTTTTTTCTATTCTATATTTTTTCTCACCATTTTCAGAAAAGCTTGCATGCGCTCCGTATCTTTATCGTCAATTATTTCCATCAATGTTTTCAGTTCGGCACGGATTTTTTCCACCTGATTGTGTGTGTAAGGGTTAAACAGAATTTCGGTAAGGAGGTAGTCATCTTCGCTCAACAGCCCTTTGGCTATATCCATGTGACGCTTGAAAGTGGTTCCGGGAGCTTCCTGCGGTACCATTACCGATGCAAAAACCAAGGTGGAAGCAAACGGAATAGACAGTGAATAAGCTATAGTCTCATCGTGCTCATCGAAAGTGTATTCAAAAATTCGGAGTTTCAGCGATCCGTATAAATCTTTGAAAAAAGCCTTTCCCATGTGGTCGGATTCCGAAATAATGATGGCGCTTTGTGTGTTCAGGTTGTCCAGCGTGGCAAAGGTAGGACCGAACATAGGGTGAGTAGAAACATAGCGCATTCCGGTTCCTTCGTAGTATGCCTGAATGCCTGTTTTCACCGAAGCAATATCCGAAATGATACTGTTTTTGGGCAGATAAGGCAGTACTTTCTCAAAGGCATCAATGGTATATTTCAGCGTAACGCAGTTGATGACCAACTCAGGTTCAAACTCCCGGATTTCTTCATATTCGGTCATGCGCAGGGTGTTGAACACAAAACGTAAACGCTTAGGATCTGTGTCAAAAAGTGCTACTTCGTGATTGATGCACAAAACATCGGTAAGGAATGTGCCCATTTTTCCGGCACCAAGAACTAGAATTTTCATTGTGTTAGTTACAAGTTACAAGTTACAAGTTACAAGTATTTTGTAGGCGTGTAAGCAGGTAAATATTATTTTTACTTTCAGAGTATGCAAAGGTAAAGAAAATGTACCAATTTTTTTATTAGCAAATTGGCATATTATGTAATTGGCACATTCTTTTTCTTCCCAAACTCTTTATCCACTTTAATGAGAGCAACAACCGCGAAAGTGAACACAGAACAAATCAATACCCAAACAAAGAAATGTCGATAACCTAATTGTTTCTCCAAAATTCCTCCAATCCAATTGGCTAATGAAACTCCCAAAGCCATAATCCCGGTACTGATAGCATAATGCGATGTTTTATATTTTCCTTCGGCAAAATACATTAGATAAACCATAAATGCAGTAAATCCAAAACCGAAACCAAACTGCTCAACTGCTACACAAATATTGATTATAAAAAAACTTTGAGGAAGTGTATATGCCAGATAAACATATGCCAAATGTGGAATACTTAATGCAAACGCCATTGGCCAAAGCCAGAATTTTAACCCTTTCCGGGCAATTACAATTCCTCCAATTATTCCCCCACACAAAAGAGAAATCACTCCAACTGTACCTTGCAATAAACCAATTTGCCAGGCACTTAATCCTAAACCTCCATTAGTAGTGGGATCAAGCATAAACAATTTGCTAAGCACACTTAACTGATTTTCAGAGAAACGATACAGTAAGATAAACAATAAAGTAGGTATAATATTCTTTTTGCGAAAGTAACTTAAAATAGATTCAACTAATTCTTGTTGAATGAATTTGAATGAGGTGTTTACTTTGATTGAATCGCTATCGGGTTTAGGCAGAAAAAAACGGTGATAGAAAAATAATGCAATGAAGATTACCGCCATTATCAAATATATTAAACTCCATGCTTGATGCAAATTCCCGGTAGTTTTTTCCCAATAACCGGCAAGCATTACCAATAAACCCGAGCCAAAAATCACAGCCAACCGATAAGCCGTATTGCGGATGCCAACAAAAAATGCTTGTTCTTCAGTTTGTAATCCCAGCATATAAAAACCATCGCAGGCAATATCGTGAGTGGCAGAGCTAAATGCCAGCAGGAACAATAAAGCTAAGGATGATTGCAAATAAAAACTGGTATGAATGCTGAATGCAATTCCGGCAAAACAGGATCCAATAATTAATTGCATAGTTACAATCCACCAACGTTTAGTTTTTATAATATCAACGAAAGGACTCCAAAGTGGCTTTATAATCCAAGGGATTCCAAGCCAAGCCACGTAAAGGGTTATTTGATCGTTATCCAACCCCATTAACTTATACATAATACTAGCCATTACCATTACTGCCACATAAGGCAGTCCTTCAGCAAAGTAGAGGGTTGGAATCCATGACCAGGGGGAGCGATTGTTATTCTTCATTACCATCATCATTTTTAGTAGAAAACATAATTAATTCTGCAGTTCTAAATTTTGTCATTTCATATCCAACTGCATTACAAACTTGACTGTGGATTTTTTTATATTCTTCTTTCTCAGTCAACTCTTTGCAAAATTCCAAATATGCCAGATAACTTTCGCTTTTACTTATGCTGTTCTGGTTTGCATTATTTTTTGTGAGATATTTATAAACCTTACTATCCCAAATTGCAAAGCACTCAGGATTGATAAAATGGAGAAGTTTGCTTGTTCCAACAAGAGAGTTGTTGAATAAACCTTTTAAACTATCTAATTCGCTTTTTGTAGGAATATATCCTTGTTTTGCTCTATTTAAAATTACTAATGCATCTTTGAAACTGGCGGAACAATAATTAAAAATAGTTGGCATCCATCCGTAAACAAAGTTGATTCCAATAATCAGATTATGCTCATCTATATTGGCTTTATCTTCGAAATACTTTAAAAAATGAGGATAGGAAATCTTATATGAATTGATTTTATCGTCCTTTTTGAACTTATCTCCATCTTCGATGAACTTTTTGAACGAAACAGTACTCCTGAATTTTTCTATCATATTGATTGAATTAGATTGTTTTTTCATCAGTAATAACGATTAATGTCGCCGAAGGCAAATAACGGCGAAGCCTAATATCGCGAAGCAAATATCAATATATCCTCTTCAATTCCGCTCCGCGGAAATAATGCAACAAAATATCGTCGTACAGAAAACCTTTTTCGCCCATCACGGCAGCACCAATCTGGCAGAGACCCACGCCGTGTCCCCAACCGGCTCCGGTGAGGGTGAAATGCTGTGGTATATCACCAGCCATATCAGATGTATCCACCACAAAAGCCGAACTGTAAAGGTGCGAATTGGAGAGCCATTTGCGTATTTCCAGCTCTTTGCCAACAACGATGGTCTCCTTAGTTCCTACAATTTGCAGCTCGATAATGCGTCCCGATTCGCCCCGTTTCACCGGGATTAAATCTACGATTTGCCCAAAGTCAATTTCCGAACGACGGAAAAGCATTTCGGATAGTTCGGCTTGCGAGTATTCCACCTTCCAGCGATAAAAATCGGTAGTTTCCTGATCGTAATTATTGAGAACCTGTGCCAGTATCTTCTTGTCGGACGTGTTGCAGTAAGCTACCGGTGAGTTGCGAATCCAGTGTTCGGCATTCAGGTTGTCGGTCAGATCCAGATTGAAGCCTGTCGGCGCATCGCCGTTGTCAATCACAGGTGTCAGATACGGATGACGCTCCGGTGCCCAGCAGTTTTCAAAAGCTTCGGAAATGCCACCACACGATTTGGAAAAACGCGCATCGCAAATTTGCCCATCGTACATCAGCACCTCGCCCCGGGTAACTTCAATCGCCTTTTCAACTGCCGCGGTGGAAGCACGTGTAATTCCCTGATAACGCTGACAATGATCGTCGGCGCAGACATCGAAACGGGTGTGCGCGTCGCGTTCGTACCATTTGATATATTTGTTTTCTTGTAGAGACGCACGGCCGTGCGTCTCTACAATTGGATTCAACAACCAGCTGCGTGAAATCACGGCATGTGCTTTCAATAGTTCGTCGGAGGCTGTGGCGCTCATTTCGCTGGAAATTACGCTGGTGAGGTAATTCTCTACCGATATATGATTAATCGCGGTCAATTGTTCATTTTCAACTATCAACTTTAACGCTCCCTTGAACCGTTGATTTTCCTTTCGTTCCCAATGAAAATTGATGCCGATAACCACATTAATCAGGTCGAATGATGCATCTTCCGATTGTGCTTCAAAGATTATCTCATCCGTAGATTCTTTGTCGAAAAGCACTTGATTTTTTTTGTATTTGGCGTTGTATTTTCCAGTGTAGGTTTTCCCGTTGGATGCTATAAAACGGCCATTCAGTACAAATGATATGGTTGGGCTGGTAAGAATACCAACGTGTATGGTGGGTTCAGTATTACTCATTGTCATTTTCCCACAATGTTTTTATAAACGCCAATTTCTATTTGTTGGTGTTCAATTTCTTTTTTTAATCCTTCAATTTGTTCTTGTAGAACTTTGATTTGATCTTGGAGTTCCTGTTCTTTAGGGGTAACATAGTCTACCGGTAATGAAGCTCCCAGTTCAGCCACAAAATTGTGATTCAGAGCCAGGCTGACTTTCCAAAGAACATGCATTTGCAGGGATGGGCTTTCGGCATATTGATACACACTGGTATTTGCTTTGTTTAGTTGACGTGCAAGTTCAGCGCGGTTAATCTTGTTGTTTTGAATAAAATCAGCAAGAAGTTTCCCATTGTGGGGCATTGTTTTTGCACTTACGTAGTTATTATCTCTGGAGTTGCTCATATTTACCTGATTTAAGGCGGTGAAGATAAGGATATTTTTCAAATAAAGCAATTCAAAAAGTGGTTTTTTACTTCAAAAGAGTGATTAATTATTTCTTTGTAGTGATAATTTATTGCTTTAATGAAGTAATTAATTACTATCTAGAGTTTATTAATGTCTTTAAAGTTGTGATTAATAACTAATTTGAATTGAATTATATCTTTATAGTAATAACTAATTACTATAAAGAAGTAAATAGTTGTTCTGTTGAGGTAAATTACTTCTATATAACGATGAAAATGATCTTATTGTGAGGCATTAATCGAAACTTACCTGTACCAATATACTTTCTACGTCCTCTTTTGCTATCCGTTCGAAATGGCTTTCGACAGGCGTGATAAAAATGCCGCACATCTCCACCGTGGCAGGGCTTACGAGTAACTGCTGGTCACCTTCGGCGGTGTATTGCCAGGGGCGGAAAGCCTTGCGGGGAAGCACGAAAGTATACCATTTGTCTGTCTCGAAGGTACAAACGATATTCAACATGGGTTCCTCATTTTCATCATTAGAGTAGTGGGTATATAGTTTTTCGAACGAATCCCGGGCGCTTTCAATGTCGGTAGATTCGATGCAATAAACGGCACGCAGGTAGTCGTTGAAGCTGAAAAGCTGAAAAGTTTCCGACTCGACCAAGAGTTGGGCGTGGGTATCTTTCAGTCGCTTATAGTCGTTTACCAACGGCAGAAAATCTTTCGTTCCGGCCTGAAAATGCATGTGGTCGGGGGCGGAAGCACCACAACGCGGTCCGTTGTAGAAAATAAGATAATCGTCTAAGACTTCAGCCAGCTGTAGCATATCCGCAAAGTAAGGTTTTATTTGTTGGTCGACATGTTCTTTGCGTGGAATGGTAAAGTGTTCGGGGAAAATGGGGAAGGGGTTAACCAGAATTTCATAATTGCCAAACTCCACAGCCCGTTGTTCGGCCGGACGATTGTCGGCACACAAAAAGCACTTGCGTTCTGCAATAGTCTTGGCATCCACCTTGGCTCCCGATGAAACAATACGTGCCGGATTAAACTGCACCTTTACCTCAAAATCGCCAAACGAGAATGATTTGGTGCGCACGGTTTTTAGTCCTTCGAAATTGGTACGGGCAAGTGACCAATTTTCCTTTTGTTCTACAAACAAAGCCCTGATTTGGCTGTTTAATTTGTCCATTTTGAATTCTATATTAGCTTCAACTGCTGACAGGGTCTTCGACCGCTGTCAGAGTTGTGTATATGTCAACCGCTGTCAGCAGTTCGAAGAACTCTGACAGCGGTTGAAAAGGTTATTTGTGTTGCGACGTCCTCGCTTTCAACTCTATCGTCCGTATTTTATCTTTGTACAAGTTATGTCCGTTCATTTTTACCACATCCAGCGAAGCATCCGAATTTTCGTCCCAGCGGCGGCAAAGGTAAAGTGACGTGTAGATGCGTCCTATTTGGTACTCGCGACTGATGCGCAGACCAAGCGCGTAATCTTCGCCATAACTGGTATTTGGCACTTTTATGTCGCGCAAAACGGGTGTGTAGAATGCACGTGGAGCACCGAGTCCGTTGATGCGCAGTGCATTGTTACGACCATTTTCAGGTGTCCATTCTTTGTGGTCAATCAGTCCGGGAGCAATGGTTTCCATGGCAAAGTTGGTCATGGTATACGAGCCAATCACCATGGCACAGTTTTGTTTGTAAAAAGCATCAACTATAGTTTGGAGCGTATTTTCATCCTGATAGACATCATCGCTATCGAGCTGTACGGCAAATTTACCACATTGCGAATTGTCTACGCCGACATTCCAACAACCGCCGATACCTAAATCAGTGCGATTGGGAATGACGTGAATCACGCGACTGTCAAGTTTGGCATATTTCTCAATCAATTCCGAAGTGCCGTCAGTAGAAAAATTATCAACAATAATCAGATTGAACTCAAAACCGGTTTTCTGAATCAGTACCGATTTAATTGCATCTTCCACCGTCTTTACCCGGTTTTTAATGGGAATAATAACCGAAGCTTCCACCGGAAAATTACTCTCGTTGAATTCAATTTTCTTGAACACAGGTGCCAGATAACCGCCAATGTTTTTCAGATGATCGGTGCACACATCTTCCATTTCCAGTTGCACGGCACGGTTTTTCGGATCCACGTAATCGAATTGTTTCTCGCCACTCTTGTGTGTGTCATCTTCCACTTCCGAATACAGATATTCATTGATATGAAGCAATTCGGCTTGCTGAGATACCTTCAGGCGCAGGTTGTATAACCCTGCAAATTGGTAATTTGTGGTGGTTTCTGCTATTGCTTTTTTCAAACACTCACTGTTGTAAAACAGCACCGAGCCAAAATTGAAATCGTCGCGTAAGCTGCCTTCCTGATAATCGATAACCGGTAGATTGGAGCGAACTTCGTTAGCAATTTGGTGATAATCGGCATAAACCAGTCCGGCTTTGGTACTTTCGGCAATGTGGAAGAAACGTTCCAATGCATATTGCCCTAACTCGAGCGTAGTATCTTTGGTGTAAATGAGTGAGTAAGGAGTGTCGGCTTTATCTGCAATTTTTCGGATGCTTTCCGAGTTTTGCAAAGAGTCGATTTCTATTGTTTGGCAACCGTTTATTTGGATGCTGCTACCATTTTTTACAAGTAGATAAATCGTCTGAACGAGCGAAGATTGTTTGATTTGTTCAACAGTTTTGAGAGTCTCGGTGGCGTTATTGCAGGCTAAGAAGCAGTTGATGACCCCCAACCCCCTGAAGGGGGCTTTTGCTTCAGTGGAATTTGTCGATTGATTATTCATTTATGGAGATTTTATTATTATGCTATTTGGGTTGTCAAAAATACGACTAAAATTCGAATTTTCAATTTTAAAACTTACTATGATATTCTGAAAATATGTCATATCTTTGTGATTGTAACAAGCAAAATATAAATCAGATGACTGAAAATATAGTAACTTCAAAGTCCCCTTTAGGGGATTCAGGGGTTATATTAATAGCCGATAGTGGTTCAACCAAAACACATTGGTGTTTGGTGCAGAGTGGGAGTGTGGTGCGTGAAGTTTTCACCGACGGTATCAATCCGTTTTATCAAACCGATATGGAAATCATTGCCTTGCTCCAATCTCAACTTATTCCAAATCTGGATTGCGAGGCTGTTGAATATATTTATTTCTATGGCGCTGGCTGTTCGTTCCCGGAAAAGAAGATATTGGTAAGTCGGGCGCTGGTTCGTTTTTTCAACAACGCTATGATGGAAATTCAAAGTGATTTGTTGGGTGCGGCCCGTTCGCTGTTTCAACACGAAAAAGGAATTGCCTGCATACTGGGAACCGGTTCTAACTCCTGCTATTATAATGGAGTTGACGTAGTTGAAAATGTATCACCACTTGGTTTTATTTTGGGCGATGAAGGTAGCGGTGCAGTACTGGGAAAACTTTTTGTGGCCGATTGTTTGAAAAATCAATTACCGGAAGAACTCAAAGAAAAGTTTTTCGCTCAATATGAACTCACACCCGCTGTCATTATGGATAATGTTTACAAACAGCCTTTTCCTAATCGGTTCTTGTCTAAATTCACCCCGTTTCTACTCGAAAATATTGAAGAACCGTCTATTTTTAATTTGGTGTTCGATAGTTTTGATGCGTTTTTTGTTCGCAATGTGATGCAGTATCCGTTGGAAGATATACAGGTTGGATTTGTAGGCTCGATTGCTCATTATTTCCGGAATACATTGGAAATTGTGGCTTTTGAAAGAGGAATACAAGTATCAGAAGTAGTGCAAAGTCCGATGGAGGGACTTAAAAACTTTCATAAGAACCCCTAACCCCTGAAGGGGGATAAGAAATATTACTACCGATTGTTTTAAACTTTTATATGACACATAAAGCAAAGAAAATACAAGACGAAACTAACTCAGTTCCCCTTCAGGGGTTAGGGGTCACCGAACAACCGTCTCTCCATACCAACCTCGATAAAAAATCAGTGGGTCAACTTCTTCTGGAGATGAATGAAGAAGATCGAAAGGTGGCATTGGCAGTTCAAAAAACGATTCCTCAAATAGAGGAGCTGGTAGAGAAAATCGTGGAACGAATGAAACGTGGCGGTCGGATTTTTTATGTGGGAGCAGGTACCAGCGGACGATTGGGCGTGCTGGATGCATCGGAAATTCCACCTACCTTCGGAATGCCACCGCACATGGTAATCGGGCTGATTGCCGGAGGCGAAAAGGCGTTGCGTAATCCAGTGGAAAATGCAGAAGATGATTTGAGCAAAGCCTGGGAAGAACTGCAAAGCTATCAGATTAATACAACCGACACGGTTATAGGCATTGCTGCTTCGGGAACAACGCCTTACGTAGTTGGTGCATTGCAAAATGCTAAAGTCAATGGTGTACTGACGGCTTCTATTGCCTGCAATCCCGATTCGCCGATTGCCCTCGAAGCTGACATTCGTATAGAAGTTATTGTAGGACCGGAATTTGTTACCGGAAGTACACGATTAAAATCCGGTACGGCTGAAAAGCTCGTGCTCAATATGATTTCAACGGTTACGATGATAAAACTAGGTCGCGTGAAAGGCAATAAAATGGTGAATATGCAACTCAGCAATGCCAAACTCATCGATCGCGGAGCAAGAATGCTGATAGAGGAACTGCATTTAGAATATGAGCAGGCTAAGAATTTATTGTTGCTTCATGGCTCGGTAAAGAAGGCCATTGAAGCCTTTTTAAAATAGTCGAACGCAAATTACGCAGATACCGCAAATTTTCGCAAAAAAGATTTATTCTGCGTTCATTTGCGTTTGAATTTGCGTAATTTGCGTTCAAAAAGAAATATATCAATTCTTTTTATGATAACTTAATACCGCCCAGGTATTGAAGAATACGGCAAATCCAACCAACGCCATCAATTGATTCATCAGTTGTAACGGATTACTTCCCTTTAAATAAATCGATCGCATCACGATCATAAAATGTTTCAGCGGATTGAAGGCAGCTATCCACTTTGCCCACTCCGGCATACTGTCGATAGGTGTGTACAAACCACTCAGCATGATAAACAGCATCATAAAGAAAAATACAATAAACATCGCTTGCTGTAAGGTGGATGCATAGTTGGATATGACCAGACCCAGACCCGAAATGGCTAAAATGTAAATAGCTGCAAACAAATAAATGGATGCAAAATATCCGGCTGGAATTAAGCCATACACTGCCCACGCCACAAGGAAACCTATGCTGATAACAATAAATCCGATGATCCAGTATGGAATCAGTTTTGCCAGAATAAACATCGATTTTGAAACCGGACTCACATTAATTTGCTCCATGGTTCCCCGCTCTTTTTCAGTAACGATGGATACAGCTGGCAAAAAACCACACAACAAGGTCAGAATCATAACCATCAGCGCCGGCACCATGAAAACACGGTAATTGAGGTGCGGATTAAAACGATACTGTGCATCCAGTTGAATAGTGGGAGTGGAGTTTGTCCCTGCGTTTGTCGGCATCAAATCCTGAACCACCTGTCCGTTATAATCACCTATAATGCTTGAAAGATACGTCATTCCGATACTGCCTTTCATTCCGTTTACCGCATTGGCCGAAATCATAACCTTACCCCCTTGACGATTCACCAAATCTTTTTCGAAATGAGGCGGAATCTCAAGAATAATATCAGACTCACCTTTTTCAATGCTTTTTAGTGCCCGGGTGTAATTTGGCGACACGTCGGTAAGTTTGAAATAATTGGATGAGATTATTTTCTGCGTAAGTTGTTGAGAATAGGTGCTGTGATCGTTATCAATCACGCTCAGGTTCAGATTCTTTATTTCGTAACTGGCTGCCCATGGAAAAATGAGCAATACATTGAGTGGAAATATAAAAATCATCTTCGGAAGAAACCCATTCCGAAGTATTTGTTTGAACTCTTTTCTAAGAAGATATTTTATCATAATGTTGTCTTTTTTTACTTGCCTCTTACCTCTTTTTTCTTACCTCTACACTATTCCAACCTCACCTTAAATTTCTTCAAACTTATAGTGACCAAAATGGTGCCCATAAGGCAAAGTATCCCAACTTCTTTGAGTACTGAAGTAATACCTAAGCCTTCAATCATAATGGCTTTTACTGCTGCAATATACCATCGTGCAGGAACAATACATGAAAGCCATTGCAAGGGTAGCGGCATATTCTCTATCGGAAACATCATGCCCGAGAGAAGCATTACCGGAATCATAAGTCCCATTCCGGAGACTAACATGGCAGCTTGTTGTGAATTAGTAATGGTCGAAACCAGTAGCCCGAATGATAGCGAAACAAAAATATAGAGTAGCGAAACGGCGACCAAACTCATAAAACTCCCCGCAATAGGCACTCCCAATACAAATACAGAGAGCAACATGATGGTGGCAAAATTCACACACGAAAGCACAAAATAAGGTGTGATTTTGGACAGGATGATGTAGATAGGCTTCATGGGCGAAACCAGTAATATTTCCATTGTTCCCATTTCTTTTTCGCGAACAATAGCGATGGAGGTCATCATGGCACAAATCAAGAGCATAATCATACCTAAAACTCCCGGTACGAAATTAAATGAACTTTTCATTTGAGGATTAAAAAGCATTTTTACTTCAGGGGTGATTTGATAGGGATTTTTATTTTCACCCATCAATTCTTGTTGGTACGAGTTGATAATATTACTGGCGTAAAAGGTAAATGATGTTGCTGCATTGGGATCTGTGGCATCGGCCAGAAGTTGGATATGTGCTGTGCCATTGTGACGGAGTTTTTCTCCAAAATGATCTTCAAAAACAACTACCAGTTTGGCTTTTGCATCTCTGAATATAGGCTGAATCTCATCGGTGGTATGAATCTTCGCTACCACATCGAAATAGGCGCTGGCATCCAGCTTGTCGATAATGCGGCTGCTTGCTTCGTCGTTGGTTGGAACGAGAACCGCTACCTGTGTGTCTTTTACCTCTGTCGTCAGCGCAAAACCAAATAAAATGATTTGAATGATAGGCATCAAGAGCAAAATCATCATGGTGGTTTTGTCGCGGAGGATATGATAAAATTCTTTTCTTATAAATGATAATAGTTGCTTCATGTACTTAGTTGACAGTTGAAAATTGACAGTTAGTTTTTTTGCTTTCCGTTATGGGTTAATATATGTGTTATAAATATTCGCTATCAATTGTCAACACTCAACTGTCAACTCTCTTAGCTTTGCGTGCCAGTTGCTGAAATACTTCATCCATGCTGTTAGCATTAAACTGTTTTTTTAGATTTTTGGGAGAGTCCAATGCTTCTATTTTTCCATCTACCATGACGGAAACACGGTTGCAATATTCGGCTTCGTCCATATAATGTGTTGTGACGAAAACTGTTATTCCGCGTGAAGTTGCATCGTAAATCAATTCCCAAAACTGACGGCGTGTTATCGGGTCGACACCTCCTGTTGGTTCGTCCAAAAATACCACTTGCGGATTGTGAAAAATAGAAACCGAAAAAGCCAGTTTTTGTTTGAACCCGAGCGGCAATGAACCAACCAGCTTATTCCGTTCGCTTTCAAAATCCAAAACGTGCATCAGTTTGTCCGTTTTCTCCTTGATTTCCTGATCCGTCATTCCATAAATTCCACCGAAAAGTTCGATGTTTTCCCAAACCTTGAGATCATCATAAAGCGAGAATTTCTGGCTCATGTAGCCAATGTTCTTTTTGACAAGTTCGGTCTGTGTGCCTATGTCGTAACCAGCCACCAGCCCTTTCCCACCCGTAGGGATGCTGAGTCCGCAAAGCATACGCATAGCCGTGGTTTTTCCGGCGCCATTGGCTCCCAGAAAACCAAAAATTTCACCTCGCTCCACTTCAAACGAGATTTTATCCACCGCTTTGAAATTGCCGAATTTCTTGGTTAGATTTTCGGCAATAATTACTTTGTTGGAATTATGTTGAATTGTTTTTTCCATTTTCTTAGCTCTTATTTCTGGGAGAGTTGCATAAAACAGTCTTCAATTGTTGGTTCTATTTCTCTGATTTCAATATTTGTATGACCTGACTTATCCAATATTTCTTTTAAACTGTTTATTGATAACTGTTCACTGCTCACTGAAACATGGTGTTTGTCTCCAAACGCAAAACAATTACTTGTAAGCTCATTGGCTCGTAAGTCATTTAATAACTTGTACATATTGTCGCTTTGAACTGCCCAGAGTTTGTTTTCGTATTGACTGACAATGTTTTTAGGGGTGTCGATTTTCAGAAACTGTCCGTTTTGAATCAACGCTATTCGATCGCACAAACTGGCTTCGTCCATATAAGGAGTGGAAACAAGAATGGTAATGCCTTGTGTTTTCAGATTTTTGAGCATTCCCCAAAATTCTTTTCGCGATACCGGATCTACACCGGTAGTGGGTTCGTCCAGAAAAAGTACACTTGGTTTATGAATCAATGCACAACTTAGTGCCAGTTTCTGCTTCATTCCACCCGATAGTTTCCCGGCTCTACGATTTTTGAATGGCTCAATTTGCTGATAAATATCTTTTATCAACTCGTAATTTTCTTCAATAGTAGTATTGAAAACCGTTGCAAAAAAATTCAGGTTTTCTTCCACTGTCAAATCTTGATAGAGCGAGAATTTCCCGGGCATGTAACCAACCCGTTTGCGAATCTCTTTGTAATCGGTCACTACATCAAATCCATCAACGGAGGCTGTTCCGCTATCGGCTAAAATCAGGGTCGTCAGAATTCTGAAGAGCGTCGTTTTTCCAGCCCCATCAGGTCCGATGATTCCAAAAATTTCGCCTCTGTCCACCTCAAAGTTAACCCCTTTGAGAGCTTCAATTGTATCGTATTTTTTGTTGATTGATTTGCAACTAATAGCCGATTCAGATTGAATATTTTTTTTGTCCATTAGATTGTATATTTGGGAAGTCTAAGAAATAATTATCAACTGTCAATTATCAACTAAAACGATACTTCTCCGTACATCCCTATTTTCAACAAACCATTGTTCTTGACGTTTATTTTTACTGCATAAACCAAATTCGCACGTTCGTCGCGGGTCTGAATAGTTTTGGGTGTGAATTCCGATTTACTGGAAATCCATGCCAATGTACCTGTGTATTCTTTGGTGTCATCTTTGCCAAAATCAGTTGTCACTTTCACTTTATTACCGATTTTTAGTTTAGTCAGTTGATCGGCAGTTACATAGGCTCGGAGAATCATGTTGTCGGTATCAGCTATTTTGAAAAGTGCTTTGCCCGGTGCAGCCACTTCGCCCATTTCGGCATATTTTACCAGTACGGTTCCGGCTATCGGACTTATAATGTTGCATTTTTTCAACTGGTCGTCTAATTGCGATACTTGCAGCGAAATGCCTTCACTGTCGTTGTTGATACCTTGGTTGCCGGTTACTAAAGTGGTTTTTTGCGCGTCAAGTTGCTTTTCGAGCAGAGCAATTTGTGCGTTGATATCATCCAGTTGTTTTTGATTGGCTGCATTTGCTTTCACCAGATTTTGAAATCTGGTGTGCTCGGTTTTGGCTGTTGCAATTTGTTGTTCGATGGCAGCAATTTGCTTTTTGATATCGGGGCGACGACTCAACAGTGCTTTTTTACTGCTGACAATCTGTTGTTTGCGTAGGTAAAGTTGTGTGCTGTCGATAGCGCCAAGAAGTTGATTGGCAGTTAGCACCTGACCTTCTTCTACGTTGAACGAAAGAATTTTACCTGATGCTTCGGCTGAAACGATTACTTCGGTAGCTTCGAAAGTACCAAAGGCATCAGCGTCGCCTTTCGATTTTCCGCACGAGGTAAATAATATTGAAATGATGGTTAATCCGAATAAGGCTTTACGTTTTGAAGAAGATGTAATAGAATTTGTTTTCATATCGTAAGTAGTTTAAATTCCGTCAGTCGACGGTTTGTATGGTTTAATTGTTGATATTATTTTTAAGTTGATATACATTCATCAATAGCTGAATTTCGTGCAATGATTTAAGCTGCTTTGTCTGATCTTCTGCATTAATTTCCCGAATTAAATCGGTGACAGTTAGCGTTCCGTTGTCAACTTTTACCGAAGTTGCTTTCTTTATGTTCTCACGAAGTCGAATAATTTCATCATCGTTCGAAAGAGTGTTTTTGAGTTTTTCTATTTCAGTTTGTTGTTGCTTATTCTCTAAACTGTTATTGAAAAGAAATGTTTCTTTCTGAATATCAGTTGTTTTTTTACTTATGTCAAGTTTCCTTATGTTATTTTTTTGTGAATATAGGCCACTGAAATTCCATGATAATCTTAAACCGCCAATATAAAATGGTGAGAATGCAGGGTTGTACATATTTAGTCCTGGGGAACCAACTCCTCCTTGAACAAATGCATTTAGTTTTGGCAAGTTGCCTGCATGTAATAGTGATTTCTGACTTTCATAAATCTTATTTTGTGCCTCAAATAATGAAATTTCAGGTCTGCGATTCGTTGTATCGTTCAGCAGACTTAAATTTATTTCTGGCTTAGAGAATTCTGTGTTTTCGTCAATTTTTAATTTTGTAAACGCTGAAAGCATTATGAAATAAGATTTGCGGGTACTTCTTAATTCGGTTTCATGCTGATTTGCGTTCAGTTGTTCCACCTTCAAAGCATCTAAATCTGCTTGGTTGGCTACACCGTTTTGTTTGTAAGCAGCAATTCTATTCATGTTGGTTTCCAGTTCGCTTTGTAAAATATTGTTTTGCTTGATTTGCTCGTTTAATAATAGAATTCCAAAATATAACTGGTTAATGCGGTCATTTAGTGCATATAAGTCAACCTCCAATTTCTTCTTCTCCACTTCGGTGCTGGCGTTAGTGATTTTTTTTTGTGCTGATATTACACCCCCATCCCATATTATTTGATTTGCTTCCACTACAGCCTGATATTGGTCTTTTGCCATTGATTGGAAGGTGATGGGTTTACCTGCCATTTGGCTAAGGGTTTGAATTAAAACCGATGGAATTTGAGTGACATCAGATTGGTAAGTAGCTTTGGCCGAAAGTGTAAGCTGTGGCAAGTAGCCTTTGTTGGCATTACCTATATTGTATTGAGCTGTTTGCTCAATGAGTCCATATTGTTTTACTAACGGATAATTGGTCTTGGCTTTGGTCTGACATTCGTCCAGAGTTATGCTTTGGCCAAATGCCAGAACCGGAAAGCAAATTAAAAGCAAATAATTTAAAATCAATTGTTTCATTTTGAAATGATTTTAGGGTTTTATATAGTTTAAAATAACTTGTACATTCTCCTCTCGTCTATGCATCAGTAATTCTTTAGTTTGTTCTTGGTCTAGTTGCATAATGCCACTAGCTATGGGTAGCAGCATGAAAAGTCCTGCGTTAATGGTAACCATTGTGATAATAATATCTATGAGTTCAACTTTACGAGCACGACCTTCGGCTATTTCCTGCTGAAGTTCATTGTTTAGTTTTGTAAATAGTTCGAAAGGAACAGTTTGCAGCTTTGCCCGTAAATTTTTAAGGTTCTCGGGTAACCGCGATAATTCTGTGGCAACTAATAACGGCAATTTTGGATTTTTTGTCAGTAAATCGAAGTGTGACTCTACTGCATGCCTCACCTTTTTAGAGAAACAAATATTCCCAAAATTTTGTGAAGCGTACATGTTCTCGAAAAGCATTCTGAATTTTTGCTCAAAGATTGTATTGAACAAGTTGTCTTTTGTTCTAAAATAATAATGAACCAATGCTTGATTGCAGCCAACATTTTTTGCGATCTCAGTGGTAGAGGTCAACG
>Ga0302286_10000435_pt1 | contig 34395 bp, 29 predicted proteins | sample III_Fen_E2_3_FD_198765 | JGI IMG/M metagenome (GOLD analysis project Ga0302286, IMG submission 198765) | Peat permafrost microbial communities from Stordalen Mire near Abisko, Sweden - III_Fen_E2_3 | ecosystem: Environmental > Terrestrial > Soil > Wetlands > Permafrost | place: Sweden: Abisko...
GGTACAACAGAAAAAGTTCTTGTTGAAACAAGTACCGCTAACACAAGTTTTTTTGAATATGCAGAAGCTTTGATGGCAAAAGAAGCAGATGCTCAGGTTGCAAAATTTGCAACAAAGCAAATTCAGCACAACGAAAATGCTATTGCAAAACAGAAGTTCTCTTCTTTGGATGAGATGCAGACTTCTTCCGAATCAGATTTGTTAATCGGGAAATACGCAACCCTGCAGGTTGAATTGCAGAAAAACCGAAGTGAAAAATAGAGTTTCGGAGCTTGTAAATCTGATTAAAAGTATAAAATGTATATAAGAGCTGTTCTGTACTGGAGCAGCTCTTATTGTTATCAATTGTCTCGTTTTGAAATAGCTAATCTAGTTTCATCCTGCTTCTCCTGAATGACCTATTCCTTCGTATGCTGACGTCGAAATTTTCCCTAAACTATTTACTGAAGGTTTTGCCGTTGTATAGCTTCTTGCACTTTTTAACGTATTGACCGTGCAAGTAAAAATACCGCTATTACCTATCCCTCCTTTTACTTCTTTCATTTCACAATCATTCAATAGAATGATGTCCTTGTTGCACATATTTTTCATCTGTTAACGAATAAATGATATCTACTATAGTTCCTAAAAGTACGAAACATGCTTTGCGTCAAATATATATATAAACTGAATCTGATTAGGAAAAACGAATGTGGCAAAACTGCTAATTAATGTTCCGATTACATTCGTCTGAAGCCGCCTCTGTTTTTTGTATTTATATGTATTGACTATCTTTACGATTGGCAAATAGCTTAATTATTATGAATAAAGATACTCTTTTTGGTAAGACTCTCAGTGAGTTAACCGCCTTGGCTATTGATCTTGGGTTACCAAAGTTTACTGGAAAGCAGATGGCTGAATGGCTGTATAAGAAGGATGTAAAGTCAATTGAAGAGATGACCAATCTCTCTAAGAAGGCTCGTGAGCTTTTGAGCAGCAAATATGAGTTCGGTCTTATTGATTCGACCAAAGTTCAGGAAAGTGTTGATGGAACAAAAAAATATTTGTTCCCGACAGTTGACGGAAAGTTTATTGAGACCGCCATGATTCCCGATGAAGATCGTAAAACAGTTTGTGTTTCTTCTCAGGTTGGGTGTAAAATGGGCTGTTTATTTTGCATGACTGCCAAACAAGGATTTCAGGGGCAATTAACTGCTGGAGAGATTGTAAATCAGATTCGGAATATTTCTGAGTGGCATGAGGTTACCAATATCGTTTATATGGGAATGGGTGAGCCATTCGATAATTTGGATGAGGTTCTGAAAAGTCTTGAAATATTAACTTCTGAATGGGGTTTTGCAATGAGTCCACGACGGATTACGGTCTCGACAATTGGTATTATTCCTGCGATGCTTACGTTTCTGAATAAGTCGGAAGCACACTTAGCGGTGAGTTTACATGACCCGTTTGATGTCGAACGAAGAGAATTTATGCCTGTTCAGGCTGCTTATCCGTTGGCCGAAGTAATTCGCGAAATAAAAAGTTGGGATTTTGGCCGTCAGCGACGTGTTTCATTCGAATATATTGTGTTTAAGGACTTGAATGATACTCCAAAGCATGTTGCAGAGTTGGTGCGATTGCTAAATGGAATTAAATGTCGGGTTAACCTGATCCGGTTTCATGCAATTCCGGGAACTCCACTACAGGGGACTGATGAAGATACCTTGCAGAAATTTAAGGATTTACTCAATGATAAGGGAGTTTTAACGACGATTAGAGCCAGCCGGGGACAAGATATTTATGCTGCTTGTGGCTTGCTTTCGACCAGAGAACTGCTGGGGTAGGCAAAGGTTTAATCAAAAAAGTAATCGAATGCAACAAGTCCTTTTTGTATGTCTCGGGAACATATGCCGTAGTCCGAGTGCAGAAGCAGTTTTTAATGCGCTGATTAAAAAATACAATCTTGAAGATCAGATTCAGTGTGATTCTGCCGGGACGGCAGGATATCATGATGGGGAACCAGCCGATTACCGGATGATTCAGTATGCACGAGAGCGAGATTATCAATTGACCAGCATCTCAAGAAAGTTTAATCCAAAACTTGATTTTGACCGGTTTGATTATATTATTGGTATGGATCAGCAGAATGTTCGCGATTTGAGATTGAAAACGAGGAACGAGACTGATCTGAAAAAAATCAGGTTGATGACAGATTTTTGTCTTGAATTCAAATATAATTCGGTGCCTGATCCGTATTATGGCGGTGCCGAGGGGTTTGAACTTGTGCTTGATATTCTGGAGGATGCTTGCGAAGGTCTGATTCGTGGTCTGTAGAAAAATAAAACAGAGAAAATGAAATCGTAGTTAGGCAGATCTATTTTCTGAAGTACAATAGTTTCTAACAAAAAGGCGAAGGATTTACGCTTCGCCTTTTTGTTATGATTTATTTTAGGTTAACCAATTGCAGCATCTAAAATACGTTCAACATGAATTTTTGTAGTGTTGAGCAGTTCAACATCTTCAAAGTCGCTGGTTCTTAAAATCTGAGGTAATTCGGTACCTCCAAGAATTAATCCGTCAATTTGGCCTTCCGCGTACATTCGGTTGGCAATGGTTAACAGTCTGCTTTTGGTTTCGGGCATAAAACGGCCGCGCACCAGCTCTTCCATGTATATTTTATTAATAAATTTCCGTTCGTCTGGCATCGGAGTAATGATTTCCATACCAACTGCTTCAAATCCATCCTGATAATATTCGTTCTCCATCACAGCTTCTGTGCCGAATAATCCCAGTCTGTTATGCCCGTTTTGTTGGGCATAAGCAACGGTTGAGTCGATAATACTAACCATTTTAGTTTTTACGCGTTTGGTCAGTTGGTCAAAAACAATATGAGGTGTATTGGATGCCATGAAAATAACTTTAGCACCTGCTTTCTCCAGCATAAAGATTTCTTCTGATAAATAATCGACCAATTCGTTCAGCTGATCATTGGCAATTAAACTCAGCATATACGTCATGTTGATGCTGTTAATGAGAATGGATGGGAGTTCGCGTTGTCCGGTGCGTTCCTGAAACCGGGAAATAATACGTTGGTAATAATCGACAGTTGCTGTAGGAGGTATACCTCCAATCATTCCAATAGTTTTATAATGTTTGAGCATATGTGAAAAGGTTTTTATAGAGCTTCAATGATTATGCATTCTTAAATTAAGTCAATTCCTTCTCCTCTTTCTGTCAGTTTACACTTATTTTGCCTCGTTATCCACCAGAACGTTTAACTTTATAATTCAGATTCTTTAAAATTTCAATTACCTTATTACAAAAGTCACCCTGGATCAGAATCTCGTTATCTTTAGCCGAGCCTCCAACTCCACATTTTGTTTTCAGAATTTTTGCCAATGCTTTCAGATCATCATCGTTCCCAACAAATCCGGTTATTAGAGTTACATTTTTCCCATTTCGCTGTTTGCGGTCAAGTTGAACACGTAAGTCCTGCTTGTTGGGAGCTAGTGTATCTTCTTCGTGATCTGAGCCTAATTCATATTGGAAATCAGGATTTGTAGAATATACCATACCCAGTCGTTCCTTCCAGTCGTTAGCCATTTTTCTGAATTTGAAGCCAAAGATAGTAGATTTTGTGCTTAATTCGGTTTTTTAATGGCAACGAAAAATCGCAAGTTTTTTTGATTTTTCCAGGACTCAAGAGAATGGTTTATTCCAAGTTGGAAATTCACCTTTTAAAGTTTATCGAAGTGCTTCTTCCAGAATTTTTCCTTCACAATGACTGGGAATTGGCATGTGAAGAATTTCAAGGATTGTTGGAATAAGGTCTTCTCCTTGAATTTCATTTCGAATTTTAGCGTGCTTTATGGTATTCCCAAACAGGATAAACGGGATATTGGAGTTGTCGTTATAAATGGTACGCTGATATTTGTAAACAGGCTGCCAGCCATTTTCGAGTTGGTACAGCACATCACCCGAGCGTTTGAAATTATAAGAGTTCGCAATTACGGCTAGTTGTCCTTTTGCATAATCTCCTTGTTCAAAGGATGCCGAAGGAAGTGCAATTTTTACGCCTTCAAATTGGTTAATAAAATTGGCCGTTTTGGTTTCAATTTCAGAAGGAGATATGCCTTTCTTCTCAAGTAAATCGTGGTTAAAATAGATTTGTTGATCACTAACAACTTCAATCCAGTCGCCTTGTCCGTAAGTGATATTCAGAAAAGATTTTAATAAAGCAATAGCATTTTCAGGAGAGAAATCCCCAACAGGCATTTTAAACTCTTCTTTCAGATAATCCGACGGATAAATTGACGAACAAGTTGAGGTTAAAATAACCAGCGAATTATCTTTGCCTATGTTTTTGTCTATATAGTCAAGAATTGTAGCAATGTTCTGATCCATTCGCAGGTAAGTATCTTCCATTTCAACAGAGGACGGACCAAAAGAGTTGTTCTCGTAATCCATGGAGGTGAAAGTGACAGTCAGAAAATCGGGATATTCATCAGTTCCAAGTGCTTCTGCTTTTATTAGTTCTAAGGTGAAATCCTTGATTATATTATTTCCAAAAGGTGTAGTTTTCAGGAATTTATAACTTCCGGCTTTTTCTTTTATTTTTTTTAGGTTGTACGGGAAGGTATTCCATTTGTCGTAGTATCCTTTTTCGAGGATATAGTCGTCACCGAGGCTTTCTTCATAACTTTTGATGGGCAAAAGGGTTGTCCAGTCTTGTTGAGTATAGGTTTTTGCATATCCTATTTCATTGAATTGCCGCACCCATTCCGGGAAAGCATCGACATAATACGAACTTGAAATCATGTTGCCGTTTTGAGTGTCGAACCAATAAGCACCGTTAGCTGCATGTCCTGCAGAAAGCACGGCACTAACATCGTTCATGGCAACACTGAATACTTTTGATTTATTCTGTGTATTTATTTTAATAAGGTCACCAATGGTGGGCGATAATAGTTTGGCGGCGGAACGTTCTCCTTCTTTTGAATCGCTTCCAACGGTAATAAAATAGTCATCGGCAATACAATTGATTTCTTTTTTCTTTAGTCGGTCGTACCAACTGTCGTTCACGATCCCGTGAGTTGCCGGGTATGTTCCGGTAAAAAGAGTTGCAGTTCCGGTAGCTGTTTTTTGTATATGCAAATTAAGTTGAGCGTTCGAAAATACGGCACCTTCATTAACCAATCGTTTGAATCCACCGGATTGAAATTTGTTCCAGTAACGTGAAAGGTAATCCGTTCGCATTTGATCGACCGAAAGAACGACAATAAGTTTGGGCGTATTTCCTTCCGAATTTTTATTTTGAGCAGTAAGTGTATTCACAGCTAGCAGCGATACTAATGTGAAAACAATTAATTTATAAAGATTTGTCATCGTTGGTTTATTAGAGGGGCAAAAGTATAAAAACAAAAAGTGATACCCAATTCTTAACGAACAACGAATGACATTTATGAAAAATACTTTATCCTGATTTTGTATTAAGCTGTTTTTCGGTATCTCAATAACGCCAGACTCAGGAAGGTTACCCCAATAATGCATAGTGCAATGAATTCATGGATCAGATCGCTAAATTCAGATCCTTTTAGTACAACCATTCGCATGATTCGCATAAAGTGAAAGACGGGGTTGCATTGATTAAGAAGTTGAGCCCAATGAGGCATGCTGTCAACCGGAGTAAAAACGCCACCCATCAGGATAAAAATCATCATAAAGAAGTAGGTCACAAACATAACTTGTTGCTGGGTGTCGGCAACGGTAGAGATAAATAAACCAAGTCCTAAAATACCAAGTAGATATAGCACTCCAAATCCGAAGATCAGCCATAGACTACCAACAATGGGCAGGTTGAATGCAAGTTTAGCCAATAGAAGTCCGAATGACAAATCGAAAAGTGCGATAATCACAAATGGGATTAGCTTGCCGGTAAGGAAATGGATTTTTCGGATTGGTGTAACATTCAGTTGTTCAATTGTTCCCAGTTCTTTTTCTTTAACCAGACTCATTCCGGAAAGGAATAATCCGATCAGTGTTACCAGAATCGCTAAAATTCCCGGAGCCATATACCATTTGTATTCGAGTTCTGAGTTGTACCAGAACCTTGAAACGGTGTTGATCTGGTAAGGTGCATTGAACTTAGGCAGTCCTTTCCAGTCTGCAATAATATTTTTGTTGAAATCCCGGATTACCGATGTTGCATAGGAATAGCTCAGTTGGGCTGCCGATCCGTCGATCGCATTAACGAGTAGCTGCAGATTTGCTTTATCCTCACGCATAAGATCATGCTCAAAATTTGGAGGAATGATCAGGACGATGTCATCGTTATTGCGCAAAAGCTCTTGTTCTCCTTCTTCCGGATTGAATGAAGTATGATCGATGGTGAAGAACGGTGAAGCTTCAAGTTTAGAGGCCAATTGCCGGGATGTAGCCGACAGGTCTTTGTCTACCAGAAATATGTTGACGTTTTTCAGATCGTAGGTTGCAGCAAATACTAATACCAGCATTTGCAGCAATGGAATCATCACAATCATTCGCAACATCGTTTTGTTGCGTTTTACCTGAATGAACTCTTTTTGTATGACGTAAAGGATTGTTTTCATCTTCTATCTACTATTTCAAAATTTACCATTTACTATTTGCCTTACTCGTCGGTGCATTTGCGCTGTAAATCGTCAATTGTCTAATTGTCAATTTAAATTTATTCCAGCCTCGTTTTAAAATTCTTTATACTTAGGGTGATGAATACAAAAGTCATAAACATCAGAATGAGTGTTTCTTTCCAAACGTAGGTGATTCCGGTTCCTTTCAACATGATATTTTTGATGATAACAATAAACCATCGGGGCGGCATAATGCTGCTTAGTATTTTTAAAGGGAATGGCATATTTGCGATGGGGAACATAAATCCGGAAAGTAGAATCGTTGGCAACATCAGTGCTAAGACCGAAATAAGCATTGCAACCATTTGATTTGGTGCTATGGTCGAGATCAGGATTCCCAGGCTTAACGACATCAATATAAACAGAAAGCTTTCGGCCATCAGGAAGAGAATGCTTCCTTTGATTGGAACACCGAAAACAAACACTCCCAGGACGATGATGGTTACTGCATTGATAAATGAAAGAAGCAGGTATGGAGTCACTTTCCCCAGTACAATCTGAATGGGACGGAGTGGGGAAGCCAGAAGAACTTCCATGGTTCCCAGTTCTTTTTCCCGACTGATCGAGATTGAAGTCATCATGGCCGAAATGAGCATCAAAATCATAGCCATGATACCCGGAACAAACATGTAAACACTCTTCAATCCTTCGTTGTAAAGCATTCTGACTTCGGTTCCAATCTGATGAGGAAGCTGTAAATTCTGAAGTTTTCCTTTTTTGACATAGTCGTTAATGATTCCGGTGGCATAGTTTGTCAGCATTCGGGCGGTGTTTGGATCCGAAGCATCGGCTAGTAGTTGCACGTCAACTTTGCCATCTCGTTCAAGATCTTGTTCAAAATTTGTTCCGAAGGTGACAACCATTTTGACTTTCCCCTTTCGAAAAACATCTTCAACGTCATCACCGGGAAGTAATTCTTCACCAAGTACAAAATATCCTGAAGAGAGAAGTTTTGAGGTAATCTCGCGGGTTGTATTGTCGTGTGACTGATCCAAAATTGCAATTTTCGAATCCTGCAGATCGGTATTGATAACCTTTCCGAACAAAAGTAGCTGAATAATGGGCAGCCCGAAAATGATGATCATTGTTCGTGGATCACGAAAAATGTGTAAAAATTCTTTCCGGAGAAATCCTATAAATTGTTTCATAATAAAGGTTATTCAGAGTTTCGTGCTATTTTTAAAAATACCTCATCCATATTTTTTGCTCCGAACTGTTGCTTAAGGTTATCAGGTGTATCAAGAGCTTCAATACGGCCGCAGTTCATGATTGAAACGCGGTTGCAATATTCGGCTTCATCCATGTAGTGTGTAGTTACGAAAATGGTTATTCCGCGGTCGGCAGCTTCATAGATCAGATCCCAGAATTTACGTCGGGTTATTGGATCTACGCCTCCGGTTGGTTCGTCGAGAAACACGATCCGGGGATCGTGAAAAATGGCAATTGAGAAGGCTAGTTTTTGCTTCCAGCCTAAAGGAAGAGAGCCAATAAGTGTGTTTTTCGATGATTCAAGACCAAGGTCTCTAAGCAGGATTTCTTGTTTTTCTTTGCGGTCTTTGGGCGAAATGCCATAAACTCCGGAGAAAAAGCGGATATTTTCGTTAATCGTCATGTCTTCGTAAAGCGAGAATTTCTGACTCATATAGCCGATGTTTCGTTTTACTTTTTCTGTTTCGGTATAGATGTCGTAGCCAGCAACATTTACTTCGCCTGAAGTAGGGGAGGATAGTCCGCATAAGATTTTCATGGCCGTAGTTTTTCCAGCGCCGTTGGCTCCCAGAAACCCAAATATTTCTCCCCGGTATACCTCAAAATTCAAATGGTCGTTTGCTAAAAACGAGCCGAATTTTTTGACCAGATTTTTTACAGTTATTACTTTTTCGTCCATTTTATCTACTATTCCTCGGTTGTCATTAGATCCATAAACACATCCTCGATGGTTGGTCCGATGTCGAAGACCTGAAGGTTGCTGTGTTCTTTTTTGAGCAGGTAATTTTCAAATTCTGTAGCTTCTACATCGTCCGCTTTTCCGGTTACATGCAGGTATTGTCCGAAAGCATAAGCAGAGTCTGTTTTTTCGTAAGCACGTAAATCCAGAATCAGGCGGTGCATATCGTTTGAGCGGATAGCGTATAGTTTTCGGCTATAGTTTTCGATCAGATTTCGTGGGGTATCAATATTTAGAATCTTCCCTTTTTGCATCAGGGCTACCCGGTTGCAAAGAGTAGCCTCGTCCATGTAAGGTGTTGAAACCAAAATCGTAATTCCTTTGGTTTGCAGGTTTTTGAGCATATCCCAGAATTCTTTGCGTGAAACCGCATCTACTCCGGTTGTGGGTTCATCGAGAACCAAAATTTCGGGTTTGTGAATCAGAGCACATGATAAGGCCAATTTTTGCTTCATTCCTCCGGATAGTTTCCCTGCCAGACGTTTCCGAAATGGTTCAATTTGAACGTAAATATCACGGATCAGTTCGTAATTCTCGCTGACGGTGGTTTTGAAAACAGTTGCAAAGAAGTTCAGATTTTCTTCAACGGTCAGGTCCTGATAGAGTGAAAATCTTCCGGGCATATAGCCAACAATATTCCTGATCTTTTTATAGTCTTTTACAACATCCAGATTGTTCATTGTGGCAGTTCCGCTGTCTTGAATCAATAAGGTCGTCAGAATACGCATCAGTGTTGATTTTCCTGCACCATCAGGGCCTATTAGTCCAAACAGTTCGCCTTTTTGTACCTCAAACGAAATATCGCTAAGTGCCAGAACATCTTTGTATGATTTATTGATATGTTGAACGTTGATCATGATTTGCTATTTCAAGTTCTTATTGTGCCAGAAGCTGGCAGGATGCTGAGACAAACTGTTTTAGAATACCACTTCTCCGGGCATACCAATTTTTAGTGTTCCGTCGTTGGGAACCAGAATTTTTACAGCATACATCAGTTTAACCCGTTCGTCTTTGGTTTGGATGATTTTTGGAGTGAATTCCGATTCTGATGAAATCCATGTAATTTTCCCGGTTAGGGATTGCATGGTCTGAGCACCAGAGTCGATCAGCACTTTTACGTCATTTCCCAGTTTAACTTTAGGTAGTTGAGCTCCGGAAACATAGATTTTCAATTCCAGATTGCTTAGGTCCGCCATTTTCAGGATTGGTTTTCCCGGGGTTGCCAATTCTCCGGCTTCGAGATAGGTTTCAAGAACGGTTCCTTTTACGGGGCTGGTTATTTTGCATTTGTTTAGCTGCTCGCTAAACAGGTCGAGTTGGCGTTTAATTACCTCGGCTTCGCTTCCAATGAGCTGAAACTGGGTATTTGTACTGGTAATTTGTTTGTCGATCACGTTGGCCTGTCCATTAATATCATCGACTTGTTGCTGGGTTGCAGCTTTTTCGGCAAACATCTTCGTGATCCGTTGCTGAGTTATTTGAATGGTCTTTTTTTGTTCTTTGAGAACATTAATCTGGGCAGAAACATTTTGTCGTTTGGTTTCTGTTGAATTAAGCTGAGCTTCAGTCTGTAATTTCTTGAGGTAAAGCTCAGTGGTGTCAATAGTTGCAATTAATTGAGCTGGTGCGAGTAAGTCGCCTTCTTTCACCTGTCTGGCAATTAATTTTCCGGCAGCTTCCGATGATACGATGGTTTCAACGGCTTCAAAATTTCCAAATGCATCCGATTTTTTTTCTGTGTTTTTGCAGGCTCCTATCGATAGCAGTGCCAATGCAATTATTTGTAGTTTTTTCATTTGTTTATTTTTCAATTTAAGTTCATTTTTATTCAAGACTCAAGATTCATGAGTTATTGGTTCCCTCGGATATTGTTTAGTTTGACGATTGCTTCTTTTAATTGAATTTTGTGAGTTTCGAGCATGAGACGTGCTGTTGTTTCTGAATTTAGGTCCTGAACATAGTCGGCGGCAGTTATTGTTCCGTTTTCAAGCTTTGAAGCTGATGTTTTGGTAATGCGTTCACGCACGGTGATTAGCTCCTGATCTGTTTTTATAAGTTCCTGAAGTTGTTTGATTTGTTTCAGTTGTTGATCTGTAGCGATATCGATATTTTGCAAAAAAGATTTTTGTTTGGTTTGTATCAGGTCTTGCTGTAGTTTTAATACCTGTTGCTGGCGGCTGGTCGTCTTCCAGTCAAAAACATTCCAGCTAAAGCCAACTCCAACTGAGTAGTAGGTGTCGAATTCACTTTTGAACATATTTAATCCAGGTTTGCCGTAGCCTGCTTGTCCAAATCCAAAAAGCTTGGGATTGCGCTGTTTGCGAAGGATGGTCGAATTTGCATCGAGTATTTCGGCTTGTTTTATAAACAGATCCAGTTCCGGTCGCTTCATTGTTTTTTCGTTCCAAAGAGGGTCGTCATTTAGGATCAGCTTTTGAAACTGTTCCGGGTTTTTACCAGTTAGTATGGAGAGGGCATAACGAACAGTTTCCAGATTGGACTGAAGTTCCAGTTTTTGTTGATCAGTTTTAATGAGTTCGGCCAGAAGTTGATCCAGTTCTGTTGAAAGTGTCATGCCATTTTTAACAGCCGATTCCAGTATTTTTTTTCGTTCCGTTAATGTTTCATCTTTCTTTGTCAGGATGTTCAGGTTTTCCTGAATCAGGAAAGTTGTGAAGAAAAACTGGTTGATCCGTTCTTTTACCTGATACAATTCGACTTCTGTTTGTTGTATATTTCCGGCATTCTCTGTTCGGTTCACTAGCTCTTTTGCTTTGCTAAGTCCACCGTCCCAGATTGTTTGTTTCAGTTCGAGATACACTTTATACTGATCTTTATCGACCGATGGAATGTTTACGTTTGGTAACGAAATACCAACTTTGGTAACATCCGACTGGTAAGTTGCCTGACCATTCAGATTTACCTGAGGAAGATAACTTGTCGAGTTCGTTTCGTTTTTTAAGCTCAGTATCTGCTGATACAACTCCAGTTGCTTGAGTGTAGGATGATTTTCCCGAGCCCAGGTTTGGCATTGTTCTAAGGTAACAGGCTCCTGAGCCATTAATAGGCTAACCGGGGACAAAAGCCAGAGGAACAAAAATTTAATTGTTTTCATGTTTACTGCTTTATTACTATGGCATTTTTTATAAATAGTTTGATTACTTCGGCTCTTTCTGCATAAAAAGCTTCGATAGCTTTCTGATCGTTCTGGAACAATAAAAAGCTCATGATTGGTCTGGCAGCAAAAGGGAAAATGCACATTGAAACAATGTTTGCAGCCAAGTGTCGGGGATCCATTTTTATGATTTCGCCCTTATCCATAGCCGCTTGCATCTTATCAAAAATAAATTGAGGATTGAGACCAAATTTTACGATTAGCTTGAGCAAGCCGGAAGGATCGCGATCGAGTTCTTTCATTACAAACCCTGGAATAAAAGGGTGTTTGATCAGTAAATTGATATAGGCATCAATGATTTGATCAATTTTTGATAGGATTGGTGCATCAGATAGAGCGATTCTGGTTATCTTGGGGAATGCAAATTTGATTACTTCAGAGAAAATAGCTTCGAATAAACGTTCTTTTGACCTAAAATAATAGTGCAAAAGAGCTTTGTTGATTCCTGCTTTATCAGCTATTTCCTGCATACGAGCACCGTCCATGCCTTTCGTGACAAATACAACTTTGGCAGCTTCCAATATTTTTTCTTCTGTAGTGTCTTTCTTTGTTTCCATTTTACCCTTGGGTTTAACTGTTTGGTTAAATTGAATGGTCAAAAGTAATTCTAAAAATTTATTCACCAAATATTTTAACCTAAAAATTTAACCATGTGGTTAAAAAAAGACGTTGATGTACATTACTGTGAAAAAATTGTCGGGTAAAGGCTGTTGTTTTTTCTAAAAAATGGTAATTTTGAACTGAAACAATTTGATTGTCTATCCGGATTGTTTTGTATAGTAAGTGTTTATTGTTAGAATAGTAATCTATAAATTTTATAGTCATGGCAAAAGGAATTGATACCCGAAAAAACGACAAAAAAGAACCTGTAAAAACTTTAAAAGAAAAAAGGTTAGAGAAAAAAGCTAAAAAGGATAAGCAATAAACTCTTTCTAAAAAGGTTTTTGATCTTTGATTTCGTTGAACAAGGAGCCGGAAGCAAATTCCAGCTCCTTGTTTTTTGTGATAACATTGGTAAAATTCGTTACGTTTCGAGTTTGTTGATTTTTGAAAGGTTGAATCTAGACGATGACTGTGATTTGCATTCCTGTTCCCCCAGTTGTTTGAATGTGGCTGAAAGAACCTTTTTTTTTGTAACTTGCAGCTGCTTGAAAAGGGGAAAACCATGGAACGATACATTTGGTCTAAAGGAATCTTAAAGAATCATCTTGAAATTATTCATGGTTCAGAACAAATAGGTTCTGTGGTTTGGGAGAGTACGTTTAGTTCAAGGGCTCATGGAATGGTTAATGGGCATCGGTTTTTGTTATGCCGTGAATTTTTCCTTTCCAAGCTCGAAATTTATGATGCCAATAATCAAGCTCTTTTAGGAACAGTACTGATCAATCTTTTTAGCCCTAAAAGCGATATTATTATTAATGGTAAGCGATTTGAACTGGAGATCAAAAATTTCTGGCAGTCACGCTGGTCGTGGAAGTTTAATGGCAATGAGCTGATTACTTATCAAAGTAATGAGTTCTTGTCGAAAGATAAAGGGACGATTGAGGTGTGTACTGGCTGTACCGAAGAAATCGAAATTCTACTATTATTAGGCCTGTTTGTGCGCAATCAGTTAGTTTTGTTTATGTTGATGATTCTTGTTTTACTTATCATCGTTATCTTATAAAAACAGGTTCTAATGAAATAGTTTAAATAATAGATTAAATTTGCGCGATCAAAAAGAAAAATAGATTATAATTTCACATACAATACTTCATTTCAGGAGAAAAAAAGATGAAACGAGATAAAATCATTATAGGCATATCACAGGGTGATATCAATGGTATCGGTTACGAGGTAATTATGAAAACGCTAATGGAGCCGCGTATTCTGGAGATGTGTACCCCAATTGTGTATGGTTCGCCTAAAGTAGCAGCTTATCACAAAAAAGCGTTGAACATCGAAACATTCAACTTCAATCATATCCGGGTTGCCAGTGAAGCCGATTCCCGTAAGGCAAATATTATTAACTGTATCGACGATAACATTCGTGTTGAGCTTGGAAAATCAAGCGAAATGGCTGGTGAAGCTTCTTACATGGCTTTGGAAAAAGCTGTTGAGGATTTGAAAAACGGTGAAATTGATGCGTTGATTACTGCTCCTATTAATAAAGATAATATTCAATCTGAAAAATTTCACTTTCCCGGACATACCGAATATCTGGCTGAACAGTTTAATTGCAGGGATTTTGTGATGCTGATGGTTAGCGAGTCGATGAAAGTTGGCGTTGTTGCCGGCCACGTTCCAATTTCGGAGGTTTCTTCAAAAATAACCAAGGGCGCGATTATCAATAAACTGAGAATCATTAATCAGTCACTGGAGAAAGATTTTTTTATAAAACGGCCACGTATAGCTGTATTGGGACTAAATCCTCATGCAGGTGACAATGGTCTGTTGGGAAAAGAAGAAATTGATATTATCATTCCGGCGATTCAGCGGGCTAAAGAAGAAGGAATTATCGCTGTAGGACCATATCCTGCCGATGGCTTTTTCGGGTCAGGCGATTTTGTGAAATTTGATGCTATTCTGGCAATGTATCACGATCAGGGGCTTATTCCGTTTAAGATGGCTTCTTTTGAAAGGGGCGTTAATTATACCGCCGGATTACCAATAATCCGCACTTCGCCAGCTCATGGAACAGCGTTCGATATTGCAGGGGAGGACAAAGCATCGCCGGATTCGTTTCGCGAAGCATTGTATTTGGCCATTGATATTTCCAAAAACAGAGCCTTGCATAAGGAGATTACCAAAAATCCATTGAAAAAATATGAAATCAATCAGGGACAGGTTGATGAATCGGTCGATTACGAGGCTACTGATGACAGTATTTAATATCTTTTTTATATATGTTTGAATATATCAAAGGTTCAGTAGAGGCTCTTAAGCCATCTCATATTATACTGGAGACCAATTCGGTTGGCTATTTTATAACCATTTCTCTAAATACCTACACTCAGTTATTTGGGGAAACTACAGTTAAACTATTTGTTCATCAGGTCATCCGAGAAGATGCTCATTTACTCTATGGCTTTATAACAGAAACTGAGCGCGAATTATTCCGAATGCTTATCTCGGTGAGTGGAATAGGTTCGAATACCGCTATAATGATGTTTTCATCGCTCTCTCCTGATGAAATCAGAAATGCAATTTTTAATGAAAACATTAATCTGCTAAAAAGTATTAAGGGAATAGGAATAAAAACCGCACAACGAGTTATTATTGATTTAAAGGATAAAGTAGGAAAGTCGCCAGCTAGTGAACAAATAGTGGCATCGGCAAGCAATACATTGCGAAATGAAGCGTTATCTGCTTTAATAATGCTGGGGTTTGCGAAAAAGCCGATCGAAAAAGAATTGGATAAAATTTTGACGGCTCAACCAAATTTATCAGTTGAGAATGTAATCAAGCTAGCGTTGAAAAGCCTTTAATCAGAAAACGATTTGGAATTGAAAAAGTACGGCCGAAACATACTTCTATTTCTTATTGCGTCTATCGTTTGTGCTCTTGTTGGAAGTACGACAGAGTCAATGACTACCAATAGACGTTATGATGCATTGTCATTATCGCCAATTCCGGAGCTTAAAGATACTGTTCGTAAAAACACAACGAATAAGAAACTTGCGGGCAAGGATAAAAAAGGAGTACGCAAGGATTCTGTCCGGATTGACACGACAGGTGTGTTACCATTTCATTTTTCCGATGAACCGGCATTTGCCTATCCTGAAAAAAAAGATAGTGCCAAATTGTATTTGAAACGCCCATCAAATATCCATAATAGTGTTGAATATGATCCGGTTACGGGCGAATATGATTTTGAGGAGAAAGTAGGAAGTTTAAATTATCGCTTGCCTAAAACCATGACCAAGGCTGAATTTCAAAAGTATGATTTTGATCAGATGGTTAAAAATTATTGGCGTAATCAATCAGAAATTAAAGCTATAGAAGAAAAAGGAGGTCTGATACCCCGGTTGACCGTTGGTGGAGAGGCTTTTAATAAAATATTTGGGAGTAATACGATCGACATTCATACTCAGGGATATGTTGAGGTTAGCTTTGGCTATAAATTGAATACCTCAGAGAACCCTGCAATCTCCGAGCGTTTACGAAAAGTTCCTACGTTCGACTTTGACCAGAAAATTCAAATGAATGTGACAGGAAAGATTGGCGACAGGATGGAAATGCGCGTGAACTATAATACCGCTGCGACTTTTGATTTTGAGAATAAAATGAACCTGGGCTATACCGGGGACGAAGATCAGATTGTTAAAAAGATTGAAGCAGGGAATGTGTCTCTTCCATTAAATGGGTCGCTTATTACTGGCGCATCAAACCTTTTTGGGGTAAAAACCGAATTGCAATTTGGTAAATTGAATCTGTCGACTATTTTTTCGCAACAGAAAGGTGAGACTCACGTTGTTGAAACAAAAGGTGGAGCGCAAAAGAAAACATTTGAAATCGCAGCTTCTGATTATGATGCCAATCGACATTTTTTCCTCGCCCAATATTTTCGCGACCATTACAACGAGTCTTTGAAAAAGCTCCCAATCGTTAACTCGGCAATTACGATCAATAAAATTGAAGTCTGGGTGACTAATAAAACGAGTAATCCATCATCCCGAAATATATTGGCACTTATGGATTTGGGAGAACACGCCTCGAATATCTACAATAAAGTAGCTGCATTTCGTGAAAATCCAGGTCATGCATATCCAGAAAGCGTATACCCATTTAATGAGGCTAATGGTCAGTATAATCAGATCAAAGACAACTATTCAGGAATTCGGGATATTGCTACAATTAATCGAACACTTGCTCCGTTGGAAAATTTAAATTTTGTTGGAGGTCAGGATTTTGAAAAAATAGAATTAGCCCGACTTTTGAGTTCGTCGGAATATACGATAAATGCAAATCTGGGGTATATTTCATTGAAGTCGTCACTGAACTCTGATGAGGTATTGGCCGTGGCTTATAACTATACGGCGAATGGGAAGACCTATCAGGTTGGGGAATTCTCAACCGATGGGATAAATGCACCGCAGACATTAGTGCTTAAGTTACTTAAAGGAACCAATCTGTCGCCTAAGATCCCTACGTGGAAATTGATGATGAAGAACGTCTATGATTTAGATGCTTATCAGCTTGTTAAAGATAATTTTGTTCTTGATGTTTTGTATCAGGATGACCAATCCGGGACAAAAATCAATTATTTGCCACAGGGAAAACTAAAGGGACATATTTTGCTTAATGTTCTGAATCTTGACAAGCTGAACTCTCAAGGGGATTTAGGGCGTGATGGAGTTTTCGATTATATTGAAGGAGTTACTGTTATTTCGAGTACAGGGAAAATCATATTTCCGGTGTTGGAACCTTTTGGAAAATTTCTTGCCGATTCAATTGCTGATCCGGCAATGATTAAGAAATATGCTTATACTACGCTCTATGACTCTACAAAGACGGTGGCAAAACAAGATGCAGAGCATAATAAATTTAAACTGAAGGGATCCTATAAAGGAGCTTCTTCCAATGAAATTTCAGTAGGATCTACAAATCTATCGCCTGGCTCTGTTAAGGTAACACAGGGAGGGCTTACTTTAAAGGAAAATTCCGACTATACCGTTGATTATGCATCGGGTATTGTGAAGATTATCAATGCCGGCTTACTGGAGTCAGGAGCAGCTATTCAGGTCTCGACCGAAAGTCAGGATATGTATAGTATGCAACGAAAGACTCTGATTGGAACGCATGCAAATTACACTTTCAGCAAACAGTTTAACTTAGGAGCTACCGTGTTGCATTCGGAAGAAAAACCTTTAACACAGAAAGTGAATTACGGAGAAGATCCAATTTCAAATACGATGCTGGGGCTTGATGCCAGCTATTCCGGCAAATCAATGTTTTTAACAAAGTTGCTCGATAAGCTTCCTTTTTATTCTACCAAAGAAGCATCGTCTATAGCTTTTGATGGAGAGTATGCAAAATTAATTGCGGGTCATTCAAAAGTTATTGGGAAGAATGGAACTGTTTATATTGATGATTTTGAGGCTACCAAATCGATGATCGACCTAAAGAGTATTTATTCATGGGTCTTAGCAAGTACGCCTCAGAAGCAGGAAAAGTCGGGATTTCCAGAAGCCTCTTTGGATAATAATCTGGCGTATGGTTATAACAGAGCAAAATTAGCCTGGTACTCTATTGATCAGACTTTATTGCGCGGAACAAGTGCAAAGCCAAGTTATCTTACTGATAATGACTTGTCGAATCATTTGGTTCGGGAAGTATATGAGAAAGAGGTATTCCCGGATAAGGAAATTGAAACAGGTATGCCTACCAGTATTTCAATGTTTAACCTTGCATATTATCCTGAAGAGAAAGGGCCATATAATTTTGATGTTCAACCATCACCGTATTCCCGTGGGATTAACTCGGACGGAACCCTACGGGATCCGGAGTCGCGTTGGGGTGGTATCATGCGTAAAATGGAGACTACTGATTTCGAGGCAGCGAATATTGAAACGATTGAGTTTTGGATGATGGATCCATTCGTTAATGATACGCTTGGATTAAATCCCGGTGGAGATTTGTACTTCAATCTTGGAGATATTTCTGAAGATATACTTAAAGATTCTAGAAAATCCCGGGAAAATGCGTTACCAACAAGTGCATTAGTAGCGAATGTCGATACAACAGTGTGGGGGCGGGTTTCCACCAAACAGTCGTTGGTTAAGGAATTTGATAATTCCACCGGAAGTCGTATGTACCAGGATATAGGATTGGATGGGTTGAATGATAAAGATGAACAGAGTTTTCACCAGAGCTATTTGGAATCGTTAAAATCTATCCTTAAACAAGATGCTTTGACGAAAGCTATGGCTGATCCATCGAATGATGACTTCCATTATTTCAGAGGAACAGACTATGATGAACAGAAATTAAGTATTCTGGAGCGTTATAAAAACTATAATGGACCCGAAGGAAACTCACCTACGGCAGAAATGTCTAAGGAATCTTATACGACATCTGCAACGAATATTCCTGACATGGAGGATGTTAATAGTGATAATACCCTGAATGAGTATGAACGATATTACCAATATAAAGTTAGTATTCACCGTAATGATATGGTGGTTGGTAAAAATTCAATTTCTGATATTCGGGAAGCTCAGGTAACTTTGAAAAATAATACGACTGTAAAGGTAAAGTGGTATCAGTTTAAGGTTCCGATCAAAAATCCGGATGCCTCTTTTGGCTCAATTTCTGATTTTAAGTCCATTCGTTTTATGAGGCTGTTTATGAAGGGATTCTCCAAACCTACTGTTTTGCGTATGGCTACTATGGGTTTGGTGCGCTCTGATTGGCGTAAATACTCTGGTAATGTTGATGGGAAATTGGATGCAGGATCTGCTAATTCTCAATTAGATATCTCTGCTGTTAATATCGAGGAAAATGCCAGCCGTTCTCCGGTAAACTATGTGCTGCCTCCGGGAGTTGATCGGGTGGTCGACCCAACCAGTACACAGCAATTGTTGTTAAATGAACAATCGTTGGATTTAAAGGCTACCAACATGGAAGAAGGGGACGCTAAAGCTGCCTACAAAACGTTGAGTATGGATTTCCGGAATTATAAACAACTTAAAATGGATGTTCATGCAGAAGCAATTCCGGGAGATATTAATAAGCTGAAAGATAATGAATTGTCTTTGTTTGTAAGGATTGGCTCTGATTACTACAACAACTACTATGAATATGAAGTGCCGTTGTGTGTTACTGCTCCGGGAAAATATAGCAGTTCTGTGGAAGCGGATCGATATCTGGTGTGGCCGGATACCAACCGGATTAATATTCCACTTAGCGTTTTTACTGATTTGAAGCTCGAGCGGAATAATGTGTTGAGGCAGGCGAATTCGCAAGCCAGCTTACTGAAAGAATATGTCATTATGAACGGAACCCGGAAGTTAAAAGTAAAGGGAAATCCGAACCTTGGGAATGTTGAGGTTATGATGCTTGGTATTCGTTATAACGATAAAGATGCCAACAATTACGGACCTCGTTCTGTTGAAGTTTGGCTGAACGAGCTCAGTTTATCCGGATTGGATGAAGGCGGAGGATGGGCAGCCAATGGACGGGTTACCACTCGTCTTGCCGATTTGGGGTCTGTTATTGTAGCTGGTGGTTATAAGAGTGTTGGATTTGGAAGTATTAATCAAACCGTGAATGAACGGGCGAAAGCTGATTTGCAAACAATAGATGTATCTGCAAACCTTGATTTAGGCAAGTTTTTTCCGGCAAAAGCTCAGGTTAAAATACCGATGTATTATGGTTATTCAAAGAGTGTGAGTAATCCAAAATATAATCCGCTTGATCCGGATGTTACCATGAAAGATGCACTAAGCAGGACAGATAGCAGGTCTGTTCGCGACTCAATCAAACGAATGGGGCAGGATTTAACCGTTCGAAAGAGTCTTAACTTTACGAATGTGAAAATTGATAAAACCAGCAAGTCAGGGAAAACGCATTTTTATGATCCTGCGAACTTTTCTTTGACCTATTCGTACAGCAAACAATTCCATCGAAATATTAACACTGAGTTCAATGTTGAAAAAACCTATAGAGGCTTGTTCTCTTATAATTTTAGTAACCGGCCTGCCGTTTTTGAACCTTTCAAGAATTCGAAATTCTTGTCAAAAAAGGTTTTTCAATTGATCAGAGACATCAATATATCGCCGATGCCAAGTCAGATTTCATTTAAATTAGATTTGTATAGGTATTACAATGAGATTCAGCTAAGGGATGTTTCCAATACCAACATGATCATTTCGCCGACTTACGAAAAAGACTTTACATTGAACCGTTTTTTCGATTTAAGTTACAATTTGACTCGTAGTTTTCAATTGGACTTCTCGTCTCAAAACACTTCCAGAATTGACGAGCCTGCTGGTCGAATCAATAAAAATGATGATGATTATACGATGAAGCGGGATTCAATTCTCAAAAATTTATTCAATCTGGGACGTCCTACCTTGTATCATCATTTGATCAATGCAAATTATACTGTGCCGATTAATAAGTTGCCTTTGCTCGATTGGACTTCCCTTTCAGCCCGTTATCAGGGGATGTACGATTGGCAGGCAGGAACTATTACAGAAAAAACGGTCGAACTTGGTAATTCGGTAGAGAATTCAAGGCAGATGCAGTTGAATGGGCAGTTGAACCTGGTTTCGCTATATAACAAAGTTGGATTTCTGAATAAGATCAATCAAAAATATGGAACCAGTTCGCGGCAAACACAGCGAATGCAGCGTACAATGCAGGGACAGCAGAACAAGCCCGGGCAAAAAGGTCAGGCTAAAGAGCCTGTACCACAAAAGAAACCGGCTGATGAGAAAGAAAAATCAGCAACGCGGGTTAAAGAGGTACAATATTCTATCGAGAATGTCAGGTTAAAGGCTAAAACGGCTAAATCAATATTTCACAAATTAAATACGAAAAATGTTGAAGTTTTTGCAATCGCTAAAGATGGATCGAAAGTAGAGGGTGATGTTGCTATAGTAAATGAAGATCGTGTCACATTTACTCCTACACAAAGTGCCTCTAAAGTAAAATTTATAGTAAAGGGTAAGGTTGAGGTTAGTCGTGATCTGGGTAAGAAACTAATTCAATATACAGCCCGTGCATTGATGGGAGTACGCAGTATTTCAGTTAATTATTCGACTACAGATGGAACGATATTACCTGGCTTTTTGCCGGAACCTAAAGTTTTTGGAGTAGGAAAATATACTCCAGACAAATCAATGTTTGGAGATATAGCCAGACAAACAATGGCTCCGGGATTGCCCTTCCTGTTGGGGTGGCAGGATCCTGACTTTGCTAAAAAAGCGGCAGCAAAAGGTTGGATAACGAAGGATACAACCTTAAATTCCCCGTATGTAATGACGAATAGTCAGACTTGGAATTTTCGAGCAAATGTAGAGCCGTTCCCCGATCTTCAAATTGATATAAATGCCAATCGGACTTATTCTGATCGAATGACCGAGTATTATAAGTATGATTCATCCTCCAATGAATTCGTGCCTTCAAGCCGATCTGTTGCAGGGAATTTTACGATGTCGATAAATACCATTAAAACCGCTTTCACTAAGATTGGCCGGGTGAATGAAGATGGAAGTATTCCGGTTTCTAAGGCATTTCAGAATATGAAGGATTATCGTTTTACGATTGCACAGCGTTTGGCAAGTCAACGTGTTGCCAATGATCTTGCCCGATATAATCCTACTGATATAAATCAAGTCACAGGATTCCCGGTAGGTTATGGACCAACATCTTCACAGGTTATGGTTCCTGCATTTATTGCGGCTTATACCGGTCAATCTCCCGAAAAAGTTTCTTTAAACCCATTTCCATCACTCAAATGTTTGAGGCCAAACTGGCGGATTACTTATGAAGGAGTTGCTTCTCAGATCGAATATCTGAAAAAATATGTGAAGAGTTTGAGTTTTAGCCATTCGTATAGATCTAGTTATAACGTATCATCATTTACATCGAATCTTGATTATAATGCAAGCCTTTATGGCGATGGATTTAGCTATGTTCGAAATACGCTTGGAAACTTTATTGCGCCTAATGATATTGGTTCTGTCAGTATTTCTGAACAGTTTAGCCCATTGATTAATATGGATATTACCTGGATTAATGATTTTCAAACTAGTGCGGGGATAAAGAAAACCCGAAATCTGGCACTTAGTCTTACAAATGACCAATTGACGGAAGTTCAGAGTAACGAAGTGGAATTTGGTTTAGGTTATCGTTTTTCACGGATGGATTTGATCATTAAGACAAAAAAATCACAAAAAGCCTATTCCAACGATTTGAATATAAAAGCGGATCTTTCAATTGCAAAGAATCGAACTATTTTGCGCAGAACAGAACAGGAAGGTGAAATGACTGCCGGACAGAAGACGGTTACCTTAAAAACAACGGCTGACTACATGCTAAGTGACCGATTCCAGTTGCGACTTTATTACGATAAGATACTTAACAATCCTTATGTAGGCTCATTTAATACTGCTACTACTAATTTTGGAGTTAGCTTTAGGTTTACATTGGCTCAGTAGTTGATTATTAGTTATTTAGATGTCTTTTGTTTCAAAAAATAAAACATTATTGGCCGATTGCTTGCTATTCTGTTTTATATTTTATTTTTTTACACCAGATTTTAAAAGAAATGATTCAAGAAACAAATACAATATGGCTTCCGTGGTGGGGTCTTTCTGAAAAAAAACAGGAAGTAAGAGCCATATTGGTATTTTTAAACCATACATGAGCCTGCTTCTCTTTGGGATAGCAGGTTTTTAATTTTTAAGAAGAATGATGAATACAATGAAAAATATTTGGTGGTGGCACAGAAACTTTTCGCAATACCGTGGAAGGAAGTAGCTACCATTGTCATAATTGAACAAAGAAAGCGGCTTATCGGAACACGGTAAGCCGCTTTTTTTTGTTCAAAACTCAAACTAAAAATTTTAAAAACTACGATATGGAAAAGGTTAATGTAACAGTCAATGTAAAGAAGATTCTGGGTGATGTGCTTACTCCGGTGAGCGTTTATATGAAATTCAGGGAGCTATTCCCGAAAACAATTTTGCTGGAAAGTTCCGATTATCACGGGCATGAAAATGCATATTCGTTTATCTGCATCAAGCCAATGGCTTGTTTTACTGCCGATTCAGGAATCATTACCGTTGAATATAATGGACGAGAAAAAGTGGAGTACTCCATTACTTCCCAAAAACCGGTTGATCAGGAACTGGATGCTTTTTTTAAGTCGTTCCGTTTATCTGGAAAAACGGATGATATGCCAGGGAATGGTTTGTTTGGGTATATGAGTTACGATGCAGTGAAGTATTTCGAGAAAATTGAGATAAATGCAGAGTCGAAAGAGGCCTACAAGATTCCGGAGGTGAAGTATTGTTTTTATAAATACGTTATCGCAATCGATCATCATAAGGATATGATCTATCTGATTGAAAATCTTATGGATGGTGAATTTGCAGAAATCGGTCAGATTGAATCGTTGCTTCGGAATCTGACGTTTCCGGCAACAACTTTTACACCTATTGGAACGGAAATATCCAACATTACGGATGAAGATTATAAACAGATGGTGACTAAAGGAAAAGAACATTGTCATCGAGGCGATGTTTTTCAGATTGTTCTTTCCCGTCAGTATTTGCAGGCTTTTGCCGGTGACGATTTCCATCTTTACCGGGCATTACGCACGGTAAATCCTTCGCCATACCTGTTCTTCTTCGACTATGGAGATTACCGGATCTTTGGTTCGAGTCCGGAAGCTTCGCTTCGAATCAAAAAGGGAAAAGCGATCATTAACCCAATCGCCGGAACGTTTAAACGTTCCGGAAATGACGATGAAGACCGTCGGCAGGCTGAACTATTGTGTGCCGATCCGAAAGAAAATGCCGAGCATGTGATGTTGGTCGATTTGGCACGAAACGACTTAAGCCGTAATGCCAGCGAAGTAGTTGTCGATAGTTATCGCGAAGTTCAATATTTCTCTCACGTGATTCACCTTGTTTCGGAGGTTTCTGGACGGCTCCCTCAGGATTCAAACCGGATTCGGGTTATGGGCGATTCATTTCCGGCCGGAACACTTTCCGGAGCACCGAAACACCGGGCCATGCAATTGATCGATACTTATGAAAATCAGCGTCGTGGTTTTTATGGCGGCTGTATTGGCTGTATCGGGTTTGATCAGACCCTAAACCATGCCATCATGATACGCTCTTTCCTGAGTAAAAACAATACCTTGTTTTATCAGGCAGGTGCCGGAATTGTGGCCGATTCGAAAGAAGAGAACGAGCTTCAGGAGGTAAATAACAAACTGGCAGCATTGAAAAAGGCCATTGAAATAGCGAAGGAGATTAACTAGAAACAGTTGCAATCTCAGTAAACAGAATAGATACAGAAGAATAAGGAATATAAATAGTTAAGAAGTATGAAAATAGTAGTCATCGATAATTACGATTCGTTTACCTACAATTTGGTACATGCAATCAAAAAGATATCAGGAGAACCTGTGGATGTGTTTCGCAACGATGAAATAGCATTGGAAGAGCTTGAAAAATACGATAAAATTGTGTTGTCTCCCGGACCTGGAATACCGGAGGAAGCCGGCTTGCTGCTTGATATTATCCGGAGGTATGCTCCTACGAAAAGCATGCTTGGGGTTTGTTTGGGGCATCAGGCAATTGGTGAAGCTTTTGGAGCAACACTAACCAACATGAACCGTGTTTTGCATGGGATCGCAACTCCGGTTACCAAAACTGCTGTTTCAACAGGGCTGTTCGATGGACTTCCGGAAACATTTTCAGTTGGGCGTTATCATTCATGGATTGTAAATCAGGAAGGTCTTCCGGAGTGTTTACAGGTAACCAGTTACGACGATCAGGAAATGATCATGTCGATGAAACATACCGAATATAATGTGGAAGGGGTACAATTTCATCCGGAATCGGTGCTGACACCCCTGGGCGAACAAATGATTGCAAACTGGTTGAAAAAGTAACTAAAAATTGTTTCGGGTTGCACATTTCGAATCATAACAGCTTAGAAAATAAAATATTAGAAAAATGAAAGATACATTAAACTACTTATTCGAAGGAAATAGTCTTGGCAAAGCAGAAGCACACCAGATTTTGGTGCGTATTGCCGAAGGTCAGTTCTCGGAATCAGAGATTGCTTCTTTTTTGACGGTTTTTCGGATGCGAAAGATAAAGACGGAAGAGTTGCTCGGTTTTCGTCAGGCTTTGCTTGATTTATGTGTCGTGGTGGACTTTCGGGAGTACAATACCATCGACGTTGTTGGTACCGGTGGCGACGGGAAAAATACCTTTAATATCTCGACGCTAAGTTGCTTTGTTTTGGCCGGTGCTGGTTATAAGGTTACCAAACAGGGGAATTACGGATCGTCGTCGGTGAGTGGAGCTTCCAATATGTTCGAGCATTTTGGGTACAAGTTTAGCAACGATCGGGATAAGCTGCGCCGGGAGCTTGAAACAGTTGGAATCTGTTTCCTTCATGCGCCTCTGTTTCATCCGGCAATGAAAAATGTTGCGCCGGTACGCCGGGCCTTGAAAGTAAAAACCTTGTTCAATATGATGGGGCCAATTATTAATCCTTCATTTCCAAAGAATCAATTGCTGGGGGTTTCAGATCTGGATATTATGGATTTATACCATCAGGTTTACGACCAAGGCGAACAGAATTATTTGATTGTGCATAGTTTGGATGGGTATGATGAACTGTCGCTTACCGGAGAGGCTCGTTTTGTGTCGAACCGGAAGATAGATAGTTTATCACCTGCCGATTTGGGGTTTGCCAAAGTTAATCCGAACGATTTGTATGGTGGAAAAACAGTTGCCGATGCAGCGTTGATTTTCAAAAATGTATTGGAAGTGAATGGTACTTCGGCTCAACAAAATGTAGTTATTGCCAATGCTGCCATGGGAATTAAATGTATGTTTCCCGAAAAATCACTGATTGACTGTGTGGCTGAAGCTACAGAGTCATTGAAAAGCAAAAAGGCACTTGCGGTATTTATCCGGCTGATGAACCTTAAAAAGTAAGAAGGGAATGGCACGAATGAGATTTGCAAGGTGGTTCTTCAGTTCAATTAATTGTTTAAAGATAAAACATTACCAATGAATATATTAGATAAAATAAACGAAACCAAACGACAGGAGGTTATCAAATCAAAACAGCTCTTCCCAGTGGACAATTTGAAGGCTTCACCATATTTTAAGCGGAAATGTAATTCGCTGAAGGCTGCTTTGCTTGCTGAAGGAGCCAGTGGGGTGATTGCTGAATTTAAAACCAAATCGCCATCGAAAGACGTGATTAATGCAGAGGCAGAAGTTGCAGAAGTTACTTCGGGCTATGTCGCTGCGGGAGTTAGCGGGTTATCGGTTTTAACTGACGAAGAATATTTTGGAGGTTCGCTCGAAGATCTTGCGAAAGCCCGGTTTGCAAACCCTGCTACGCCGATCCTTCGTAAAGATTTTATGCTCGATCCTTATCAGGTTTACGAAGCAAAGGCGCATGGAGCCGATGTGATTCTGTTGATTGCAGAAAGTCTGAGTAAGGAATTGTTGCTCGAATTAACCCAGCTGGCAAAGGAAATCGGATTGGAAGTACTGGTAGAAGTTCACAGTGCAGAAGAACTGGAAAAGCTGAATCCGCAAGTTGATCTGGTGGGGGTAAATAACCGTAATCTGAAGACTTTTGAGGTGGATGTGCAAACTTCTGTTGAGTTGAGCACCCTTATTCCGGCCTCCTTCGTAAAGATTTCTGAAAGTGGTATCTCTAGCCCCGAAAGTATTGGAATGCTTCGTACAGTTGGGTTTAAAGGTTTTTTGATTGGCGAAAACTTCATGAAAACCGAAGATCCCGGAAAAGCTTGTGGCGAATTTATTAAACAATTGAAGTAGCTATTGAGCAGGTGACTTCAAGTCACCTGCTCAATAAAACAGAAGAATCTCAACAGGTTGAAGATCAGATCCCGAAATAAATTCGGGATGACGTTCTTCGCGAGTATTTTGACTTTTGGGTTAAGCTCAATAAAATAGCTCAATAAGACCGATCAATAAAATAGATCAAGATGAACAAATTGAAAATAAAAGTTTGCGGAATGCGCGATCCGAAGAATATTGCTGAGGTTGTGAAAGCGTCGCCTGATTTTATCGGTTTTGTTTTCTATCCGAAGAGCAAACGTTTTGTTGGAACAGTTCCTGATCCGGAAGTGCTAAAAGCCGTGCCGGCAAAGGTTCGGAAAGTGGGCGTTTTTGTCAATGAAAAACCAGAAGTAATTCAGCAAGCAATCAAAGACTGGAATTTGGATGTGGTTCAGTTGCACGGACAGGAAACTCCGGAAGATTGTCTGCTGATGAAGCAGTCGGGGACAATTGTTTTTAAAGCCTTTTCGGTTGACAAACTGTTCGATTTTTCTGTTTTGTATGCATTTCGCAGAAACTGCGATTATTTCCTTTTTGACACTAAAGGACATCTGCCCGGAGGAACTGGCCATAAGTTTAATTGGCAGTTACTCGAAAATTACCTGTTGGATGTTCCATTTTTCTTAAGTGGCGGGATTGGTCCTGATGATGTTCAGGCCATTCTGGAGTACAGCCATCCACAATTATTCGGTATTGATATCAACAGCGCTTTTGAAATCAGCCCTGCCTTGAAAGATGCAGAAAAAGTAAAACAATTCATTGGCAGAATAAAATGATAAGTAATAAATAATCAAACATAAATCATGAGTTACCAAGTAAACGAAAAAGGGTTCTACGGCGAGTTTGGCGGTGCATACATTCCAGAGATGATGCGCCCCAATGTAGAAGAACTCAGAAACAATTATCTACGGATTATCAATTCCTACAGTTTTCGTCAGGAATATATTGGATTGCTGAAGAACTATGTAGGGCGTCCCTCTTCACTCTACTATGCCAAACGGATGTCGGAGCATTATCAGTCGCACATTTATCTGAAGCGTGAAGATTGTAACCATACCGGTTCGCACAAAATCAACAATACCATTGGACAAATTTTGTTGGCCAAAGAGTTGGGCAAGACCCGTATTATTGCAGAGACCGGTGCTGGTCAGCATGGGGTGGCTACGGCTACGGTTTGTGCACTGATGGGAATGGAGTGTGTGGTGTATATGGGGGCAATTGATGTGGAACGTCAGGCTCCGAATGTAAAGAAAATGCGGATGCTCGGTGCTGAAGTGGTTCCTGTTGAATCGGGAAGCAAAACGCTGAAAGATGCGACCAATGGTGCGATGCGCGACTGGATTAACAATCCGGTTGATACTTTTTACATTATTGGTTCAACGATGGGACCTCACCCATATCCCGATATTGTTGCCCGGTTTCAATCGGTTATTTCCGAAGAAATACGCTGGCAGCTTGAAGAGCAGACCGGCCGCGAAAAGCCAACCCGGGTAATTGCCTGTGTGGGCGGTGGAAGTAATGCCGCCGGAGCTTTTTATAATTTCATGGACGATGAAGATGTGGAATTGATTGGGGTTGAAGCTGCGGGTAAAGGTGTTGATACCAACGAAACGGCAGCAACCATCACCAAGGGAACGGTCGGGGTATTGCACAGTTTCCGTTCTTACGTTTTGCAGGATGAAGATGGTCAGATCAACGAAGCGTATTCGATTTCAGCCGGACTGGATTATCCGGGAATAGGACCTATGCACGCCAATTTGCATAAAACTGGTCGTGCCAAATACATCTGGGCTACCGACGAAGAAGTTCTGGAAGCGGTGCTGTTGCTGACCCGGAAGGAGGGAATTATTCCTGCACTCGAATCGGCTCATGCATTAGCCGGATTGAAAAAGATTAGTTTGCAACCCGACGATGTGACGGTGGTGAATATCTCCGGCCGAGGTGATAAGGACATGGAAACTTATTTGAATTACTTCGGATATTAGCGTTTTTCAGGCTCTTCCCGAAGGGAGACGCTATGCGTTATGTTTTAGATAATCATTTGTATAAAAGTTTTCTTCAAGTCCCCTTCGGGAGATTCGGAGGCTAATATAAAAACAATGAACAACAGAATAAATAAACTCTTTCAGGAGAAAAAAGATAGGATACTGTCGGTGTATTTCACGGCAGGACATCCGGAGTTGAACGATACCAAAACCATTATTCAGGAGCTGGAGAAAAATGGGGTAAAGATGATTGAAATTGGAATGCCGTTTTCTGATCCGGTAGCCGATGGGCCGGTGATCCAGCAGAGTAGTTTGGTGTCGTTGCAAAATGGCATGAGTGTGCGTAAGCTGTTTGAACAGTTGGCAGATATACGCCAGACGGTGACCATTCCCTTGATTTTGATGGGCTATCTTAACCCTGTTTTGCAGTATGGCATGGAAGCTTTCTGTGCCAAATGCGAGGAAATCGGGATCGACGGATTGATTCTGCCCGACCTTCCTCCATCGGTTTACGAAGAAGATTACAAGTCTATTTTTGAGGCGCACAATGTGCATAATATTTTCTTGATCACGCCGCAAACTCCGGATGAACGGCTTCACGAGATTGATGAATTGTCAACCGGATTTATTTACATGGTTTCGAGCAATGCTACAACCGGAGCAAAAACAAGCGTTTCGGATGCACAGAATGACTATTTCGATCGTATTAATAAGCTCAAGCTGAAGAGTCCGCGTGTTATCGGATTTGGTATTTCTAATGCTGAGACATTTGCCAATGCCTGTCGATATGCTAATGGGGCAATATTGGGAAGTGCATTTGTTAAGGCTTTGGATGAAGCGGGATCTATTGAGGAAAAAGTTGCTGGTTTTGTTCGTTCGGTGGTAAGCTAATCATTGTCAGTAAGCTACAGTTTGGTTCATGGAAATTGTGTTTTTATCTATGTTTTGAAACAGGTAAAGTTCAGAAAGTGATATGATATTGTATTTCAATGCTTTATTTGTTGAAAATTTTGAGCCTTGTGTTAATCTCTGTTAATCCTGTTTTTGGGCATATTTCGTCTGACAATTATGCGTTATCTTCATGAAACAATTAATGAAACACAAAAACAGAAACTATGTTAGAGTACGCAAAAGTTATTTTACCCAAAGTTAGTTTTAGCCGCGATTTATTCCGGAAAGAATTGGCCAAGTGTATTAACTGGGTGGGCGAATCGGAAATCAAACATCTGAAAGAATGGTGTTTCGAAAATTTCATGGATATGTATCCTGATATTCTAACCAAAGCCTTCTCCGTGAAGGTGGCTTAATTAAGGCTTAATGCCGGTATTTTTTCCTGTTCATCAGGAATTAGTGTATAACCTCATAGGGCTTCCATAATTGGAAGCCTTTTTTATTGGGCTCAAATCCCAGCCGCATAGCGGCTATCGGTCGGAAGAAATCGATTTCGGTTTCGGGAAATCGTCCGTGATGAAACACCAAACAATGAACCAATCCTGTTTCGGACGAAATACCGCCGCATTCCGTTCTAACGAATATTTGCTCCATTCCGTCCGAAAAGAGATACCCTTTTTGACTAAGGATTTCTCGCGGACGGTTATCGTGGCCGTTTCATCTACCCGGGGTGTCGTTCGTTCCTCTCTTGCCCCGGGCTAGGATATACCGGCCTTTCAGGCCTGCAAACCGCGTAGTGGTGAACGATTTTGTAGCCACAGGTTTTAACCTGTGGAATTATGAAGGCATTTCGGAACATCGTCCGCGGGAAATGCCAAACAACGCGGTAATCGTTTTTCGGATGAAAGACCGCTATCCGTTTCCAAATTTAATTTTTTGTTATAAAAATTATGATTTTTAATTTGCAAAAGATGCTCATTTTCTTATATTTGGATTACTGTAAGCCTAATCTTGTATATTAGGTTTTAATCTAAAAGGACATTCCAGCTAATGTCGATATATACGCAGTTCTATGGATATATTGATTTTATAGGTCATTTTAAGAAACGGTGAAACGACCAAATTAATTAACTTTGCAACACATTTTTTAGCTAATTATGGCACAAAAAGAGCCGAAAGACAAGGCTAGACAATACAAACCTTCAACAGTGAGACGATTAGACACACTTTCGGGAAATGAGTGTGCATATCCCAATTGTACAAAGAAATTGATAGTTGAAGATGGAATCTCAATAATTAGTAAAATTTGTCACATTGCAGCTGCGAGTAAAGAAGGTCCGCGGTTTGATGAAAAAATGACTGATGATGAAAGAAGGGGGTTTGATAATCTGATTTTACTCTGTGACGAACATCACGTGATAATTGACAATAAAGAGAATGAATCGAAATATCTTATATCACTCTTGAAAAAGTGGAAAAGTGATCACGAAAAGAAGATATTAGAATTAATTTCAAGCAAAAATCTATTATCGAAACATCCATTAGCTTTAAATAAAGTAATTAATGCCATTGGCTCTAAGATGGATGAAATTCTTGATTTACCTGAAACAGAAAATGCTCCAAATCCGGAAATAAAGATTTTATTTAATAACGTCAAAAGATATGAGTCAGTTATAAGAGAATTTGCACCATATCAAGTGAAACTTAATAAAATTTACGAAATAATTGAGAACGAGGGTTCTACCAAAAAGGAATTAGTTTTGCACAATATTAAGCGAATTTATCTTGGTGTAAAATCGCAGTATAATGGCATTGAAGATATAAGGCAAAATGCAGATATTATTCTTGATAAAGTAATTGAAATTATATGGGATAATATTGACAAAGCTCCAAATAAGTTAGATGAATTTGATCAGGAAACAATTGATTTTAGTTTAATGATTGTAATCGTTGATGCTTTTATGCGTTGTAATATTTTAGAAGAACCACCCAAAGCCATATAAGAGATGATAATTGATAAAAATATTAATCCAGAGAGAGATTTGTATTATTTGGGTGGTATCCTGATTGATGTCCTTCAAAAAAAGGACATTAGGGAAGTCGATTATATGGATTTGTATGCATTATTAAATAATAAACAGGAAATTACAATCAATTTATATTCATTAACATTGGACTGGCTATTTATTCTTGGTTTAGTAGTGAAAGGTGAAAACGGTAAAATAAAAAAATGTTTCTAAAGCGACTCAAAATAGAAAATAAGCTTGGTTTAATCCGTGAAATTGAATTTCATAAAGGACTCAATTTGATAGTGGATGAAACTGAAGAAAAGGATAAAAAAACTACTGGAAACAATGTCGGAAAAACAACAGTGTTGCGACTTGTAGATTTTTGTCTGGGTTCAAGTGGAAAAAATATCTACCAAGATTCCGAATTCAAAGAACAAGAAAATCGTACAATCAAGGATTTTTTATTTAACACCGAAGTTCTTGTTGTGTTAACCATTGTTGACGACTTAGATTTTCAGACAGATTCAATCACTATAAGGAAGAATTTCTTGAAGTATGGGAAAAAAATACAAGAAATTAATGGCGAAACTATCATAAATGATAAAGAATTCGATTTAAAGCTCAAGGAGTTAATGTTTAATACAACTACAGAGAAGCCAACTTTTAAACAAATTGTTTCTAAAAACATTCGAGACGAAAAAAACAAGTTGGCAAACATCGTAAAAGTATTAAATCCTTATACAAAGATGGAAGAATATGAAGCACTATTCCTGTTTTGGTTGGGTATAAATACTGACACCCATAATCAGAAAGAGCTTTTAGGTAAAGAAAAAACTAGAGAAGAAAACTTTCAAAAAAGACTCAAAAAAGAAGGGGAGCTATCATTAATTGAACAACAACTTGAAATAGTTAATTCTAAAATTGAAGAACTTCAACAATTAAAGTCGAATTTTAACTTTAATGAAAAATTTGAAGTGCAGTTAGAAGAGTTAAATCTCTTAAAGTTAAACCTTTCACAACTTTCTGCAGAACTTAGTCGATTGAGCATGAGACGAGAATTGATTCAAGAAAGCAAAGCTGAATTAGAAAAAGAAAAAACGAACATAGATGTCAATCAAATAGAATCATTATATAACAAAGCTTCCAGACTGATACCCAATTTGCAAGTTTCTTTTGAGGAAACTGTAAAATTTCACAACGACCTGTTGAATGAAAAGATTAAGTACATTGAAGTTGAACTGCCTGCTTTGACAGAAAAATTGAAATCTATTTCAAAGGATATTTCCTCATTGAGAAGACGTGAAAAAGAATTATCCGAATTTGTAAGTGCATCCGAATACAGCGATGACTATGATAAGATTATAATTGAGTTAAATACATTCTTTGAACGAAAAGGGAATTTAGAAGAAAGGAAGAAATTCTGGATTGCATCAAATGAAAAACTAAATAGAATTAATGAAGAATTAGAAACGATCAACTCTGAAATAAACTCAAAAGACAGCATAATTCAAAAAAGAATTACCCTTTTCAATAAATATTTCACAAAAATTTCTAGTCAATTATATGGGGAAGAGTATTTATTAAGTACACAAAAAAGTGATAAAGGCTATGACCTAATTGTTACTAATATCGAAGGAAATCCGAGTACAGGAAAAAAGAAAGGACAAATCGCTGCTTTTGATTTTGCCTATATCTTATTTGCAGAAGAAATTGAAATGAAAATCATTCACTTTATAATGCACGATCAACTTGAAAATATGCACGACCATCAATTAAGTACAATTTTGGTTGATTTAGCGAACTCTATAAATTGCCAGTTCATTTTGCCGATAGTTAGAGACAAAATTCCATCAGACATTGATATTGAAAGATATATAATATTGAGACTTTCTGAGGATAAAAAATTGTTTAGAAAATAACAAACGCCCTATAGCATTGTATCGCTTTAATTACGAGAGATGCATGTTTTTTAAGGTTCATTCTGCAGATCAATCGCTTAACAGTTCGAAAGGAGATTCTCCCGCATTCCACCACTAACGCAATACTACCTATTATAACGTGAGTTCGACCTAAGCCATTCTATCTACTCCATAGTTATCAATGATTTCCAGATTTAGAGAAGGTTTCTTAGGGAAGAAAGAGTAGGCAATCAAACCAGAGAGCAAGTTGGTAAGGAAATT
>Ga0302286_10000437_pt1 | contig 34361 bp, 50 predicted proteins | sample III_Fen_E2_3_FD_198765 | JGI IMG/M metagenome (GOLD analysis project Ga0302286, IMG submission 198765) | Peat permafrost microbial communities from Stordalen Mire near Abisko, Sweden - III_Fen_E2_3 | ecosystem: Environmental > Terrestrial > Soil > Wetlands > Permafrost | place: Sweden: Abisko...
GACCTTGTTTGATTAGTTTTGCTGGATCGAATGCTGTTACAGTTTTGCCACTTACAATTTTATTTGCGTTGAGGCTTCTGTTTGCAGCAAATGTTGGCCACCAACTTACTTCCAGCGCGATCAATAGTTCGATGCTTGCTTTCGGTAACAGAGTGTTGATGAGCAATGTATCCTGATCACCTTTAGTCAATTGATCAATTCTCTTGTAGCCTGCCCTATCATAGAACGCAACATCGTCGACCGTAGCATTGCTGACTCGTAAGTCAAGATCGATTATGTCTTGTGGGGTTAATGTAGAAGCAAGCGCCATTTGTGTTATCCTTTTATGTGTTGTTTGCGGGGCAATGCTGTTACACACTGCCCCTAATCTTTATCTCTATTGCTTAGGCGATGTTGATAGCAAAACCACGACGTGTATCGCTGACGCCAGCACCGAAGTAGCCAGTACCAGTCAACCAAGTCTTCAATCCGCCATCCTTAGGACCCATTGCAATTTCGAGGCCAGACACGAGAACCGACGTAAGTGCCATCGGCCCAAATGCAGCACCAATGCGAACCGACGCTGCGGCGGCACCATCAACTGCACGCGAAGCAGAGCTCAGGAACGTTGTGAACACAACACGAGCACCATACAAGTTAGCGATCTCACCAGTGGATTGGAGTTCAATACCAGCTGGGGTCAACTGCTTAGTTGGATCGGTTAGTTCTGCTAACAGACGATCAGCTTCTTCTGTACCAAGCACGATAACTGGCTTACCAGCATTACGCGATTTGCGCCATGCGCCAACAACTTTGCGAACCAATGCAACAACTGTTTCAGAAGCAGCAGCACCAGAAGCGGTGTCACCAACAGCCAGCAATTCCAATGCGCCAAGAGCGGACGGACGAGTTACGCCATCAGCAGAAGCAGCATAGTTAGTGTCGCCAACAGTGGCTTTGAAACCAGAGAACGCTTTAGCGGCAACGATGTCTGCTTTTTCAGCAAACGCCATACCAATTTCTGAACCAACTGAAGCTGCAACGCCAATCGCGTCCGTCTTCAGCAAGAAGTTACCAAACTCAGTCGGGAGGACATGAGGAGTTGCAGTAATCTCTTTAGCACCAAAAGATGCTGTTTGAACATCACCACCTGTGTCAGCTGCTTCATTGTAATCCGAGAAGCCCAGTGGTCCCATGCTCGGCACTTTGTAAGTGTTTCCGCTGTTAGGAGTAACCGTGTTGGTCAGGTTAATAAGACCGCTCGATTCGTGAACTGCTAAGAGTGCTTCGTTAGCAAGAACCGTTTCAAAGGTGTTGCTTTCGCCGTTTGTACCACCAAGTAAGTAAGACATGTTTATTTCCTTTTGTGTATGTTAATTGTTTTGAGATTTGACGCTAACACCAACTCCGCCTAATCCACGTTGCCCAACACCATTGGCTTTACGCCAGGCCTTGTATGCTTCAGGATCAGTTGCTGCGTTTGGAATGTTGCCACTATCACGTGACCCATTAAATCCAAACTTGGAACCGGTACCAGTTCTGACTTCTTCTTTAGCCAGCTTAGGTCTGCTCTTTAAGATTTCTCCAGCAAGTTGGTCCAACGTTAAATGATCACCATTCTGATCAAGTCTTGGATTACCATCCTTGCCTTTAATGAAATACGAACCATCATCACCAAACGCTACATGCTTTTCGAACTCTAAGGAAGCAAGGTCGAACATACTCGGATCAAATCCGTTTTTGCTCATTGATGCTGTTATCTGTGATTGAAGATTTGTTTGACGAACTACTGTGTCTTTACTCTTCAAGTCCGATTGTAGTGACTGAATCATCTGTCTAAGTTCGGCAATTTCACCGCTTGACTGAATAGGTTTCTTTTCATTTTGTTTCTGGTTATCGGAACCACCGGAGTCCTTCTTCGAATTAGCTATCAACCCTTCAACAAAAGCAAGAGCATCATGCGTATTTGCAAATTGCTGTCCTGCGATTTTCGATAGTGGGTTTAGCACATCGTATTGACCAGACTTACGAATTGCTCCGAGGTTTGGTTGTTCTTGTTGGTTGTCGGTACCACCGTTGTCGTTACTGTTTTGGTTATCGGAACCACCGAGGTTTGCATCTGCCACTTTGTATTACTCCTTTAAGTTTTGACGGGCTCTTATACCCGAAGTGTATTACGGTTGTTGTTCAATTTCTGTTTCAGTACCAGTTACTTCGTTTGGTGCCGTCTCATTCATTGTCTTAATGTTATTTATGCTCGTTTCAGAAACTTTGACTTTTTGCAAATAAGATGCTAATTCATCTGGCGGAGCAATCAATCTAATAACCTCTAAATCAATAATGCTTTGCACTACTGGGTTGATAGATAACTCTTTAGCAGTCTTCAATAACGCTAATCTAAATTGTGTATCCTTGGCTTCATAGTCTGTGTTGTATTCAATCTTACCTGCCCACACTAAGTTCATTAGCCAGGCGACTAATTCAAATACTTGTTCTTCAGTTGACTGCATTACTCGAGCGCGTGTTGCGGCTTTACGATGCAGACCACGACGTTCCTCAACGATGCTGATGCCAGACTGTGATTGCGTCTTAGTATTGCGAATGTTTGAACGACCCATGTAAGCATCTAACTGTTTGATGATTGAGTCTTGTTGTGAACGAATCTTGTCAATGTCAGCAGTTGGGATTTCAAATACTTCAACGTCGTCTTTATCGCCGCGAGCAATACCACCACCACCTGCTGGAATTTTAACATTCGACTTAGCACGGATAAGTGGCTTACTAAATCGAATACTGTCGAAGGCTTCTGCTTCAAGTCGTAGCAATTCGCGTTGGACGTCTGCTGCATCAGTAATGTCAGAACAGCCAATAAATCTATTCTTTAAGTCGGGAACAGGAACACATTGGTGTGCTGGAATTTGATAGTCCCACGGGAACTCATAGATCTCATCTGGGAATGTTTCAGCACCAGCGGCTGCTCGGTTAAGTAGGTCGATGCAATAACGTTTCGCTACAGTAGGAATGTCAGTTATGATACCTGTCTCTGGATCAGCGTATTGCTCACCTGCTTCCCAGGTTTTGATAATCATCTTCTCTTGATCTTGAAATTCGACGATCTTCATGTAGCATAGTTTTGACTTAGCACCTTCAGTGTCGTATTCGTAATCAATAACATTTTCAGCAGAGGTAACTGATAGGTATGGTCGATTGCCTTCTTTGGCTTCTTCCGGTAAGTCAGCAAAGATCCAAGACCATCCTTCAATAGAGGCTAACGTTGCTGCTGTCTCCATTACGTCTGACAGAGTGTTGTTCTCTAAGTCAGCGTTGACGATAAAGTCTTCCATCCATAGCGGAGTCGTAATAGGTTGATAGTTACTGTTTAGGAATGCGAGATCACGATGTGGATCTTGTTCGAAGATGATGTCAATCATCTCTTCAATAATTGATTTGCAGACTGGTTGTGCTGCTACGTTCTCGATCTTGTCTTTGAATAAGTTCTTATCTTCACCTTTACGTGCGATAAGGACCTCTTTCTTGAATGTCATCCCACCTTCATAAGCTGCTCGCAACTGTTTCATTTGTGGGAGAATCAACGTCATTAGATAAGAAGGTGTCATTAATTCTGTTTGTGTTGACATTTATTTATTTCCTTAGTGGGATAGTAGTATTTAGCATCAGTTTGACTAACACCAGTGTTCATCGTCTTGTTCGTCTAACATGTCTTTGAAAAGCTTCTTTAACGATGGCTTTCCGTCGACATAATTGACTTCTCCAGGTGTTAAGTGTTCTTGTCCAGGTTCTTGCCAGAAGGTTTGATCGCTGTCAATGTATTCAGAAACATAGTCGTCACTTGAATGCTGCATTGGGAATAGGTAATGAATACCATAGCGTAAGCAGTCACCAAGTCCGTCAATGAACATGTATTTCTGTTCTTTGTATTTGTGCAATGCTTTTCTGAATCCGTCCTCGAAGTGATACGTTTCAATTGCGTCAATCAGTTTCTGTTCGTGTAACGGTATGACTAATCGTCCTTGACCAATAAATGAATTACTTGAGTTATCAGTATCAGCGATAAACGGATTACTCTTTGCGTTACTTATGATTCTGAAGCCGAATGATTCTAAGATGGTTTGGTCCGTTACTCCGAAGTCGGAGGTTGTATCTCTGTTCTCGTGATTGCCTGATCGGTCCATAACAGTGAGTAAGGTTCTCTTTGGAAAGTCATTACGTATGATCTGAGCAAAGTCTTTGATACCAATTGACTCAACTGCGTATGACTTTAGAACTTCAATCTTACCTGTCTTAGTAAAAGGTTTACCGACGACCTGAGCAACGATTGCTGTCATACATTTCTTGTTGAAGTCGTGGAAGGTGTAGAGGTCTCCACCTCTGTCAAATGTTTCTGCTACAGCGTATTCACGTTTCCAGGTGTAATAGAATTGATCTTCGACGCTTCCCCAGTCACACATTAAGTCTTTATTGAACTTGAGTGGGCTTAGTAGATAACGCTGCTCTTCAATCCAGGACTTTAACTGCACTCGCATCTGTTTGTAATTCTTGTGAATGGTAATCCAACGATCTGGGTGAGCACACGCATTCTCATACATAGTATGAAACGGATTCTTACCTTCTGGCGTGCTGATGAGGATCATTCGTCCAACTGATCCCTCAACTCCTGGTATAGGTCTGATACGATTGGATAACTCCTGTAAGGCATCTTCACTAAACTCTGCTGCTTCATCTGCAACAATGAGTCCAGCGTTGATACCTTTGAGTCCAGTTTCAGCTGATACGCAATGGATTCGGATACCGTTACTAAAGGTGATAATCTTCTTCGAGTTGTTAATGTCTCTTTCATCTTGAAGTCCCCAATGGTCAATACAGTTCTTCTTTAGTCCTTGCCAAATGATACGTTCGATCATCGGATACGTCGGAGCAACATACAGTATGTCACGCCCTTTGTGCATACTGGGCGTAGTTGCGGCTGTCGGCAACAATAGACCAGCCATGTATGATTTACCTGATCCAACTGGTAGAACAGCACAAATGTTCTTAGAAGAATAGAGCATTGCATTCCAGACTTCTTCTTGTGCTCCAATTGGTTCAAATAGAATTTCGTTGTTCATCAATAAATTTCTTTATGTTTGCTTGATCTTTTACGTCGAACCAAATCACTTTATGTTTGTCACACCATTCAGCATACGTGGTCTTTGATCCTTTGTAGATTTTAGCCTTTGCATTTTGAAAGACTAATGCGACTGTGATGTGTGGGTGTTGACTCTTCACTGCTAATGTTTTGCGGCGGTCTTCAAAATCAAAGATACCTTTCGTCTCTAAGAAAACATTAGATGATACTGTCCAGTCTGGATTGTAAGTGTGGTCAATTGTGTATTTTATTTTGTCCTGTTCGTAAGGTAGTTTGAATGTCTCTGCGAATTGCTTCTCTAACTTTGACTTATACTTCTGCATCGTTATTTTCAGAAACATGATCAAACAGATTAACGCCAGCCATCGTATCAAATTTAAATGACAACTTTTCATAGGCTGCATTTAACATAATGATGTAATCATCAGTAGTAAATCCTTCGCCACTGATGTCTTCATACATTGTGGTTCTCTTCCACTCAGTCATCTCTTCTGTATCTAAAATCATTAGTGTGACAATCTTACTCATTTCTTAGGTTCCCATAGTTTATTTGTTACTGATTCGTTCTTATCTCGTTGGGGTATTCGTGTTGTTAGTATGTCAATCTTTTTCTTTGTCTCGGCCTGCTTAATTGTGAAGTCAGCAATCATTTTCATTGCTTCTGCAGACATACCAATACTTACAAGTATAGTTAGAACTGGCTTATTCATTGTGATCATCCTTCCATTCATCAAGCTCGCGTGGTCGAACTATGATCGTCGGTGCTTGAAGTGTTTGACCATTGCTGGTTATGTCAACTTGTGTTTCTGGTTTGCCAATCACGTATTCTAAGACTAATCTGGCTGCTTGAACATTTCCTAACTTTGCCTCTTTTGCGTGAGCTACAAGAATGTTATTTGATTCAGCTACCCATTGTGCCTTCTGTGCATTCAATACTTCCTCGAATGCTTGCTTGCGAGTTAGTTCTTCCATACGCTTAACCTTTCGTTGTCTACGTTCAGCTAAATGAGCTTCCTTCTCTTCAGCAGACATGTTATTCAACGTTACTGAATAGTGATTGTCTGTTCCGAGTTTTGGGTTACCTATTTTATTCATCTTTATTTTGATTGATAATTAATTCAACTGTTAACTTATTTAACAATAAATCGTCAGTATCGTCGAGTTGCTTATTGGCTAACTCAGACCAGACTTTACCTTGCTCAACAGGATCTGGTCTCTCGGTCATGTCGAATAACTCTTCGAGATTCTTAATGACTTTAGGTTGATGTTCACTGTTTGGCATCATAAATTAGTTTCTCCTGTGCGTTCTTAATGTCGATTCGCTCCATCATTTGAATCAGATAGAATCGGTCTTGACCTAATGTCTTGCGGAGGTAATCATAGTTATCAGCTTCAGTGAAGTTACCTTCGTATTTTGACTTAGCCCAGATCTCCATTGTATCTAAGATGCGATACGACTCTTCTTGAGTTAAGTAGATCGACCACCTAAATAAGATTTTGTCAAGTCCTGCAAACTTTGATGTTGCGGCGACCGACATGTCTAAGTATGGATTGTGATAAGGTTTATTATTGTTCATTTTGATTTATCTTCTTAACGGTGAACTTATCTGTATTCAAAGACTTGTTTAGTTTCTGTGCTAATCTATTTGCATGAGCTGGGTTATGAAATACTGTTCGTAAATAAGTCATGTAATTAGGGCGTGACGAATTTAAGAAGGATCGTTCACGTAGATTTACAAACTGATCGTTGTAGCAAAGAACATAGAGACCGGTACTCGATACAACCTCAACGACTGTTGACCCTTTGTTAAACAACTCTACTACATCTGGACTTATTCTACTCATCAATTAATCTCCCTCACATTGTATTTAGCTCAGATAAACTATACTGCTTATCTTTCAGCCACAAAAAAGCGACCACCATTGATCGCTTATCTGTGTAGGCTGTTACACCTAACTCTGTAAAACATGCAAAGTATTTAGTCCTTCTTGTCATCTGCAGCCTTAGATTTCAGATACGTTGAATAACTCCAGGTGCCCCCGATGAACGCGAGATACATCGGGAAGATGATTGGGAAAATAGTGAATGCTTCTGGGACTTGTGACAGCGTAATGATGACCCAGGTCGATACTGCAATTCCCCAGAACTGTCCGAACTTACCCATCGAGATTTTGTTGGTGGTTGTATCGATAAGAAGGTCACGCCAATCAATTGGAGACTTTGGTTTCATTGAGTCTCGCATGAACAGGATAGCGAAGCACAGAATGAATCCGATCAGCAGGATGTTATTGATGATTGTTGTGTTGGTTAGTAGGGTTGTTATTTGATTCATTTCACTCGTTCCTGTGACATTGCTTCTTGTCGTCTCTTCATAAGATACACAGCATCTGCAATCTTACCTTGTGCGATAAGTTGTAGCCATTCTCGTAGATCAGCTTCAGTTACCATTTGACCATTCCTCTAATAGTTCGTCGTATAGATGGCAGTTCAGAACATACGACTGTTTTGTAGCTGCAAACTTATCTAAGTTCCTTTTTAATTCGTCGGTGAGTATGATAGCCTTATCTAACAACCAGTTTATTCTCTTGACGCTGTGCCACTCTTTAGTTCTATTCTTTTTCATCTCGTAGTTCTTGTATCCATTTACGCATCCCCTCTGCTGTGAGCAGATCACCTTCACTCTTTTTAATTTCGATGAGTCTCTTGTGTAATCGTATCTTCTTGTTCATCTCGCGTAACGGCTCTTTCATCTGTTTAATAAGAGATCGAATCCGTATAAACCCGTGATCAAGTCGTGGATGAGTCTTACGCCATTTCATTTTGATTTCTCTTTCTGTTCCTTAGCCCACTGCTCCCAGGCTAACGCTCGCTCTTTGTAGACATGACAGGTGGTGTAGTTACCTGTGGTGTTCTCAACGAGGCCGGAGAGATCAACTCCGGAAGGGGCTCTGTCAGTTTCGTCGGTAGGTCCGGGAACGGCGTTAAGCACTGCTGCGTCGAGCACCCTAATGGCCCCGCCAGAAATAGTGCAAGCAGCATCATCTTCTTTAGTAACATAAATCTTTACCTCCTTCGTTATGGTATCACCCTTGACCTTCACTTCACGTATCCTATCGACGTAGACAGTGTTGGTCAAATAAGTGATCTTATCTTGAACAACTCTTTGGATCTCGATCTGGGTTTTGACTTCTTGTTTCGCTAAGTCCCACTTCTTCTGAACTGAGTTAGCACCAGCACGATAGACGCCGAAGAAGACTCCGAAGACAGCCAATGCTATCATCAGGTATTTGAAGAGGGGTGATTTGACGAAGGTTAAGAATGCGATCATAGCTCTATCACCACAAAAAGTAAGTCTGGTATGTAATAGTCCTCATACAGTATTTTGTCAACAGACTGAGTGATTTTAGCGGCGGTAATCTGCTTGAAAACGACGTCTTTATAGGCAGAAATCATTCGAATCTTGTTCAGAATCGCCTCCAAAACAGGTGGTTTAAGATACTGGGTATCGTAGCCTACTAAAATCGTCTTACCAGCATTAAGTCGACGTTTCCTGAGTATCTTTTTGATCTCTTGAGTGACGGCTTCTTCGCGATCTGGATTTCTCGTATTGTGAATGATAAAATCAACAGTCTCAAAAAAATAGTCGCTCTCGTCGAGATGCAAATTAAATACCGATTGGTTTATGTTCGCAACCCATACATCCATGATCTTGTCAAATCGCTTATCATTGATCTTGATGAGACTGTCCTCTCTCATTTTACTGTTCCTCCTGCTAGCTTGTCTCTATCTGTCCCGTTGATGAAATCATAGAATCGGTTTAGATACTCTTTCCGTTCTTGAACAGACATGAGTTCAAACTCTTTCTTCGATGCCTTCTTGAATGTTTTGATTTCTGTTTCCATGATAGTAGTATTTAGTGACTCATTTAAGAACTACTACGTTAGCTGTTTGCCAAGTAGGATGAGATTTGTTTTTTGAAATGGTTCCATAAATACCCGAACACTTATAGTAGTTGAGTTGAGCTGGTGACATTGCTTGATTCATGTTAATTTGATACTCTTCGTTGTCTACGTAAACTGTTACTGACTCAAGAACATCATTTTCGTTATACTTGCCAAGTAAGCACATGTTAGCAAACCACAAGTCTCGTTTGCCACAGTCATGAAGACGGCCTAAGCAGATGCCTTCTCTCTCAACAAGGCTCATTGATAAGATCGTAGATTTGATAACTTCAAAATCAGCGGCAAACGAATCAGTATCTCCGTCACAAGGTTTAAGTTCACAAATGCGCTTTGGTCTTTTTAGTTCTGCAGTAAGTTTGACTACCCCACCCACGTTTGACATGTCAGCTGTTTGTAACGTAACAAACACCTTCAGATTTTTTCCTATGGCTTGCTGAGCAGTTATGCCGGTGAAGACACGAGATGTAGTATTCGTGTCGGCGATGCAACAAATCTCTTCAGGCGAAGACAAGATCTCTTCAAGAAAAGGGTTTTGAGACAAAGCGGTTTGCTCTTCTCCAATTCCAGGCCGAAGGCAAATTCCATCTGGTTCTTCGTGCGAAGCAAGAGAACAATCTTTTGATCTTTCGATCTTTTTATCTTTTAATACTTCTCGTGTCTTGATAGAATTTACATTAACTTCGTCTTGTAAGTCATTGATTGTATCTTTTGCTGAATCACCAGACACGAGAAGTAGTTCTCGTGTCAACTCATCATTTTCAGTGTCAGACACGAGAAGTAGTTCTCGTGTCATCGCACCACGACGATTTATAATGTCGTTAAGAATCTGTTGTCGTTTTTGATCGATAGAGATAACGTTCGCAGTATCTTCGCAGGAATACTCGTATTCATAATCTGTGGATGTGTTCATTTTGGATTTCCTAATTGTTTGGACCACTTTACGCAGGTGCCGCCAAGCTTGCCTTGGGCTGGATGTAAGCAACACCGCTGTTGCTTACTCAACACGAAACCCCAATAAAGGGGCTCGTGTGTTATGGGTAGGTAACCCAACTTTCTGTGACCTGCGACAGTCAGTCCTCTTAGGAAGGAATAATCAACATTGCATTGACTACATTGTATTTATAACATAACAGGAAAGTTGATGTCAATCGTTTTGGACACGCCCACGAACTAATGCTATGTAGGCTCTTCTAACACTCCTGCAAATGTTTGGCAGTATCCAACTAAGGCTTTGCTTTGCATAAAAGAACCGTTCAGATCTGGATAGGCATTTAGCATTACCATTACGAGTAGAGTTGATTGAAGAATAACGAGAGTTGCGAGCCTTGGCTTTGTCTGTTAGCCTATCGTGTTCTTCTAGCATAAATTCCTCTGCTGTCCAGCCCGTATTCTCTATCATCATAGTATCGCAGGCTTTGTTAATTGCTTCACTTACAAACAGATGAAATTCAGACTCTCCTCTTTTCTTGTTCACAAATTCTTGAGCAATGACAAACGGCTTTCTCCTTAATAGCCTCCAGGATTTTTCTTCAGTCTCGATCATTTTTTAATCCTTTCCTAAAGTCTGCCACCCACTTGTCTCGAGCAGCCACATACTCTTCCCAAGTCCAACCGCAATGTTCAACGACTAACTTCATACCGGTAACAAATTGTTCACCGGTTGTTATTGACTGTGCTTGCGGAGAGCCAATCGCTGCTCGAACGATTGTTGCTACTTCGTCAAAGGTCATCTTACTCTTCATCTAAGTCCTTCATCGCTAAGTTGAACAACTGGTCGAAGTTAGTCTTCAGATCAGTGAGATGCTGCTTTGCCATCTTCTTCTTTACGTGCGTGGTCAGTTTGGATTGTTTGGATTTGAAATACGACGATGCACGCTCAATCCAAACCCACTCGTAGTCTGGACGCTGAGTTGTTCCTCTGTTCTCAGTCCAAGCAACAAAGTCGGCAGCACCAATCTCAGTTTTAACATCGAACCAGTCTGGCAGTTCAAACGTTGAGTCGAGTGGTATGACCCATTCTTCTGTTGTCTCACGTTTGTAATACAGTTCGTATTCTAGACATGGGCTGCCAATTGGCTTCTTCTTTTTGCTTAATGCGACTCGTAAGTTAGCACCTTGCACTTCTGGATCTCGATCAGTTGGTCTACTTGTTAGCATTTTGGTATTCCTTCAAAGTATTGTAGATAAGTTTGTTTATTCCTTCGGAATCGTAAGGATTAATTCCATGTTTCTTAAACAGAGTTAAGTAAAAGTTAGAAAATCTTTCTTTCTTACGCCAGGGGCCCATAGTATCTCTGTAATAATTTATGAAATCATTGTTATACAGTAGCATCATTTCGTTTCTCCGTTGAAGAATTTGCGTAATTTAGCGAAAATTGAATCACTAATTATTTCGGACACTGTGTTAGGCACACTGATACCGGAAGCAATGATTAGGTATTCTGGATCTGTTTCTAGAACTGCCTTTAACTTATCGTCGATAGATGCGTAATCTTTGTTACTACGATAGTGCCTAACACTTATTGATTCAAGATCGTATCCTATTAAACACCTCTTATCGTCAAACCTTATTTTTATCCCTTTCATTTTGTTATCTCCATTCTTAAGTCATCGTTAAAGTGATACAACCATTTTATTGCGTTAATCTCTCGGGAGAGTTGAACTGCTCGAATCTCCCAATACTTTATAAATTCTTCGGTGCTCATCTATTAATCTCCTCTTTCTGTTTAACTACACATTTATTTATGGCTGTATAAACAGTGTAGTTTATTTACCAAATAATTGCAATCATTATGGTAAACCTGCTATACTGAGTTATCACTTAAAAGGAACTACGCACAATGAGCCTCCAATCCAAAACCCCACGCAACTATTTGAACAACAAAGACATGCTTGCAGAAATACATAAATCGAAGAACTCGTATTGCTTCTATACCAAACCGGAATACGCCGACTATGACATCATCTTAGATTCAATTGACGACATACAGTCTTCGTTGCTTCCCACAAAAGGAATTGACGTTGATAAGAATGGTGTTAAAAAGGAGGTAGTAATTCCGCCAGCAGCGCAAGCCGCGAGGGCAAAGAGGCTCACTGTAGCAGCCCAAGACGCAGCATTGCTAACCGGAAAGAAATTAAAAGCTGAAGAGGTTGGCATTACCCATAACGACATTAAGGTCACTGATCTCGTCTTCCGAATTACCTCCTGGTCCCACATTCCTGAAGCACCTGCTGTTGTCAAAGTGAATAAAGGTAAGAAATCAAAGTCTGTTGAACTCGACGAAGAAGTTAGTGACATCATAGTTACTGAATACGATGAAGAAGAACCGATTGTCGATAGTCCAGTTGCGCTGAAGTATGTCAAACTGAATTTCCCTCCATTCCTGCACTATCGAATCCTAACTGACGGATCTTTGGAGGTCGTCGGTAAGTCGCATTGGAAAGGAGATTTAGAGACTGGAACATTTTGCCGAGATCACGGTAAGCCAACAAACAAGCTGGCGATGATGTGGATGAAGATTTGTGACAGGTATGCTACTCGCAGTAACTGGAGAGGGTATTCATACAACGATGAAATGCGTTCGCAAGGTATTCTTCAACTTACAGTTGTTGGGTTGCAGTTCAACGAGGCTAAGTCCCAAAATCCTTTTGCCTACTATACGGCGGCTGTAACGAATTCGTTCACTCGTGTCTTAAACACTGAGAAGAAGAGTCAAAACATTCGTGATGATCTACTTCAGGATGCTGGACTTGATCCGTCGTTTAGTCGGCAGAATCAGACTTCGGATGATTGAGTAATTCGTTAATAGAAGGGATTGGTAGAACTACCAATCCACATTTCTGATAAGCATACGTAGCAGAGTTATTTTCTAAGGCTTTGTTAACTAAATCAGTGTTAGAGTAAACATCATTTACAGTGACATCTAAGAAGAAAGCTTTCTTCTCTCCACCTCTTTTATTTGGTGCAAACAAACATGTAACAGTTTTCATAGTTAAACCTCGTCAAGAAATGATTTTGGAACAAACGTTGAAATCCAATCCCGCTCAATTTGAGTAAGTGGGCGATGAGCAGATTGGTCAAGCAGATAACGAAACTGGAGATCAGTCTTTTGATACGTCCAGTTATCGTCATCAGTCCAGGATAGACAATGGGATTGGTCAGTGTCGGTCATTTTGATTCTTTATAGAAGGTGATTTCAAATCGACCCCAATTGTCTTTACCGAACCATTCGTTAGCCTGAGAGACGAGATGGAATACAGGATGGTCTTCAATGACTGTGCCTGAACCGATCTTAACTTCACCGAGATAGGCAGTGATTGTGTAAAACTTACTCATTTTATTTCCTCAGTATGGTCGGCCATTAACGCAGCGATCACCTTCTTCTCGTCAGTAGCGTGTTTCTGAAACACGTCTTGGCGGATTAAGAATGACGCCGCAGCTTGCTTCAGTTTTGCGATCTGCTCTGGTGTGTATTTAGACGGAACCATACATCATACCGTTGTAGTTATCCGAAGTAAGGAAGCCGTTGCGTTCCAACCAGATGACATTCATTATCAAAATACTGATGTTGCCAATCTCTGGAGTAATGTCCTTGACTACCTTCGTGCCGTATTTGGGTTGAATTTCGGTGCCATACAAGCCGAGGTTGATGTTGTCACAAAGTTCTAAGCTTTGACCCAGAAGCCAATCCGCCATGTGCTGTTTGGAGTCAAAGTCCGGAAGCATGTGCTCGTCGTATCCGACTACATTTTCGACGCACAACTTTGTAAGTTTGTCGATGTTGACTCCGGCTGTTTTTTGATCAAAGTGAACACTAAACCCGTGATCTTCGTCTGCTTTGAAGAAGCAGCCCAACGACACATACTTTGTGCCAAAACGCGGACCAGTTGCTTTGAGTTGAGCAATTTCAGCTTTACGATTTTTAGCAGCACCCATCTTGTCCTACTTTCTTTATCTACGGAGCAGTAACATTACTGCCCTCCCTTGTATAATCAATTATACGCTTCTTACAGGAAAAGTCAACCACTTTCTGCAACTATTTCTATTTATCAGGTAAATAACTATACACATACAAGGAGTCAGTCATGACCAAAAGCAGAAATGAGACCTATCCAGCAACCAAAAAAGTTCAACTTCCAATACCATACCGCCATTGGGATACCGTTCACCAAACCGAACTTTGGTCTAAAGATTTCAAATCGGTTTGGATCTATTGCGCAGAAGAATTTGACGAGCGGGTAGTAAAGCACGGAACAAACTGCTGGGATTGGCTTGGTGCTTGGCACAGACAGGGCTATGGAATGGTAACAGTCCTACGACCAAACGATCACATCAAATCGCCAAAGATGACGACACAACGATTAGCAATGGCGATAGAACTAGGTCGTGCCTTAGACGATAATGAACGAGTTGCATCAACCTGTCGTAACTTAGCCTGCACGAATCCGGATCACTTATTCATTACAGATTACAAGCATCAGGGTGACCACATTGATTATGCTGTAGCGTTTAAAAATCGAAAAAAGAAATACAATCAAAGATTCTTTGAGTTGAATAAATCAGTATTGGAGGAGTTAGGAGCAGTTAGACTTGCTTACTTATTCGGAGTTACTCGCGGAAGAGGTATAGCGATGAAGAGGGCCTACTTGCGTTGGAAAGCAGAACAAGCACTGAATAATAGCAACTAGAATTCGTAAATAATTGTGAGGGCTTAGTAAGACATAGGACGAACGGTTCTCTCCTTCTTAGTGTATCACAACACTGAGCCACTTACAATCCCGAAGCCCATCGGTGACGACGAGTGGCTCTTTTACATCTTATCGAAAGAACTTGCGTGATGGAAATTTTTGTGTCGTCGGTAGCAGCAACTACAGCCGCAATCGTGATGATCCTACTTCTGGTTTAGTAACCTTTCTCGTCCTTGCTCAGCAAAAATAAATTGCGTAAAAGGGCGGTCATACCAATCAATGTGATGAAGTAGGTCGTCGACGAGTGAGTCTAAGGTTTCGTGGGTTGGATGTGCAATAACTTCTAAGAATCGTCTCTCAGTATAAGCGTGAACCGCAGCATGTGAATCGACGAAAGGATACTTATACTCTATCATAAGCTGGTGTTCGTGATGAAAGTGAGCATTACACGCATTGAGTGCGTCTGTGATGTTTTCAGGAATAAGGTCAGGTGGAGTTGTATTCCTCAACAAGACAAGAGCATCGTAGATTGCTCTATGCTCGTTGTCAATTATTTCATTGCCTAGGTAATAAGGCGTAAATCGATCTATTGGGTGTGTCATCATAATGCAGTCGAAATTATCTTCCAAAGAATTGAGCAAATAACAGCGATTGATGCCCCCACTCCAGACCCAACCATTGCCCATGTAGCGATCTGAGTTTTACGAACGATTGATTCTTCTTTCAATGTTGCTATGTCTGACTTAACCGGAATTAACGCGGATTGAATCTGATCGTTGATGCTGTATTTCAGAGTTGCTTCCATTCTGTCGTTAGAGGCATTTCCTTTTGCAACAGCCGCGATTAACTCTGTTTGTCCGCGTTTCAGTTCCTCACTACCTTTCTTGATCTCATCTAAAGAAGAGCGAGTGTTAGTAACTTGCTCCTTTAGAATTGCTACCTCTGTGATGGCAGTATTTAATCGTCTATCTTGTTCCATGTTGAAATCCTCGAGTGCCATCTATTGTCCTTTGTTAGTGTTACAATCGTATTTAGTTCTTACCAGGTTGTAACAGCAACTCGACCCCAGATAGAAGTAGAGCCATCGTAGTCTGCATTGCAGTGATACAAGTAACTCGCATCTGAAGCAATCATACCTTCTTTGTCACCTACATCACCTACTGCCGTTGTTGGGGCTTTGTCGATCAGCAACTTACCTGCTACCTTAGTCAGTATAGTATCGGCAGTTCCGATCATAGTCGAGTTGGACCCAAGTCCAACTGCGTGCGATCCGATTACGATGGTGTTGTCATCATCAACAGTAGCACCCGAAGTAAAGCAACCTAAGAAGATGTTATCTGAACCAGTAGCATTTGCTAACGATCCGTCCGTCCCTTTTCCTGAGTTATTTCCAATCGCTACATTGCAGTTAGCCATAGGGCCTGCAGTTCCTGTTCCGGAACCTGCACCTGTTGCAGTAAAGATCACGCCAGAAGTATTCGATCCCGCACCGATCGCCGTAAAGTCTGTATCGCCAACATCAACAATCTGATACTCTTTGTCAACTATGAAACTTCCTGCATTAGCAAGAGCACCAGATCCATGTAAAGAACCAGCACCAATAGCAACGTTGTCGTTACCTGAGATGTTCAATTCTAATGCTGAACCAGACGAAGCACTGTTAAATCCTAAGTTTCTACTGCCCCATTTGTTTTGGTTAAGAACGAATTGGCCAAATCCAAAGTTGGCCGAACCTAGGTTGTTCTGCCCAGTGTTACGACCAAAGAAGATAGAACCCCGTGAACAACCAACAGTTCCTGTGCCGGTACCAACATCAGTTGCATAGAACGCCGATCCTGGATTATTGTTTCCTGCACCAATGGCAGTAAAATCCGTATCGCCTGCATCAATAATTACATACTGCTGACCAACTACTAGGTTACCCGCAGTAACCGTTTGATTCTGTGTGAGAATGTTTTCACCGATAGCAATCGTTCTAAACGCGCCTAGAGTTCCACCATCGTTTAAGATGTTCTTACCAATGATAACAGAATCAGATCCAGTATTGAAATTTGATGCAACATCAAGACCGGTGATTGTTTTACCTGAACCGTCAGTAAGAATAGAAGATCCCTGACCCCCGCCACTAGCTGACGAAACCGACCCAGTTACTTCTAAGTTACCGTAAATCTTCGTGTATTGATTCTGATCGTTACCGATCATGATTGTATTGCTGCCATTCCCGACGGCATTCGTTCCTATAACGATTGAGTTTGAATCGTTATTATTCTGAGGTCTAGTCATTGCTCCGATTAGAACGTTATCGTTACCATCAGTGAGCCACGCATCCATCCAGTCGCCGCCACCCGCAGTAGATCCAATTAAGACGTTGTTTGCACCATTAACTAAGAACTGTCCTGCGTGTGCTCCGATACCAATGTTGTCCCATCCGCCCGGCAAGTTCTGCAGTGCGAGTGATCCGATACCCAAGTTGTTAGCACCACTCTCTAATGCACTAAGAACATAAGTGCCTAATGCAACGTTAAATGATTTGCCATAGTCGTTCTCATCATCTCGTGGTAATAGATTCTGTAGTCCGCCGAGGCCGAATACTAAGTTATCTGTATTGCCAGCAGCACCAACGCCTAAGTGCATACCACGAACCATAATGTCTGTGTTGACGGATAGTCCAGATAATCCAGTAATAGTGCCACCTGTGATTGCTACGTTAGATTGATCGAATGATCCACCCGAAATAGTAACAGTGATTGCATCCATTGTGGATGTTGCAGTTACACCAGCCCCAACAAAGTCGATACTTGTAGCTGCTGTTGATAGTGTGGTGCCTTCATCTTTGATTGCTAATGCGGATCCGCCACCTCCGCCCGAGTTGACTTGAACGACTGACGTTACTGTCCCAGCAGTTGTCTGCACTGCATAGAGTTTGTTGTCGTTATGGTTGTAAGCAAGTTCGCCGAGACCTAGATTTGATGTAGTTGGGGCATTACCCGCTACTACAGAATTGAAAATTTTGATTGGTTGTAACTTTGCCATGCTGGCTCCTTTATTTAACCTCGGGGATTATACAACCCCCGAGTCATAGTGTTGATTAGAACGTTCCGCCGTCGATTGTTGAAGTGGTTAACAACACATTTGCTGACAACCGTGCATCAGCAATAGTTCCGCTCGAGATGTTTGATGCATTCAAGCTGGTCAAGTTAGCACCACTTAATGATTCAATAACACCTGCTGCCTTGCTAACAACCGTTGACGTATCAATTGCAAACGTTGAACCAGTTAGTGTTAAACCAGTGCCGTTGCTATACGAGTTTGATCCACCGATCTGAGCAAACGTCAAGTTGGTTGTGCCAAGAATAACAGTGCCGGAATTATTCACCGCCCATTGTGTATTAGCTAACGTGCCCGAAGTAACGAACACAGCAGAACCAGTCTTGAGTTCGCCTTCTGGGCTATTGTCTGCATCGCTAGAACGAACCGGAGCACCAGTTGCCTGCACATCGTAAATACCATTTTGAGTTGCATCTGCTTGATTCTTGATTAAGATTCGATCACCGGTGCTGACTGCTACTCCACCAACAGTAGAACCATTAGCAAAGCTTGTAGCAAAAGTGCCAGCTGCTGTGGTAGCTGTCTTCACTGCATCTTTGAACGAGCCAGATGCTACTGAGTCAACATAACCTTTGGATGCTGCTTCTAATGCGTTGGTCGGAGCAGAAGTCGGCAACGTCACAGTGCCAGTAAATGTCGGACTAGTGAACATCGTTGCTTTGGATTCGTTCGTTACGTTACCTAAGCTGACATCAGATGCAGTAACTGTCACGTTGCTAGTCAACGCATGACCATTAACTGTGGTTACTTTCGTTACTAGACCAGATAGATCTTGATCGCCAGTGTTGGTACCAGACGAAGTGCCCGAACCAGATGGAGCACCAACCATTGCTGCTGTGATACCCGATACTGTTCCAGTAAATGTTGGACTTGCGATGTTTGCTTTGAGATCCAACGCTGTTTGTTGTGCGGTCGAAACTGGCTTGCTAGCGTCTGCTGTATTATCAACGTTACCAAGACCAACATCGCCCTTAACTAGGCTGACTGCGCCTGTCTTACCAGCAACAGAATCAACTGTGTTGACTTGAGCACCAGCTGCGATACCTGCTAACTTAGTAACATCAGACTGACCAGCAATCTTAACGATCTCATTGCCTGCCTTACCAATGAACACATCACCTGTGGATCCATGAGCTAATTCACCGACGGCCAAAGTTGATGGCGTAGCGGCTGTTGTGCTTCTTTTGATTTGTATTACGTTAGACATTTAGTGTGTCTCCTTAAAAGTAACCGCCGTTTAGGTCGATTGAGGTCAAGTCCTGATCACCGGTATTGGTTCCAGACAAGTTTGCTGCGCTGATTGTGCCCGAAGCAGTTATGCTTGTAGCAGAAATAGTTACACCGGAGATTGTTCCGCCAGTAATGTGAATGTTGTTTAGATTAGGTGCAAGTCCAGGTTCTCCCTGAATACCTTGTAGTCCTCGTGGTCCATAACCAGAGATGTGATCTACACCAACCTCGTATGTTGAGTTAATCGGATTGACAACAATGACTTTGTCTTCGACATTGATCTTGTATCCGTTATCGAGTTCAGTAACAGTATAATCAGCCATTATTGCACCACTACACAGACAGGAAATTTTTGGATGGTTGCACCCACTGATGCATGGTCATTGAGTTCCCAGTAACCAGCATAAATTGTGGCCTTATCATTGACTCTGTCGACGGCAGTTAATGTGTCAGGGAAAACAATCAGTGCCTTACCATTAGGACCGTCAGTGATTGAAATGTGCGAGTCGAGATTAATCTCGGTGGCGGTCGGATCATCTTCGCGACCAGTAATTGAATACACACCTTTGGATTCAGAAGCGTATTGATAGGTCTGCTTAATCAGTCTGAATGTGAATGTGTAGTTTGAAATGTTGAGTGGAGTGTCGTTTGCAGTAAAGATGAGCGGGAGTGATTCAGATTCATCTCTGAGAAATACTCGAGCGGTTACAGATCGGTTGATACCGAAAGTATCTAGGGTATTCCTAGATAGAGCTAATGATGCCATTGGTGTCATTCCTTCACATAAGGTGTTGCTAACGATAGCTTGAGCACCCTCAAGCTATCGGACATTTGTATTTAGTTCTTACGGTAAGACTACCTGCATAGTAATTTCTATTTGATCTCCGACGAGCAAATTGACTCCGGGGAATGTTGACGACAGACATAGATTACCAGCAGTAGTTGCGTCGAATAATCCACTTTCGTCATAAGTCACTGCTGTACCTGGAGTAAAAGTCCCAACTACTCGATACGTATCATTGGTCGTAGTAGTTGTCTGCTGAGAACTAACAACACCATTGGTTCCGTTCGGACCAATTCTTGACCCAGACGGAGTTGCTAGTGCTGTATCTGTTGCTGCGGCAGTTCTAGAAATAGCAGTTGCCCCAGTCCCAATCCCGATAAACGCCGGTTCTGTTCCACCACCTTTAATTCGGTTAGTGAATACTGCTTTGCCTAAATTTGTAAATGCTGTTGCGGTTGCCATCGATTAATCTCCAAAATGTATTTTAATCCAATTCCTGATGGTCCAGGACCATTGCTTTATAAGGTTGCAGTTATAATAACTAACAACTCCTAAATCCTCTCTTGTTCCATTTGCCCGAATAATTACTATTGACGTCTGTGCTTCTGATACCGGCAAGTTTGTTGTAATTGTTTTCATCTGTTAATCATCCTATGTAGTTATTTATGACAATGTCCACTTCACAGATAAGGAAGGATGATTTAACCCGTAGAACCCCGTAAATAATGGATCAACAGTTCCTGTTCCAGTTCCTATTGCGGTTGCTATAAATTTAGCTCCTACTGTGCTAGTAGCACCAACAATTGTCCAATCTGTATCACCGAGATCATTTATTCGATAGTATCCGCCAACAATAATCGAAGAGACAGGTATAGTATCTGGATAAGAATTTAAGGTGCCGTCAACAGGCTCAAAAGTCCAATTTATCGGTGTTCCGTTCTTTACTGGTGTTGCTACTACTCTTTGAATAGTAGAGTTAGTTCCAGAATACCCAGGGAATGTATAGCTGGTAGACAGTTGGGTTGTTGGTATTAATTCCACTTCGCCGGTTTGCCGAGACCAGTCCGGATAGTTTCGTGTTCCAACAACCTCTCTAGTGTAAGCAACGACGTCTGAAGTTGTACTACTAAATGAATCAGCATTATCTGGAAAATCATCACTTACTATGTCTGTTCTGTCTTCAACTTGAGTAGAAAATCCTCCTGCCGGCAACGGTCTAATTTTATTCATCGAGACTAGACTGACATTACCACCAGTAGCAATGTAATAATTAGAGTTGATGTAAGTGATAGGTGTGATAGATGAAAAGTTTACTTCGGGGAATCCGTGACCAATCACCCAACCGTTACTATCGTTTTTCCAAATTAGTTTTTCTGAGATGCCAGACTGATTAATACCACTACCGAATCCAACTACTTCACCGTTGACTTTTGTTAATGAATTAACCCGAACGTTGGACCAAACAGGAGGATTAGACTTTCCGATCCTATTTGCATCATTGGCAGTAATCAGTTGATTGGGGGTAGTGATTCCAGTTACTGTCTCTCCTAATGCATTCTTCCCTACTGTAGGTATTCCGAATAATCCCATCTTATGACCTCAAGCTAAAGTTTATACCGTTGTATGACAAACTCAACGTCTGCCCGTTTTCTCGCACTGCGCAAATACAATCAACTATGTTGTTCGGCAAGCTGCTTGCCACCCAAGTAATACCATCTGTGATCTGAACTGTAGTTAAACTAGCCGGGTTAAAAGAGTCTCGCAACACATACAAAAATTTGCCTGTTATTCCAAAAGTTGATACACAACTTAGATTATTCGATTGAGCCCGATCAATCCAACTATTCGTCGACGAAAAGTATTCTAAAGAGATGTTAGAGTCTTTACTGATAGCAAAAATAGAATTAAACATTCGGGTCACCCACCCCCGGTCCGACGCTGGTCCAATTATCCGAAACGGGCATAGTGATTCTTGTCCAGGTAATTCCGTCAGTGGACTTAGCAGCTAGATTAGTTGGTCCAGAGGCAACAGCCGTAAATTGATTTAATGCCCAAGTTACCCCGTTAAATTGCAACTTGTCTGGCATCGCTCTAGATGTCCAGGTAATACCGTCTGTAGATGTAGCAGCAATGCCAGAATCGCAAACTGCAACAAATAATCCATTGCCATAGCAGACAGATGTCCAATTACTATTCGTAGGTAGATCATACTCTGTCCAGGTAACGCCGTTGTTCACTGTTGTTACGGCCTTGTTAGACTGTAGGGCAACTGCTGTGAAAGTTGATCCATTAGCTGCAATAGACTTCCACAGTCTCGGGGTTGCTAACGATCGTTGAGTCCAAGTAATACCATCTGTTGTGGTTAACACCTGCGTTGAGTCCGGTGCAAGAGTGATAGCAGTCGTTGCGCCAAGTGCCAACGAGCACCATTTGTCTGTTGATGGCAACGATACTGTAGTCCAATTAGCACCGTCTGATGAGTATGCTGATTTGTTAGAATTGAATTTTACTCCAATCCATTTAGTAGATGCATAAACCATTGACCAGGCATTACCCCAGAATTTTTGTAGAACGGTAGGAGTATTAACAACTACATTCTTAGTTATAAACTTCATTACCTTTTTAGTGTTAGATACAGATACAGATACAGAACTAGAAATTTGTTTCTTAGCTTTTTTGAGTATTTGCGGGGTAACTGTAACATTCGCGGTCATGATAGAATGTTTGAACTTTTTTGTTGCGACCGGAGTAACTGTAACATTAGCTGAATTAATCTGATACGCCTTTAACACACCAGGGACAAATCTGCTTACTCCGGATACTCCTCGGTAAGTAACTGCCGTCCAGGTGACACCATCATTGTAAGAGATAACAGCTTCCATGTTAGTAGTTTGAGTAGCAAGTAGAGAATTAAATCCAGTTACTAATCCACGAGTAGCCGATTCAGAAATAACCTGGGGGCTAGATGATAGCTGTGACGATAAAGAAATAGAGGTGACTGGCCCGCTCAATGAAGTAAAATAGCAAATCTCTGGCGACGACCAGTTCGACGAAACAAATACCTTCTGAGTAGCAGGGTGATAGACAATTTCTTTTGGTGATCTATTCTGATTTGGAGAGGTAGAAAATGATAAGGTATACTTGGTCCAGGTTGAGGTTGATCCAGTAGGGTTTGCAAACATTACGAGTGGGCATGGTGTTACTCCAGACACGTCTGAATAAGCATGAATAAATCCTAATGATCCTGCATAAATTATCGGTATGTCTCCTATTGTAGTTGCTCCGTGAGAGGCAGATGTTGATCCTTCCCACGACGTACCATTATTAGTGCTTCGTTGAAAGACAATAAGAGATCCAGAAATCTTAGATACAACAATCGTGGATCCGTTAGTAGCAACTGTGCTGTCATACATACTTCCAGCCATTAGCACTGAATCATTTGTCCAAGTAAGTCCATCAGCAGAATAAGCAACTGAACTTGCCCCAACATACATAAATCCACTGTTACCTGCAACATACACAGAACTGTTTGATTCTGCCTTTGAAGTAGCTTTAGTCCATGTGTATCCGCCATCAGTTGAATAGGCAGTTCCAGAACTGCCGACGATTACGTATCTGCCATTTAGAAAAGCAATTGACGGTCTATGCACTGTGTTTAAGTTACCGACTAGACTGGTGCCAGAATAGATAGTAGTAAACGTGGACCCATTGTCTCCACTAGAATACACCGTCTGTGAATTTGGCGATAAAGAGATACTTTGAAAACCCATAGTCTGTTAATCCTTTCTATTATTTATCACGGCAAAGATGCCATAGTTGCAGAGTTATCCCGTTTTACTTTTGCAGTAGATTCATCTCTGCCAGTAGTAACAGACTGCATTGTGGTAGGGTCAGACAATCCGGGTAATACAGACCAACTTGAACCATCAGACGAACTAACTAATACTCCCGTTGATAAGTTAGTCCCAACAATAAATTTTGATCCGTCATAGACAATTGTATTCGGAGAAGATAATAATCCTGCAGCAGAACTAGTCCAGGATAATCCGTTAGTGCTAGTCTGATAGCCAGTTGAGTTGACAGCAACATACTTGCCGCCGCCAAAAGCTATCTCTATTGGTGATTGTAAAAAAGCAGAAACATCACCTAACGCATGTTCTACCCAAACTTTACCGTCAGTTGATGTCGCGGTGTTACTCCAAGGGGTGTTTGGAGTAACTACTAACGTATCTGGAGTAACTGAATAGTCGCGAGTTATTGTTGTAACATAAGATGAAACAACCCCGTATGCTATAAACTTTGTTCCATCCCAAAGTAAGTATTTGAATGCAGTAGATGTAAGACTCCATTGATCAGCAGTAGTGACTTCTGAGTGTAGCTGCACTCGATTCCAAGTTCTACCATCATCAGACCAATACACTTTATCATTCGCCGCATTTATACCTACAAATCTAGAACCATTGTTAGCAATTTGCTTAAAGGCTACAGCATTCGGATACGTTAATAATACCTTAGGTCCAACATGACCGACGACTGTATTGTTATTAAATGGAGTAGCATTCGGCAGATTAAAAACTGATACGCCAAATCGAATAAGATTATTCGAGCCAGCAGTAAATTGATAATTCCCAGTCAGAGAAACTTCTAAATTTTGAGCTCGTGTATCAATTGGTTCAGACTTACTGATAGTAGTCGTTGTAATAGCAATGTTTGGCTTAAACGGATCATAATTGTTGATTGCACTGTCTGGTGTTAATGATGTTACAGCTACACCATTAGTGTCAAACTTACTATCGACTGTGTAGTCCTCATTGGTTTCAGCAGGTATTGGATTAGTATAAGATACGGTAGATGTGCTCGTTATTGTATTTGGAGCTAATCCAGTAACGCCAGTTTCCTTATTAACCAAATTCCAAGCTGACCAAGACTGATCATCTAAGTTGCCGCTAGTATAGGTAGCAGTAGAGTAATAAAGAGTTATAGCAGATCCGTATAAGTATTGATCGGTAGATGTCTCATCATAGACTGGTTTTTTAGACCAATGACCAGAACTCAATGATGGATAATTATAAAAGTTCTGTTTTTCTCCTCCAACATTAGCAGATAATAATGTCGTTGCAGTGATAACATTTGTATCTGGCAATTCGTCTGTAACTTTTGACCCTGCAAAAACTAATCTAGAGTGTGTAAAAATACCAGCACGAGAATCCACTGCACCATCCTGTGGTCCAGAACCAAATAAGCAAGGAAATACATCACCGTTAAGAGTAACAGTTCTAGTTGTAATCGCGGTATTTCCGCCTAATGAGTTTATTGCAGCTAATGCGTCGGCTGCTGTTGCTGCTGCTTGATTAGCTGTAGTTTTTGCTGCGGCTGCGTCCGACGCAGCTTGATTAGCAAGACCAGTAGATGCATTAGCATTCTCATAAGCAGATTTATCCTTTGCTATTGCATTATTGACTTCGGTTACTTGTGAATTCGTCAGACCAAAGATACTTGATACGTTTGCATTTCCAGATAGAATACCACCATTACTAAACCAGTTTAATTTTGAGGCTAGGCTAAATGCGAGCAAACCAAGACTGAGTCCGCCGGCAGCCGATGTTGCGTCGTTGCCCGAACTGTCGACTGTTGGTGTCGTATACTTCAACACGTCTGGAGCCTGAACATAAACATACGCTAATGGATTCGAATCATCACTGAATTCTGACGACGATGTTCCGTTGTAAGAAGCTCGAACTCTAAACAAGTAAGTCTCAGTCTTGAGCTCAACTGTTCTAAATGTGACCACATCGCCAGTTGTAAATAGACCACCATTCTCTGGTCTCATGCTGCCCATCTCAGTATAAAGAGTCGGAGCAGATGCAGTAGCCTGCCAGAACTCAATCAAGTTTACAAGTCCTTCTGGAACTATACCTGTAACAGAGATGCTTGGCTGACTGGAGATAGTTGTTGAGGCAACTGTTGGCTTTGCTGGTTTCTGAATAGCAGTGATACCAGGCAACGAGTGACCAGCACCAATCAACGGAACAAAGTCACTTATGTCTTCAACTGTATAGACATCAGGATTGTATGATTGTGCTGTGATCTCTAAAGTAAGCTGACCAGAATCACTCTCATTCTTCTTGATTCGAATAACTTTGAACTGCTTACCTGTTGGGAAATAAACTGGATTTGTAACTTGAATAACTGTGCCAATGGCTACGTTGTATTTGCTGTAGTCAGTTTTGAATGTTACACTTTGATCTTCGCGAGTCTGACGTAAGTCTAAGTTCGCAAGAATAGTAGCCTGCACTGGGTCATTCACAAACTCGTGAGTGATTTGCAGAATGTTGACTGGCTCATTTGCGTTGCGGTAGATCTCTGGCAAGTCAAATCGAACGTAGTTGTATTGATCCTTCAGCACCTTGTATGGGAACTGAACCTCGACCTTGTTATACATTCCAGTCAAGTCAGTATAGAATACACCAAGCTGCCCAAGAATGTTGCTGTCGTCAAAGTCCATTGTCTTAGGTATCAACTTGTTGATGACTGCCGCAAATTTACCAGTGCCAATGTCGTAGCTGATTACTGCTCCGCCAGCTGCTGCGATCTTCGTCATGTTCGATAGAACTGTTTCTGTTGTGCGAGCAAGACCGTTACATCGATAACGTGGTTGTGCTGGATAAGAACCAAGCGTGACCATCTCGTCACCATACGCGTTCAGATCAATAATGCTTTGGTTATCAATGAGCGATTCTGGTAGTCCTGCACCATACATAACATTAGTTGAATAGTCGTGTAAGCAGTCACCTACCTTATTCATTGTGCTTCTAACGTGAAACTTGAATGTTGGTAATGAGTGTAGACCTTTGCTTGGATCAAAGTTCATCTTAATCAACGCAAAGATCTTGTTTTGGTTACGACAAGTATTGTCCCAGACTGGAATTATCTCGTAAGCAACTGGCGGCACTGTTCCTGCGATAGGTGTTCTTGTTCCTGGAGTGCAAGGCAACATTGGGTTGTTACTTGAACCCTTATACAGATAGATACCGCAAAGTCCTTGTGCGTTAGTATCACGAACACCTGTGTCGTCTGTCGTATAGTCAATGGTTGTGCCGTCTGATTTGAAAGTGATCAGTTGATTGTTGAGGTAGATCTCATCAATAATAATGTCAGACTCAATACGAGCACTTGGATTAGCCGGCGATGAGCTGAAGATGTCACCTGGTAATTCACAAAGGTCTAATGCAACGATGGTCTCTTTGTTTGCATTGAATGTTTCTTGATCGATTTGTGTGCCAGAGAAATAAGAATCGCCGTAAGCAACTGGCACCTTGTTGTCTGTTGCTGCTGCGATTTGTTGTCTCGTGCCTTGAGGAGTCGAACTTGAATTTGAACCAGCACCACTCTCGTTTGTTTTGTTTAGAAGTTTGCTAATGCCAAGGCCGATAGCGATACGAGCAAGACTTGAGCCTATGCCTTCACCACCAAGCCAACTGAACATCGAACCAATCGCGCTTAACCATCCCATAATCTGTTTATCCTTTTGTTATTACTATTTAAGCAATCGTAACTGTTCGGCCTACTGGGGCAACAGCTTGTGTTGATGGTGTATCTCCACCTAAGTATTGAACTCCTAAAGAAACCACTGCAACTCTATTTAACGCATTGTCTCCTGGGAACCACGACTTTTGGTCCGACTCGTTTGTGCGTCGTCCAGACACTTTGTTTTGCAAGACTGATAAGAACGATGAGCAAGTCAACGTAGCAGTTGAGGTAACTGACTGACCACCATTCTCGTCCCAGTCCTCTGCGAAGTTAAGATTAGACACTACTCCGGAGAACTCCATACTTGGATTGCCTGGAATGTCTAAGAATTGACCTGTCTGAATGTTAAAGAATACACGTCTTATTTCAACTGGTGCACCTTTAGTAGGATTGTTTAGGATGTCGTTCATGTATTGGTTGTCAATGCAACTCAACGTGATCGTGACATCATTCTGTTTTGCTTTGATGTCTGCATCAACTCCGGACACTTGTAGCAAAGCACCAACTGGTTCATACTGATAAGCAACTCCGTCAAACTCTGTTAATGTGAAAGGGACATCGTGACTGGACATGCGAACAACGTATGTCTCTAAAACACCAGTAACTGGATTCTTTACGGTTAATACCATTCTAACGAATGTAGCTTGTTGAACTCCAGTGTATGCTGATAAGTTGATACCCATTATGCTAAACTCTCCACAAAGGTAAATACGCCTGACCATTCAATTCGATCATAACTGACAATCTTGTAGTCTGGCATTGCTGTGCAGATAACATGAAATTGACAAGCACGACCATAGATACAATCAGCAGTTCCGGTTGCATCAATAATTGGGCGGTTTAGTAATACTGACGTGCTATTAAAAGGCACGTCTTCCACCACAGAATAGACTCGTTTTGAGCCTGCAGGCTGCAATAAATCGCCACTTTTGAACCTAAAACCAGACGTTCCTGTGCCACCAGTAACATTGACAGTATCACTGCCTTGTGTGTAAGAAATAGTCATGTTTCCTGACATGTTTCCTTGATAGCCATAAACAAAGTTTGACGCTGCTAAGTTGAAGTCAATAGTTGCAGTTGTGAACATGTCAGCTTTGTCCATCTTCTCAATAAGGCCACGCGACTCTGACCAACGCATACCAGGTGATGGAGTAACAGTGAAACGCCAAATGCGTCCACCACGTGACGTTGCTCTTACTGTCTGGTTACGCGACATTGTAGATGCAACGACTGCTCGCTTGTTTGGCAGCACGTCAACTGCTTCGTCGATAATAAATTGAAACGGTGATGTCATTCGTCTTTACTCCTTTTAACTATTTCTTTGTAGAACTCTGTTTGCCTAAATGAGTGTTGCTCTCGGTTGAACTGTATCTGTTTCATTGCTGCTTGAAAGTCTTCTCTGAATGAACTTGTTGCTGGTTCATGTGCTACGATTTGATAGGTAACACAATTCTTACCGTAGAACTGTTCAAATTCGTCGTATAGTTCGTCTCTCATAACTTAGCCTCCTACTGCTCGTTGACCTTTGAGATTCAATCCGTGGATAAAATCAGCATAAGGAGCAAGCGTTTCCATAACACCCTTCGAGTCCATCGTCGAAAGATAGATGTGAGTCACGTTACCTGCTTGCTGCGTCGGTGTAATCGTTGCTGGACCATTCACTACCTCTGGACCATTTTCGCCAGTTATACCATAGCTACCTGCAGGGATGGTACCGCCATTTGCAAATCCACCTGCGAACAATTTACCTAAGCTGGAGAAGATCCCACCTGTGCTACTACCCGACCCGCTTGCTGAGTTCATCAAGTTACCCAACAAGTTCTTCATGTCAGACTTGATAAGTGCCTTAGTTGCATTGTTGAAGATTTGCGTCCAGGTCTCGTCGCTGTCGCCAAGTATCTTATCCATTGCTGTTTCAGCTGCGGTCTGCATTGCGCTGAATACTGCCTTACCACGTTCAGCAGCATTGGTTGCTTGATCAGCATAATCATTCCAGCTCTTCTTAAAGCCGGTTGCAAACTCACGCGACTTAGCGATAAGTGATTGTGTTGCTAACTTCTCTGCTGCGAACTTTGGTTCTAACTCAGCACGAATAGACGCAACTTCATCTTCTGACAATGGCTTGTTGCCTTGTTGAGCTTGACGAATTTTTACAATGCCTTCTACTTCTGCATCAATACGACGATTAATGTTGTTCAGTTTGATCTGATCATTAGTCATCGTTAGTTCGTCAGCGTCACGCTGCATGGTTTGAATGTTAGTCGAGATCTTTTCTTCTGCAGACATGTAAGCTAAACGAATTGCTTCTGCGTCGTTTGCTTTTTGCAAGCTTACGGCTAACTCTTTCTCCTGGTCATACTTAGGAGTAACTGTAGCACGAATTTGTTCTTCAGATTCTTTTGTGATTGGTCTGTTACCATTCTTAGCCATTGCGATTTTGATCTCGCCTTGAACCTCTGCGTCAATACGTTTCTGTATGTCAGCTAATGCCTTCTGTTCGTTCGTAGCACCGACCAATCCAATTTGAGTTCTAAGATCAAGCTCTTCTTGATTGATCTTTAGTCCCAGCTCTTGAATAATGATACGATCTTTCTCGGCTGTCTTAGCATCATTGACTGCATTCTTTTGCTTCTCTAATGCGATCACTTGCTCGTTGCTTAGGGCTAATTGCTTCTTGATCTCACCTGTTTGAGCAATTAGCTGTTCGGCCTTAATGTTATCAGTGCCTTTTAGATTTGCTGCTTGTTCTTCAAGCTTTTGTATCTCTTGTTGAGCCTTCAGACTGTTTTGACGAATAGTTGATTCAGCTTCAAGTCTGTTGCTTGCTGCTTGAGCTTGTGATTCTGTCATCTGTAATGACTTAACATCCAATTCAAGTTTTTCTCTTGCTAAGGTATTGTTGAGACGTAATGATTCACCTTGAGCTTTAATAGCATCTAAGGCGGAACTATCAACAGTGGTCTTCTTAGCCGGTGACAATACTGATTGAGCTTGTGACTCAACGTTCATCTGCTTCTGAAGAACTAATTGTTTTTGTAGAGCTTCTTGTGCTTCTGGACTGAGCTTGTAATAGTTGTCGAGGAATTTAGGATCAAGAGCCTGTTGCTCTTGCATCAACTTATTCATCTCCTTCATCTTCGCAACTAACGCATCTTCACCTTCGTTAAGATCTTTTGGCCATACACCAAGCAAGGCTACTGCTGCCATCGCTGCGACCGGGATCAATGCAAGTAGACGAGCAGACAGCCCGCCAACCGCCGTCATTGTTAGTAATGATGCTTCAGTCGATACAGTAGCAGCCGCGGTCTGAGTTGCCATTGCGGCTGTTGATGCTGCTGCCGTTAAGGTCTGAGCTTCTTGTGCGATAGAAACTCTAAATTGTGCCGCTGCTAATTTTTCTTCTGCTGCTGCCAAAGCTAATGCTGTGGCGGTGCCTGTGACTTGTAACGCACTTAATTCTGCTTGAGCTACTGCGGCCGTCGCTGTGGCTCTACCTAAACGAGCATAAGCACCAGACATGAAAGTATCAACTGCTCGACTGTTGGCGATAGTAACTGCGGTGTTGGCTGCTGTTGCGATAGTAGAACCAGTCATTGCTGCTGCTAAGGCTCCAACACCTGACACAACTGTTCTAACTGCTGTGATGACTGACGCACCTGCGAACAATGTCATTGCACCAGCTAATCCTATTGCTGCCGCTTTGGCTCCACCAAGACCATCAATCATAGGTGCTGCGAATGAAGTTACTGGTTCAAGCAACAGAATGAATTGATTCTTAACATTCTCTGCGCCAACTGCTAACTCATCCATAACCTTCTTAGCTGATTCAGTTGCTGCGGCTGCTTCTTTCTGTGTTCCGGAATACTTGTTCATTCCGTCTGACAGATCTTGCCAGACTTGTTTATTTCCTGTCTTACCAAAGATGTCCATACTTAAGGTAGCACGTTTGCTAACGTCAGACATTTCACCCAACGCTGCTGCCATCTTCTTAAAGGCTTCTTCTGGGGAATGTGTTCTTAGATAATCTTGAGAAACTCCAAGTTCTTCCATACCAGACTGGAGTTTAGTATTGCCATTTGCTGCATCCAAAGCTGCGATGTTCATCTTCTGAATCATCTTAGCAACTTCTTCTCCACTTGAACCAGCAGCAACTGCCGCTAAGTTCATTTCCATCATTGCTTGAGTTGATACGCCAACTGACTTAGCAAGATCGACCATCTGTGATACTGATTCTGCTGCGGCGTGTGCGAATGAGATCAATCCAGCACCAACAATAGCGCCCCCTACTGAATTCATCTTAGAGGTAACTACTTCTGCTGCTGATGCTAACTTATTGAATGCCTCTACGCCAACAGCACCAGTAGCTACTAATTTAGTTCCGAGGCCGGCGACTGAGTTTGTTGATTGTGAGATCGCAGCTTGAAACTGCGAGTTGTTAATTGTTAGTGCTGATTTAATGTCGGCCATGTGCGTGTTATCCTATCTTCTTTATGAAGTTATTGACTAATCGGGTTACCTCTTTCTCGGCTGGTTTAGTCATACCTTTTGGCGCCTTCTTAGAAGCACCATCGTCTAATTCTGTAGCGTAAGGATAATTTGCACTAATGACGATAGTGTCTTTAGTAACTGACAGTTTCGTTTGATTGCGAGCATTACCAGTTCTCTTTGGAGTTGCATCCTTGAAGAACTTATAGATAGGTTGAGCGATCTCTTTGTTGATGTTACTGAGATCACTCATCTGTTTCCTGAATGCTGAATCGTCAAACGATGTCATTTATTTTCCTTTTGCTCTTGCTTCTGCTGTTGCTTTCTCTATTCGTGCTACCATTTCTTCTTCGGTCATCTTAGGGGCAGGAGGTCGGCCTTTGTTCTCCTGTAATGCACGTCGGTAATTGACATAGCTATCAGCAACATCCATTACACGTAAATCATAGATTGTTGCTTGGTTTAGTAAGACAGATGGCAACATGTGATACCGTTGTGCCATCTTGTCTACCATCATTATCTTACCGACATACTCAGACTCAGGATCTAATGCTTCCCCTGTTACTTTCCCAGTTCTTCAAAGATAGCGCGAGCCATCGGTCCCAGGTAAGCAATGTCGTTGATCTGAACACCCTCACCGAACAATAGTTCGGTTGTCTCTGGATCAACAACGAGTTCATACACCACGTCTTTCACAAGCATCTCGTTGATACGTAGAACGTCAGTAAGAGACATTGGCCACATAATGTAGAACTCGAGAGATTCACCTTCAAGTTTCTTAAACTTTTCAATCTCGTGGTCAGACACTGGTGTTGCTGTGAGTTTCTTAGGGGCTTGTTTTGTTGCGAATTTGGTTAGGTTCATCTGTTAATCTCCTTTGTGTTGTTCAATCAGCGTATTCAATACCAGTATGATAAAGGATACTCGCCCTTCTGCCTTACGTAGGTCAGCTTGAGCGCATCGTAGTTCGTTTTGACTTTTTGCTGCAGATTCCAAAGCAGACGTTAGTGCCTCTCTGGTGGTTAAACTTTCAACTATCATCTGTTCATCTCCTCTTGTGCTACACTCTTATTTATGTCAAAACAAAAGGAGTCACGAATGACTCCCTCTGTGTTTGATTTACATCGATTACAGAGCTTTTGATTCTGCGCCGTCCACTGTAATAGTGATCGGAGTCGTCCATGCAGTTGCAGTAGCCGATACTTTAGGTCCGATTGCTGTAAAGTAACCGTCGCCATTGTAGACCGTTGCGCCCATGTTATACGTCCAATGAATCTTGGTCTTAGCATTCATAAGAGCGAACACGCCGAGTTGACCAGCTGAACCAGCAACGTTCGCCACGTCAGCTACGATACCTTCGTATCCATCTTTAGTGATGATCATGTTGCCACTGATCGTACCAGACGTTACCGTCGGGAATTGACGTTTACCTGCATTGTTCATAGTCATGAACGAATACAGTTCTGTAGTCATTGGGTTGTCGAATGAGTCTAAGTTCTCAATTACGAGCGGACCAGTCTTGCCGGCAACGGTGATGGTAATTGCTACCGGCGACGTGTCGTTAAGAGTGCCTGTTTGTCCTGGGGAGATGATAAATTCTGCCATGATTCTGTTTCCTTTTAAGTTAGTTGGTGCCTAGTGAGGCTAAAGATAATACGGTAACGCTCGCTGTTGTTCTGAAACACTTGTTCCACTTTGTAATCTCGTGGGCTATACAACTTGAAAATTGGATCGTCTATTAGTTTTGCAAAAACATCTAAGAACGCATCAACGTATGGATCCTGTTGAGCATGAATGAGATACATTTCAATAGTGTCAGTTAGCTTGTAAGAGCTTCCTGTATTGCTCATTGAAGTAAATAAAGCTTCTCTATCCGATTGGTAGAGTCTGGCGACGTAGATGCCTTCAGAAACTGTGTCCTCATCGCTGGGGAACTCAGAAAAGACTTCAGTCTCAACACCTTTCTTACTAAGTTGGTTGTTGAGTGCATTCATTACTTGATCGGTTGTTACTAACGGCATTTAGAAGTATCTCCTATCGCCGTTATAATACGCTGGATCTACCTGGTCTGAAGCATTTTCATCTTGGTCTATCGTCGTATCACTATCAACATCGTAAAATGCTGATTCCATAGTTGCTTTTGTCCAGGCGTCACTAAATCGTTTTGCTGCAAACTCGTAGTTCGCTGCGTCTTTCTCATTCACGTTTGCCACGTCTGTTACGATGGTGGAGTAGAACAATTCAGCTGCTTTGAATACTTCAAGTTCGATTAGTGGTTGACCTTGTTTGATTAGTTTTGCTGGATCGAATGCTGTTACAGTTTTGCCACTTACAATTTTATTTGCGTTGAGGCTTCTATTTGCAGCAAATGTTGGCCACCAACTTACTTCCAGCGCGATCAATAGTTCGATGCTTGCTTTCGGTAACAGAGTGTTGATGAGCAATGTA
>Ga0302286_10000438_pt1 | contig 34277 bp, 24 predicted proteins | sample III_Fen_E2_3_FD_198765 | JGI IMG/M metagenome (GOLD analysis project Ga0302286, IMG submission 198765) | Peat permafrost microbial communities from Stordalen Mire near Abisko, Sweden - III_Fen_E2_3 | ecosystem: Environmental > Terrestrial > Soil > Wetlands > Permafrost | place: Sweden: Abisko...
TGATATTGGTCTTTCGTATTATATTTCCGACAGCGTCTATATCATGGAACACGGTAAGTTTGTTGAGCATGGCAGTGCCGATGAAGTAATCCTCTCGCCCAAAGCAGCCTACACCAAACGGCTTATCAGCGATGTTCCGAAAATCTATGAACCTTGGGATCTATCCACCGTGTAATCACACCGTTGCGGTATCCCATTGTGAAAGGATGGAACCTGTTATGGATATCAAGGCAACAATCGCACAAATGACGCTGGAAGAGAAGGCTGGAATGCTTTCCGGTTTGGATTTTTGGCATACCAAACCCGTTGAAAGGCTTGGAATCCAAAGCTGCATGGTCAGCGACGGCCCTCACGGTTTGCGCAAACAGGATGATAGCGCTGATCACCTTGGCATTAACGATGCTATCAAAGCCGTCTGTTTTCCCGCAGGATGCGCAACAGCAGCCTCGTTTGACCGTGATCTGCTAAGAACCATCGGCGAGGCAGTAGGCGATGCCTGCCAGCATGAAAAGGTTTCTGTGGTTCTTGGTCCAGCGGTGAATATCAAGCGCTCGCCTTTGTGCGGTCGCAACTTTGAATACTTCAGCGAAGATCCTTATCTTGCGGGAGAAGCTGCAGTAAGCCTGATTGATGGCGTTCAAAGCCGGAATATAGGCACAAGCATCAAGCATTTCGCGTGCAACAGTCAAGAGAACCGGCGCATGAGCAGCAACAGCGTTGTGGATGAGCGCACGCTACGTGAAATCTACCTGCCCGCTTTCGAAGCTGCCGTAAAACGTTCCCAACCTTGGACTGTTATGTGCAGTTACAATCTGGTGAATGGCATCTATGCATGCGAAAACCACTGGTTGTTAACCGAGCTTCTACGTGATGAGTGGGGCTTTCATGGTTATGTCATGAGCGACTGGGGCGCGGTAGATGATCGCATTGAGTGCGTCAAAGCCGGATTGGACTTGGAGATGCCTTCATCCAGCGGCGAAAACGATAAGCGCATTGTGGCCGCCGTGCGAGCCAACACACTGGATGAAAAGCTTGTGGATCATTGCTGCGAACGCATTCTGACGATTAATCAGAAGTATCTGGACAATGCTAAGCCTTCTACTGTTTGGGATAAGCAGGCACAGCACGCGCTCGCGCGCAAACTGGCTGCGGAATGTATGGTACTGCTTAAAAACGAGGGCAACGTTTTGCCTCTTCAAAAATCCGCAAAAGTTGCCATTATCGGTAAGTTTGCCAAACAGCCTCGCTTTCAAGGCGGCGGCAGTTCGCATATCAACTGTACACAGATCACCAGCGCATGGGATGTTCTGTGCAGCCAGCCTGATATTTCTTATGCCGATGGATACGAGATCGAAAGCAATGAACCTGATGAAGATTTGATCGCCGAGGCTGAAATTGTTGCGAAGAATGCCGAAGTAGCCGTGATTTTCGCTGGTCTCCCCGATTTGTTTGAAAGTGAAGGCTATGATCGTACGCATATGCGGATTCCTGTCTGTCAGGAGGCGCTGATTGCACGTGTCTCCAAGGCAAACTCCAATACGGTTGTAGTGCTCTACAATGGTTCACCGATTGAAATGCCTTGGTTGGGTAGCGTGAAAGCCGTATTGGAAGCCTATCTTGGCGGACAAAATGTCGGTGGCGCTACTGCAGATGTTCTGTATGGCGATGTCAATCCAAGTGGTCGCCTGCCGGAGAGCTTCCCTCTGCGCTTGGAAGATAACCCCTCCTTCCCTTGGTATGGCGGTGAAACGGACAGGGTGGAATACCGTGAAGGCGTGTTCGTAGGGTATCGTTGGTACGATAAAAAACAACTGCCCGTGCTGTTCCCGTTTGGCTATGGCTTAAGTTATACCGATTTCACCTACCGAAATTTACGGTTGAGTCAATCGGAAATCAAGGATACCGATACCCTAACCGTTCAGGTAGAGGTTACCAATACCGGCAAGAGAGTTGGTAAAGAGGTGGTGCAGTTATATGTAGCTGCCTCTTCAGGGACTGCGATCCGTCCTGTGCGCGAACTCAAAGGTTTTGAGAAAGTCAGCCTCGCGCCGGGCGAAACAAATACCGTCACCTTTACACTGAATAAGCGTGCTTTTGCTTATTGGAATACTCAGTTGCATGATTGGCACGTCGAAACTGGCACATTCGGCATTCAAATTGGGAAATCAAGCCGAGATATCATTCTGGAAACGGATGTGCACGTTATTTCCACGGTTGAGCTTCCTACCAAAATCACGCTCAACTCCATCTTCCTCGATTTGATGGCTGATCCCAAGACACTGCCATTGCTTCAACCGCTGATCGAAATGATGACCGAAGCCTTCGGAAGCCATACCAGTGCCGGGCAACAGGAAAGCGATGCCATTTCTGCCGATATGATGAAAGCGATGATCGGATATTCGCCTATCCGCAGTATGCTGAGTTTTGCAGGTGGACGGATCACGTATGACGAGTTGGTTGATTTGGTCGATACACTCAACGCTGCAAAGTAAGCGCTATTCATTGGACGTTATTGCCACTGTTGGTTAAGCGTTTTGTCTTAAACGGCTCGAAATGGTTTACGTTCAGTGTTTCAAATGAATGAAGTAATCATCAGGCACGGTGAAAGGCAGTGTGAAGTCTCCTGAAAATGTCCGAAAATTTTCGTTTGTATTTTAGGACAAAACCTCTGAATTATGATATGATAGCTTTGGTTTTGGTTCAAACACTCTGTTCCCGCTTCTGTACAGTGCATGCATGCGGTAGCTCTATCCGGACATAACCTGATGCTCTGAAGCCATAGTATCTCCGTCGGCTTCCCGGTGATGAACCACCTTGGTCGGAGGGTCATCCCCTGCTTTCATTTACTTCACGGTTGCAATGTCCGTTACTGCACACCCTCAGTATACGTCACAGAAGCTTGAACGGCATGGAGCGCTTTAGAGCGTCCCATGCCGTTCTTACAAATGCAATTACCTCCGGACTCATTCTAGGCCCTGAGAACCGGCAAAGGTGACCTGATTCCCCCGCTCCATGGTTTTATCTTCCTTGCTTTGCGCTTGGTGCAGCGATCTGTACGCTTTACTCATTGATCTCAATACCAGACCGACCTTCTGGTTAAAACGGAGGAATTCAAATGAAAGAGTATCTTAGCCTGACAGGTGATTGGATTTTACAGGAAGCCCTTGGGCACACACAAATACACGCACAGGTACCCGGTTCGGTACTGGGTGATTTGCTTACTGCCGGTTTGATTGACGATCCTTTTTATCGGGAAAACGAGTTTTCAGCTTTGCGGTTATTTGATCGAGATTATACCTATGAGAAGCTTTTTGATGTACCTGAAATGCTTTTAGGACGCGAAAGGATTGATTTGGTGTTCTTTGGCTTGGATACACTGGCTGACGTTACACTGAACGGTATGCCTGTGTTATCCGCTTATAACATGCATCGCACCTGGCGCGTGGATGTCAAACGGTTGCTAATGTCTACAGGCAACCGCCTGCAGATTGTTTTCCATTCGCCAAACCGGTATATCGCCCAGGCATCGAAGGATAATCCTGATGTGACTTATGATGGCACAGGTTATACCATGGGCAGCAACTTTCTACGGAAAGCACATTGCATGTTTGGCTGGGATTGGGGTCCGCAGTTGCCGGATGCAGGCGTATGGAGACCATGTGGGCTGGAAGCTTACGACAGTTTGCGTATTGCCAGTGTCGAAGTTTTCCAGCAACACGAGGCTGGTTGCGTACACATGGATGTATCTGTCCAAACAGAAGGTACCGGCCTGCATACCCTTCGTGTGATTGTAGCGGCACCGGATGGTAGAGAATCAGTTCATCAGGCAGAAGGCAACTCTGTTACTTTCTGCATTGAAAATCCAATGCTATGGCAGCCGAATGGTTGGGGCGAGCATCCGCTGTATACTTTTACGATCATCTGCTTTAATGATTCAGGCTCAGCCCTTGATGAAACCAACCGCCGCATTGGTCTGCGCACCGTTGAAATTTCACAGCAGCCAGATGCTTGGGGCAGCGAGTTCTGTTTCAAGGTCAACGGCAACAAGATTTTTTCGATGGGTGCGGATTATATTCCGGAAGATAATCTAATCGGTCGTACTTCACCGGAGCGTACGCGAAAATTATTGGAAGCCTGCGTAACTGCCAATTTCAATACTGTTCGTGTTTGGGGCGGCGGTTATTATCCCGAAGATTGGTTTTTTGATCTGTGCGATGAACTGGGTTTGATGGTATGGCTTGATTTGATGTTTGCGTGCAATGTGTATAAACTGACCGGGGCTTTTGAGGAGAACATTGTTGCAGAAACAAGGGATAATCTGCTTCGCGTGCGGCATCATGCCTCCATATGTGTCATTTGCGGCAACAATGAAATGGAATCCGGTTGGGTGGACTGGCCAGCAGTTCGTGATCACAGCCCTGCACTGAAAGCGGAGTACCTCATGCAGTTCGAATATGTGTTAAAAAAAGAATGCGCGGCATACGCCCCACAGCTCCCCTATTGGCCCTCCTCCCCTTCTTCCGGCGGTAGTTTTAACGACCCGAACGGGTATGACCATGGCGATGTACACTGTTGGGATGTATGGCATGGTTTGAAACCTTTTGAAGATTATCGCAGCAAGTACCCCCGCTTTTGCAGCGAGTTCGGGTTTGAATCCTTCCCATGTCTTAAAACTGTTGAATCCTATACTCTGCCGGAAGACCGGAATATTTTTTCCCGTGTGATGGAAAGTCATCAGAAATGTGTTGGCGGCAATGGTAAAATCATGTATTATCTGTCTCAGAATTATCGATACCCCACAACACTTGAGCATGTGCTGTACGCATCGCAACTCTTACAAGCCGAGGCAATGCGCGCTGGGGTGGAGCATTGGCGTCGCTACCGCGGCCGCTGTATGGGCGCAATCTACTGGCAACTGAACGATTGCTGGCCAGTTGCCAGTTGGGCAAGCATAGACAGTTTTGGTCGATGGAAACAGTTGCATTACGCTGCCAGACGTTTCTTTGCTCCCGTACTTATTTCGTGTGAACGCAAAGGGTTTTCAATCCGTGTGAATGTAACCAATGAAACACTCGCTGCTTTCCATGGAACCGCGCAGGTTTCGCTGATAGACGCAACAGGCAAAGTACTCTCCGGTAAATCTGTGGCAGTTGATGTCGCCTCGCTTTCTTCCGTCTGGGTACATGATGCAGTTGTAGAATTTCATGACTCGCGCCTGCATCCTGAAGATCGGCTGGCATATATTCTGAGGTTAAGGGATGAACATGGCATGGTTGTGTCAGAAAACTGTGAACTGTTCACGTCGCCGAAGTTCTTTGAATTTGCTCCTCCCGCCATCTCGTGGAAGGTGATCGGTCAGGAAGAAAACTGCTCAATCGAACTCAATGCCTCTTCATTTGCTTGGGGGGTGTGGCTGGAAACGAAATCGGTGGATTGCCAGTTCAGCGACAATAGTATTTTTCTATTGCCTGGCGAAACAAAAATCGTGACTGCTTATTCGATTGCTCCAGACACTCTGCTGGAAAACCTGAGCGTAACCAGCATCGCTGACCTATCGATATAAAGCTACTGTGATATTGAGCTATCCCAGTGTACAAGCGGCGCGCATCGGCATTCGGTGTGCGTCATTTCTTTTGCTGTCGTCCATTCCCAAACGTTGTATGTTGCTTTTCAAGCAATCTGTGCATTGATTCGTATGATTGGGGTAGTCTATACGCTTGTTCGTATTACAAAACAACGATTGCGTCCGAAAAATTTATTGCGCATTTGCCTGGAGTCTTCCAAACATTCGATTTATCTCTTAAGTGCTTAATCAATTGATTCTAAACCATATCCATAGATCACAAAATATGGAGGTTGTTTGCGACAATCTCAGCTTCTATCTTGACGAGTGCCGAAAACCAGATATAATAGAAATGGTGTGTTTTGAGATTTCCTTAGTAAGGAGAAATGTACGATGCGAGCCTTGAAAGGAATTTTGGCTTGGCTGCTGGTGATTACGATTGTGATCATCAGCTTTGCAACGCCCCTTTCTTCGCTGGCTTCTCTGTGGCCGGATACCTCCGGTAAAGCCGCCAATCGGTATGATACTGGCACCGCCTTTGCCTCTGGTATGCAGGAACCGCCGAGTGATTACATCATCAGGCTTTCCTCTTTGTGGTATGCGCAAAGCAATCTCTCCTTCTGGCGATTAACCGGTTTATTACTGGTTTCTTATATTGTACTTTCCCTGCTGATTTTATTATGCTTTTCATCCTATCCTCAAAAAAAGGAAGTCAAGAGCATTTTTCTGGCTTCCTGGCATATTCTGCGCGCCCCTCCATTGAAGGGATAGCATATCGCACCACCCTTTGTATGTATGGGTTTGTTTTGTTTGGTCATACAGGGCCAATGTCTTTAGGTGCGTTTCATAACGGCATCACCGTATGATGCTTGTCAGACCGAATCGCAACCTGTATGCCTGAGTTTAACAATGCGGCGTTGTGTCCCTTGAGCAAGCGTGCCTTTTTGGAATGCAATCCAATCCTGTGTCTCCTTGAGCTATCGAAAACAAGTATTGGATCGGTTGCTTTCAACAACTGCCCAGCTCTGAAAACACATCACAGCAGGGTCACAAGCATTGATAATCTGTGTCAACAGCCCGATTCACTCATTGATCAAACATAAGGTTGGTAACGATGAACTTTATCAAAAAAATGTCTCCCGGTTGGTTATTGGTTGGTGGTTTCGCGACGGTCATTCTGATTGGTTCCATTCTACTGATGTTGCCCATCGCCAGGCACCCGGGAATAACGGTTTCCCCTGTGGATGCGTTGTTCACATCTACCAGTGCCGTATGTGTTACTGGTTTGATCGTGGTGGATACAGCCGATACCTTTACCCTTTTCGGGCGGATTGTGGTAGCGGTGCTGATTCAGATTGGTGGTTTGGGCGTCAGTTCCGCCGCCGTTGGTTTTGTATTGCTTGCACACCGTCGGTTAGGTTTGAAGGGTCGCCTGATGGTGAAAGAGGCCCTCAATCTGACATCTTTCCGTGGCGTTGTTATTCTGGTGCGGGCGATTTTACTGATGACACTCTGCTTTGAAGTGGTTGGAGCGGGGCTGAGCTACATTTCTTTCAGTCAACATTATCCGCCACTAAGAGCATTGGAGATCAGCTTGTTTCATTCCGTAGCCGCGTTTAACAACTCTGGGTTTGATATTCTGGGTGGGTTGACAAATCTGATTCCCTTCCAGCGTGATGTGCTGTTGAACCTTACTACTTGCTGGTTGATCTTTTTTGGCGGTATCGGTTTTCTGGCTGTGATCGATATGCTCAGGAAACGCCGCTTTAAAGCACTCACCCTGCACACCAAAGTAGTGATCGTAACCAGCCTTTCGCTGATTGTGATCGGTACGCTTCTATTGAAGCTTACGGAGAACATCTCCTGGCTGGGAGCCCTGTTTCACAGCGTATCTGCACGTACTGCAGGTTTCAGCACCTATCCACTTGGCAAGTTCACCAGCGCTGGTTTGTTTACATTAACAGCGCTGATGTTCATTGGTGCATCACCAGGCTCCACAGGCGGCGGTATCAAAACCAGCACATTGTTTACACTGGTACAGGCAGTACGAGGCGTTGCTTCCGGCAAAGCGCCCAGCGCATTCAAACGTTCCATTCCGCGCGATGTTATTCTCAAGGCATTTATTGTAACACTGTTATCCGCGTTGGTCGTATGTATAGGTGTGTTTATCCTTTGCATACTGGAGCCGGAATACAGTTTTATGCAGAATCTGTTTGAGGTTACCTCCGCATTTGGTACAGTCGGTTTGTCCACAGGCATCACGCCTGACCTAAGCCAACCAAGCAAACTGCTCATCACTCTAATTATGTTCATCGGCCGTTTGGGGCCGCTGACCATTGCCTCCCTATGGGCATACAAGACCGAATCTGGTGCAAGGTATTCCGAAGAGAACATCACGATTGGATAAGGAGTTTAGACATGAGTCAGAAACAGCAAAAGTCGTACGGTGTGATTGGTCTTGGGCGCTTTGGTATGGCACTCGCCATTAAGCTCGCCAATGCCGGCGCTGAGGTAATCGGGCTGGACAGCGATGAAAACAAAGTAAAAGAACTTCGCAATTACACAGAGCACGCCTTTGTAATATCCAACCTGAGCATTGAAACCCTTCGTGAAACGGGCATTCAGAATTGCAATACTGTGATCGTATGCATCGGAGAAAAGATCGAAGCAAGCCTGTTGACTACCTTCCATGTGGTACAAATGGGTGTAAAGAATGTAATCTCCAAAGCTACCACGGATGATCAGGGCAGCTTGTTAGCCATCATCGGTGCGCAGGTCGTATACCCTGAAAGAGATATGGCTGAAAGGCTTGCTAGCAAACTGGTATCAACGAACGTGATGGATTTTATCTCCATCAGCAATGATGTGGATATCTCAGAGGTTCGCATCGGAAACCACGTTCATGGACAGACCATCCGCAACATCGATTTTCGAAAGCGATTCAGTTTGAATGTCATTGCCCTCGTGCGTGGCCGGGAAACCATCATCGAAATCGACCCCGACGAAACCCTGCATTCGGATGACATAATTGCTGTTATCGGTAAAAAGGAAAACATTTCCCGCTTTGAAGCCTATCTCGCAGATTAAAGGAAGGTGACCAATGTACAAACACGTCATGGACGATGCGAAGCGATGCCTGCGGTGTAAAAACCCCACCTGCTCCGGGGGATGCCCTGTGCAAACCCCCATCCGCGACGCGATTGCTCTGCTGCTGGATAGCCGCCTGCCGGAAGCTGGTGCAATGCTGTTCAACAACAACCCACTCTCGCTGGTATGTTGCCATGTATGCCCACAGGAGAGCCAGTGCGAGGGGCATTGCGTGCTGGCCAAAACCGGTTCATCCGTACATATCAGTGCCATAGAAAAGTATATTTCTGATTATTATCTCAACATCATGCGACCCACATCCTCACAAAAAACGGCTGGAAATGTCGCGATTGTTGGCTCCGGTCCGGCAGGCATTACGCTTTCGTTTCTGTTGTCGCAGCTTAACTACGATATTACGCTGTATGATGCGAACGATCTGATTGGTGGCGTGTTGCGTTACGGTATCCCGGAATTCCGCCTTCACAAGCACATCCTGGATCGGCTGACAGAACGGCTGGTAGAAAGTGGCGTTACCATTCGCCCCAATACGCGCATCGGAAACAATATCACGGTCGATGATCTGTTCCGGGATGGCTTTGATGCAATCTTCCTTGGCACGGGTGTATGGAAACCTTCACGCATGAATATCCATGGCGAAAGCTTGGGAAATGTGCATTATGCCATCGATTACCTGCGCAACCCCGATGTGTACCGACTAGGTAAGTCTCTATTGGTTGTCGGTGCAGGCAATGTCGCCATGGATGTGGCACGCACTGCAATGCGCCATGGCAGTGAAAATGTCACGATCCTTTCCAGTCTTGGCGAGCGCTCCGTCTCCGCACGGCTGGTTGAGCGGCAATATGCGCAGATTGATGGCGCACGCTTGATGATGAACAGAACGGTCGTGCGCTTTACTCCCAAAGGTGCGATCCTCGCAGAAACCGATCTTAGCCGTGAGGATACGATCGCACCGTTACCCGATACGGAGGAACTGTTCCCCACCGATTCAGTGATTATCGCCATCGGGCAGGGTCCACGCTCCACCATAGTATCCACCACTACCGGTATCGACGTCACAGATAAAGGATTGGTCGCTGTAGACGATTGTGGGCGAACAAGCCGTGAAGGCATCTTTGCCTCAGGCGACGTGGTTACCGGCGCTAAAACTGTTGTGGAAGCGGTCAAGGTCTCCAAAAAGGTGGCCGAGGCCATGGACGCATATATTCAAACGAAGAGAGGAAAAACTTATGCGAGTTAACAAGGTTACCTTCTGGTTGGTTCTCGCGGCTGTCTTGTTGATGACCTGGACTGCGTTCTTCGGTTTTCTAGGCATCCCCGGTGCCAACAAAATGCGGTTCGGCATTGACATCCGAGGCGGCGTAGACGCTACGTTCCAACCGGTCAATCTCGACCGCATGCCCACTCAGGATGAATTGGAATCTGCCCGGTCCATCATTGAAACCCGTCTGGATCAGAAAAACATCCTCGACCGCGAAGTGACCATTGACGCCACCAACGGCGACGTGATCGTTCGTTTCCCCTGGAAATCAGACGAGACTGATTTTAACCCACAGAAAGCGATCGCCGAATTGGGTGAAACCGCAAAGCTTACCTTCCGTGACGAGAGCGGCAATATCCTTGTTGAAGGCAAGGACGTTACCAAGAGCGTTGTAGAAAAAAATTCGCAAACCAGCGCATACGAAGTATCGCTGACGTTTAATGATGAGGGGACTACAAAGTTTGCCGAAGCCACGAAAAACAACGTCGGCAAAAAGATCGGTATCTACATGGATGATACCCTGATCAAAGCCCCCGTTGTGGAAGATGCAATCTACAGTGGCCGCGCATCGATTTCTAACATTGGCACCTATGCTGATGCTAACGATCTGGCTCAGAAGATTGCTGCCGGTGCGCTGCCCTTCTCGCTGGAAGCCCGTAACTATTCAACCATCAGCCCGTCGCTGGGTGCTGGCGCCCTGAATGTTATGGTGGATGCAGGTATGCTGGCGTTTGCGTTCATCTGCCTGCTAATGCTGATCTACTATCGTTTGCCGGGTGTGGTAGCGTGCATTTCGCTGCTGTTACAGGTGAGCGGCGTGCTGCTGGCGCTCTCCATCCCGCAGATTACGTTAACCCTGCCGGGCATCGCCGGCGTTATCCTCTCCATTGGTATGGGCGTAGATGCCAACGTCATCATCTCCGAACGTATCTCCGAGGAAATCAAGAGTGGCAAGACAACGACACAGGCCATTATGATCGGCTTCAAGAACGCCTTCTCCTCAGTGTTTGACGGCAACATCACGGTTATGATCGTCGCGATCATCCTGATGATCCTTGGCTCCGGTTCTATGTTGTCCTTCGCTTATTCACTGCTTGCCGGCGTTATCCTGAACTTCCTGGCTGGCGTAACCGCTTCTCACCTCATGATGCGTTCCCTGTGCCAGTACAAGAAGCTTTCCCGCGAATCGTTTTATCAATGCTTGTCTAGGAGGATTGTGCTATGAAGTTTTTCAGCTTTTACAAGCATCGCAAACTGTTCTTCCTGATCTCTGCCACTCTGATGCTAATTGGAATTATCTCCCTCTTCATCAACGGTGTGCAGTTGGATATCCAATTCAAGGGCGGCGCAATTCTCAAATACAGCTACACCGGCGAGCTGCATGCAGATGCTGTTTCCGACTTTGTATCCAAAAAGCTCAACCGTCTGGTGAACGCACAAGAAACAAAGGATCTAACCACTGGCGAAATGCGTGTTTCTTTGGATCTGGCGGGTGAGTATGGTATGACTGCTGCCGAGCAGAATGATTTAAATACCTCTTTAGCCACTCAGTTCCCTGATAATAACCTCACCTCAGTTGAAACATCATTGGTTGAGCCGTTTTTTGGCAAACAGTTCCTCGAACGCAGCATCATCGCCGTCATTCTTGCAATGCTGTTGATCCTTGTGTATGAATGGATTACGTTCCGCAAGATTGGGGGTTTGTCCGCTGGCGTCACGGCTTTAGCAGCTCTCTTCCACGATCTGCTGGTGGTGTTCTTCACCTGCGTTATCGCACGAATCCCGATTGGCGATACCTTCGTTGCTGTAGCGCTATCGATTATCGGTTATTCGATCAACGACACGATCGTTATCTTTGACCGTATTCGTGAAAATAGCCGCCGCCTGCCCAAGGAACCTGTCGAGATGGTGGCTGACCTGTCCATCCGCCAGAGCATGATGCGTTCCATCAACACCAACGCCGCAGTAACGATTTCCGTTGGCCTGATCTACATTTTCGCCGCACGGGCAAGCTTGGAATCCATTTACAGCTTCGCGCTGCCAATGCTGGTTGGTTCCATCAGCGGTTGCTACTCCACGCTTTGCATCGCTGGTCCCCTTTGGGTGATGTGGCAGAAGCACAAGGCTAAGGCTCCCAAAGCCCCCGCTTCCAAGACTGTCGCTACCGCAGCCTGATCAGTACCACTCTTTACGGCAGACGGGTAACCCCCGCCTGCCGTTTTTTGTATGCAACGCCCCGATATCAAAGCATTTCATGCGAATCAGATCATCGCGCCATGGGAAGCTTTATTTTTTGTCATAATCATGTTTCATAGAACATCCTACGTATGCACTACTTCGACTCATCACTAAAGAAAAGTCGCGTGGATGAAAAAGTGAAGCTTTCCATGCCGTTATGATGCAATCTTCAAATTTATCAGAGAAATATCCCAACAGTCGATGGGAGTAGAATACCATCAGTGCAATCCCATACAACCAAATCATCATCATCAATACAAGAACAATACATGAAAAATTAATTGATAGCACTACGATTAAAATATGCTGTAAATCAGTCCACCTGCAACACCAGCACCCAACATTACAAAGATCGGGTTGAGCTTGAAGCGTCTGAGCAGAAAAATGCATACGCTCATGATACCGATGGCAACCCAATCCAATGCCGTTAAAGAAAAGTCGCTCAATTCTCCACTCCATAAAGCATGGGCGATAATAGAAATTCCGGCAGCAGCAATCATCCCGATCACGGCAGGTTGCAGGTTGCACAAAACCCCTTGTACATAATGCAAGTCTTTATACTTCTTGTAAAGGTATGCGAACAGCAAAACAATGAGAAATGATGGTAATATACATCCAAAGGTCGCGATAATCGCTCCCAAAATTCCTGCGATACGTATCCCTACAAAAGTAGCGGCATTAATCGCAATCGGTCCCGGCGTCATTTGGGAGATGGTTATTACATCTGCAAACTCCCCCATGTTGAGCCAGCCATGAATCTGAACCACCTGATTTTGAATCAGCGGTAACGCCGCATATCCGCCACCGATGCTGAATAGTCCGATTTGGAAAAATGCCCAAAACAAATTAAGGAAGATCATGAAGTTCCTCCTTCGGCAGTTCATCGGGTTTATGTTTTACTGTGGTCAATAACCCCACCAGTACACAGGTGAGGATAACCAGTACCACATCGACTTTCAATATAGCAACCGCTACAAACGACCCCACCATCAGCGCAATGGCAAGCGCATGTTTTTCCCTGCAAATACGCCCTCCCATCTCAATGACCACATCAAGGATAACTGCACAAACACCTGCTGCCATTCCTCGCAGAACGTTTTTCACCACAACATTGGTAATAAACGCGCTATATCCCATGGAGATGATGGACAGCAAAATCAAAGGCGGTAAAACGGTTCCAAAAACCGCCACCACAGCTCCAGAAATACCTGCCAGGTGGTACCCAAGTATCACAGACGCATTGACAGCCATCGCTCCGGGTGATGATTGCGCAATGGCTGTAAAATCCAGCATCTCCTTTTCTTCAATCCAACCAAGCCTATCCACAAACTGTTTGCGCATCAGGGGGACGATAACATACCCTCCGCCGAATGTGAAAGCGCTCAATTGAAAAGTGGCAAGAAACAGTTTACTATAAAACCGAAGATTACGTTGCATCATTGTGAACCCTCCCATAACCAGTCTGTTGCATCTCTATCTTAACGGCTTAATGTCGGTTATCCTTGCCAACCCAAGTAAGTGTCCCCAACTTAGCCTGTGATGGTTCGATGTTCATCCTGAAATAGCATAACACAAAAGTCAGTTCTGGGTTCACGTTTCTATGTCAGTCTTGAAATTTAACGAACCTGATGCTTTTTGATATAAAACAATAAAATTGTTGTAAATTTTGCAATTCAGGATTTCACAATTTGCCTGTACTAAAAGAATGCAGAGAACCATTTTGATGCTTTATATTCAGATTTTGTCCAGTTATCCAAACCCCAAATATGCTTCCCTACGACAATCCTTCTGAATGTTTTTGCAGATACAGTGCCAACCTTGAGCGAAAAACCATTCACTCCCGTAGTAAGGAGAGGGTGCCGTTGCTTGAAATACCATACACTCCCGTGCTAAGCTTTGCACATTTACCCATATCACAATCAAAACAAAACACGCCTATTGCTGAAGGGTAATCTTTCAAACGATATATTTAAAGCGTTTTTGCAATTCTCTAGAATGATGAGTGTATATTCTGCTTCGATCATTGGCGGCTATTGCATGGATGTCTTCTGATAGACCGTACATAACGTATTGCCATAGCTTGCAAGGGAGAAAAGTGGTTTATATCCTTCCGGAGCAGTCGTTCCATAGATTTTCGCATAGGTCGTGTTGTAAAACAGGTACGGTGCATCACCATTTTCTAAAATGGATATGCGTTGTTTTGTTTTTGCATCCAGCACGCTGTAACCCGTGCTCAGCCCGAAAGCACTCATCTCGTCACGGCTCCCAATCATTAATGAAGTGCTGTTGTTCCCTTGCGTTTCGCTCAGTTTTTTCATTGCGTTTACGGTACTCACATCCCAGTAATCCAACTCGAAATCCGTTTGAGGGCTTTTGGCAAGCGCATTGAAGTAAGCATATTGGAATGGATGGTTCACTGCAATTCCAATAGCCTGGTATGAAAAGAACAATGCAAGCGCAATACAGGCAGCAATCTGCAACGCATGATGGTTGCTCACCCATTTGAAAACTGCTTGTAACCCTATTCCGCCCATAGCAGCAAGCCCTGCATAAATAAAGTAAAAATGACGCCACCCGTTATACATCAATGGTTGCCTGATGACGACATAGGCTACAGGTATGAACCACAGAGCGCTTAACACCAGTAACAATGGAGTGCGCGAATCCTTCTTCAAACACAGGAAGAACGAGTATACCTGGCCAATTGCCATCAGCAACAGGAATACAATGGGCACAGTAACCGCGATCATTGTAGGCAAATAGCTGTGCGGCAGAAGCAAGCCATGCGTCGGGTCGTATAGGATACCTTTGAAAAGCACTACGCCTGTCCAGCGCGAAAAACCGGTTGCGTTCCTTAAGACATAGGTGAAATAATCCAACGGGTTTTCCCACATTGCAGGAGTAATGATCGCGAAGATCACAGCATAGGATATAATTGCCAAAGCTCCGGATTTTAAGCGGCGTAGGGTCAATCCTCCAGTTTTACACCAGGTGAATATCATGGCAATCCCCATCAGCCCCCAGGCAAATGCGCCAACTATTTTCGTGTTGGTCGCCAACGCACCGGCAAGTGAAAACAGAATCGCCCTCCCTGCACTCGGCTCCCTTATCAAATGAGCGCCTGTTGCCAGCGTGCAAAGAACGAGTGAAAGCAATACAACATCCTTACTGTTGTAATGGCCTTCCGCAAAAAAACGTGGGCTCAGATATAAAACTAATGAAGTCGCGCAAGCCAGTATACGGTTAAGCTGTAATTCTCTTGCAAGCACATAGAGGGCAAGTACCCCAGCCATAAACCAGAGCCATGTATAAACATGCCATAAAATCAACAGCAGTTCTGGCGCTGTATCAGCCAGTGCCAGCAGAGGAGCTGCCAGATAGTACGCGCTTTGCCCATGATCACGTTCAATACTTTCCGAAATGCGGTTAATATAAAGCTGATCATAATATTGGATTACCTTACTATCAGCACCTAAAATCTGATAAGCGTATTCCTTGATGTTTTCCTGTAGAATCACCTGTTCGGCCGGCTCATCGCAGGGTAATCCATAGTCTGCCGCAGTCAAGAGGCCTATAGCAGTCAGTACAATAAAAAACAAGGCGATCCATAAAGATGGTTTTACTTTATGCATGTGCTGCGCCACTCCCTTTGCATGTAGTATCATCCTGAGCGTACTGTAGCCAACCAACGAGCCCGTTCAATCCACTAGCACAACATAATGGCATGAATTCTTTGCCTGTCAGAATTGAAGCCAGCGTTTCTTGGCTTGGCGCGATATGATGTTTGGCATTATCCATATGATTATATCCTAGAATTAATTGCTATGGATGGGCATTGGCAATGCCAGTTACAAAGACAAATCGTACTACCTTGCGTATTATAATCGAAAATGCGCAGCTTGGCTACTTACTTCGCAATTCAGGGATGAGGAATGTGTTTGGCCAATTGATATGCTATGATTTAAAAGAATAGATGCCCCCGTTCGCAATGTGTGTTAAAGATTGGATATGGTTCTTGTGAATCATTTCTGTATATGGTAGGATAAATTGTAGCTCATTCCCGATTTTACATCGTGAGCATCCAAAAGGCTCAAATAAACTGATAAGGGTATAAGGAGCATGAATCTATTAACAAAGATGAAGGGGTCATCATTATCAGCCAAAACCAGCCGTTCGCTATATATTTTTCTTGTGATTCTGATATTGGCAACCGGTTGTTTTGTCCGTCTATATGGCATTGGTACGCTAAGTACCGGAATTAATCAGGACGAAGCCTCTATTGGTTATGATGCATTTTCAGTTGCAAACTACGGTATTGATCGAAACGGTGTATTCAACCCTGTCTACCTGATTTCCTGGGGATCGGGGCAAAACGCCGGTTACATGTGGCTGTTGATCCCATTTATTAAACTATTTGGGTTAACATTAACCACTGTACGTTTGCCCATGGCTTTGGCAGGCTGCATTTCGTTATTCGCAATATTCGCGCTCTTGCATCGTCTGCGTAACCAAAAGCTTGCATTAACTGCCCTATTCCTATTTGCGATTTGTCCATGGCATATATTGAAGAGTCGCTGGGCATTGGAATCCAACCTCTTTCCTGATTTTTTGCTATGGGGTATTGTTCTTTTCAGTCTTGGTATGGGAACAAAAAAGTTGCACTATTTTTATCTTGGCAGTGTTATCTTCGGTCTTTCTTCGTGGAACTATGCAACCAGTTTCATCGTTCTACCTCTCTTTTTAATTCCTGCCGCCATTATTTTCTGGAAACAAAAAAGCCTGCCAATTCGTCATCTATTCGGATGTGTCGGCGTTTTTCTTTTTGCAGCATTTCCAATTATCCTTTTTGCGATCATCACGATCTTTCATTTACCAAGCATTACCACTCCCCTGTTTACGATCCCGTCGCTTCCCTATCAACGTGCCAGTGAATTTGTATTATTATCCGACACCCCGCTGACTTCTTTGGTTTCCAACGGGAAAGCGCTGCTTCGAATCCTTCTGTTTCAACAGGATGGCAATTTATGGAATTCCGTAGAAGGTTATGGTCTGTTTTACTTGTTTAGCGTTCCTTTCCAACTCATCGGTTTTCTTCGTAGCGTGCTTCCAGTCAAGCATGGTGGAACATTTCGTGCCATTGTTCCCGGAGCTTGGATGTTCAGTTTGATGGCATTAATCGGGTTCATGTTAGGGGTCATGGTGGAACCGAATATCAATCGCGTCAATGTTCTATGGATACCATTGATCTGGTTTTGGATTCTTGGCGTATATGACATTATCCGAAGCCGACGTTTATGGCGATGGGCTATCACGATATTGTATACACTGAGTTTTGCGCTATATGTGCATAGTCTCTTTGGCAATTATATGGATGAGCTGAATACAAAGAACCAAAATGGATTTCTCGAGTCAGTCCAATTTGCCGATACGCTGCATGTTCAGCAGATACAGGTGCAGTCTTCTCAACAAACCTACATACGAATCCTGTTTGCGCTTCAAATACCCCCACAGGAGTTCCGAAACTCGATCACCTCCGAGCATCCGGGAATTTACAGTAAGATTGATATCTTTGGAAAATGGAATTGCACGGAAAACATTACATTTGACAACAGCAAGTCCTTTGCCATCATCGTAAATGATGTGGATGTTGATACCGAATGGCCAGAATTCGACTGGAGCTGCAAACAATTTGGGGATTTCACTGTCGCATGGCCAGCAAATGAACTGGTAACATGATGAGTGTCTGCAACCATCAATACCAAACAGGTAGCATCTTTCAACGACCTGTTTGAATTCCAGGTCGATGGGCATAAGGAAAATGATGGCGTAACAATAGTAGACGCCACTCAAAACAACCATGATGATTAACCAACAATAGCAGGAATTGCTTACGCTGGAAGTTGCCCAGTCCACTGAGGCTGTTATTCGCGCTTCCGCTCTGGCTCAACTGTGATATAATCATTGGTGCCTATCGTGATTGACATCCATGGTGGCGCGGGTTTGTGGCACCTCCTTTCTGCTAAGGATGAACATCACTATGCGTTTTCTCTTTATTGTTAACTTCATCTTGCAATAACCCATCCTGTAAAATGACGAAACGATATTCTATTTGGCAATAGATGTTGGAGGCAAATCATGCAAAAACGTAATTATAAGACAGCCTTGGTAGCTGTGAATGCGCAATATATCCACACAGGGCTTGGTGTGCGTTCCATTGCTGCCTATGTGCGTCGCGAAACGGATTACTCTATTGAGGTAATGGAATTTACCATCAACAATCCTGAACAGGATGTATTGGCAGCACTTTATGCAAGCAATGCAGATGCTTACTTGTTTTCATGCTATATTTGGAATATTGAATTCATTCTTCGCGTTATTCACAATTTGCGCCAACTTCTTCCTGATGCGCGTATTGGCTTAGGGGGACCGCAGGTTTCCTATCAGGGAAAAGCAATTTTAGACACCGAACCGGATGTTGATTTCATACTAGTTGGTGAAGGCGAAGAAACTGTTTGTCAACTGCTCGGTTTGCTTCAAGTTGACGCGCCACTACAGGAATGTCTTGGCATAGTGTACCGCGAAGGCGAGCATGTGATTGCCACCTCCTCGCGCAAATCCCTGTCCTTGGATATGCTGCCATTTGCATATCCAGATCTTGATGATTTGGAGAACCGAATCGTCTATTATGAAAGTATGCGAGGTTGCCCCTTTTCATGCAGTTATTGCTCCTCCTCCATTGAGCATGGTGTGCGGAAACGTTCATTGGCACTAGTGTTTTCGGATCTTTCTGTGTTTCTGAAGCATCGCGTACCTCAAGTAAAATTCGTAGATCGCACGTTTAATTGTGACAAAGCGCACGCTCAGGGCATATGGGAATGGTTGGTTGCTCACGACAACGGTGTGTCCAATTTTCACTTTGAACTTTCAGGGGAATTGTTGGATGAGGACACGATAACCTTCCTTTCCGGGGTACGCCCACAGCTTTTTCAATTTGAAATCGGCGTACAATCTACAAATATTGAGACTTTGCACGAGATTGATCGATCTTCAAATCTGACGCTTTTATTTTCACAGGTGAGTCGCCTTTTAGCGCCTGGAAATATCCATATCCATTTAGACTTGATCGCCGGACTTCCATACGAAGGGTATACACGTTTTCAAAAATCGTTTAATGACGTATACGCAACCATGCCGCACCAGCTTCAGTTGGGCTTTTTGAAGGTGCTACCCGGGTCGGAAATGCAGCGACAAGCTCAGGCCTATGGCTTGATATATTCCAAAAGCGCACCTTATGAAGTGCTTATGAATCATTGGATCAACTACCCGCAGATAGTGTTACTGCACGGCGTTGCGTACATGGTAAATATATATTACAATAGTTTTCGCTTCCAGCATATTCTGGTGCATCTCGTTACGCTGTTCCCCAATGCATTTACTTTTTATCTCGCGTTGTGGTTGCATTACGAAAAGGTGACTGAAGGCAAGCCTGTTAGTGACATAGGTAATTATTCACTGTTGGAGAGCTTTATCCGGACTCAGGGGTACGAAACAACAGAAAAAATGCAATGGTTAGCAAAATACGATCTATTACTGCACAACAAACCGCACAAGTTGCCCTCGTGGATTACCGTAAACCTATCCCATGCGTACCGTGATGTAATTCAGAATTTTTTCATGAAACCAAGCAATATCAATACATATTTACCGGAATATGCAGAGGAAACCTCCGCCCGGGTCGAGCGTACTGCTCATATGGAAATCTTCCCCTTCAACCCTGAATCCGGCGCAATTGGAACCGTGGCGATTGTATTCAATTATCGCCACCGAAACAGTGTAGGCGTTGCGCAGTTCCATGTGCTGCCAATGGAAATGATACTGTCTCCTGATGTGACCCGATCATCTCCAAGGGTTGCGTTACATTTTCCACCTAATGATCATCAGGCTTTGCAAGATAAGTAATGGAATTGGGTTTGAGAATCTATCTTTTAAATAATCACTTAATCTACAGTTTCTCAAATGCTCTTTAGGCATAAGGAACCAAGACTCATTGGGCTTAACCCTGTTTTTCACCCCAAACTTTAACACTCCTATCCTGATGCCCATCCATATTCCCAGATGCATCCTCCACAATTTGTTAGCTATTCTCCATCGTATGGACAAGCTCCCGAAAACCTGCTCACGATTCGAGCCACTCAACAAATTCAGCATTCTGCCTTTCAAGCCGCTTTATTGCCTTCGTTTACCGCCGGAGTATACTTCTGCGCCAAGGACAACTCTATCGTTTTCAGCAGATTTTTATAAACGATAACATCCTGCTTATTCTCGGGGTCATAACGATTGGTGGGCAGGTACAGCGAAATAAACGGGCTTTCCTGCTCAAATAGGATATCATCCGGGAATTCTTTAATCAAATCGTAAGTCATACTATGCCTTCCTTTATAGGGTGTTAATCCGTCGGTATGAGTTTGTACATCATATACAGTATATACAATTTACGTTGATATAAAGTCGGGTGGATTGTTAAAGTCATTTGGTTATCGTTGACAGCAACATTTTTGGCGGACATGGCGGACAAATCTGATTTTCGTATCTTTATGTATTCCGATTTGTTACTACACGCTCTATTTACTCCTATTATACCACACTGACGGGAATGAAAACCAAATTGATTCTGCTCCGAGCGTTGTACCAGATAGACTAGCTTTCAATTTTGGTATAACGCTCGGGAGCCGTCCAGTATGAATCCCGTATGACGGTTTTCATGCACTTTTAATCACCTTATAATCAATGTCCCATTGAATAATGCGGCGCATCATCGATAATGGATGAGGAAAGCAACAAATACCCCTACCCTCATTGGTGGAAAGGATTAAGCATATGGCAGCCGATTTTGACGTGACCACATACCTGAATCAGGGAGCGGAGCAACTCGTACAGGACATCCTGAAAGCAACGCTGCGTAACCCAAAAGAGGTGGCCTTCCTGCGTAGATACCATGCTGCCCAGCGGGGAATGGATAAGCGCCGCACAGCGCTGGAAGCGGATGGCCAACATATCCCGATGTTCCTGATTGCGAGCATAACCAATGCGTGCAACCTTTTCTGCAAAGGCTGTTATGCGCGCGCCAACGGGCAGTGTGGCCAAACCAGCACCGACCCTCTGCTAGATGCAAAACAATGGGATGATATCTTCAACCAAGCCCAGGAGGTTGGTATCCCGTTTGTACTGTTGGCGGGCGGCGAACCCATGATGCGACCGGATGTATTGCACGCGGCTGCGGAGCATGAGAGCATCCTGTTCCCGATTGTCACCAATGGTACACTCATCGACAGGCCGCTACTGACGTTGCTGGATCAGCATCGAAACCTTGTGCCGGTTGTAAGTCTGGAGGGCGGAGAGGCGGCGACTGACGGGCGGCGAGGCGATGGATCTTTTCACAGTGTACAGGCCGCGCTTCAAGCCCTGTGTGAAAAGAAGTTACTGTTTGGTGTGTCACTGACGGTCACAACCGAAAACCGGCCGGAGGTCATGTCAGCTGATTTCATCCAATCGCTGTATCAGGAAGGTTGCCGGGTTGTATTCTTTATAGAGTATGTGCCTGTCGCGCCCGGCACCGAGTACCTTGCGCCGGACGACGAGGAACGTCTCGTGATCGAGGTAGCGCAAGATGATTTGCGTGCCCGCTTTCCGGGGATGGTATTCCTCTCCTTCCCGGGAGACGAGAAATACATGGGCGGCTGCCTCGCGGCAGGGCGCGGGTTCTTCCACATCAACGCGCACGGGGCTGCCGAGCCATGCCCGTTTTCCCCCTATTCGGACATGAATCTGCGCAACCACACGCTGCTGGAAGTGCTCCAATCTCCGTTCTTCCGGCTGGTACGCGATCTGAATGCACAGGGTGGGGAGCATAGCGGTGGTTGCGCACTGTTTGAAAAAGAAGCGCAGGTCAAAGCATTGCTCTTCCCGCAAAAGACATAATCCTTTTTCCTGTGAATCTCCTTTTTGTGTTGGTGCTTGGCACTGGGTTCTCCTTGCACAATTTTGCGTTTCAGGGGTACACACCGGCGCCGGTATCTATAATAATCGCATTTCCCATAAAAGGACGTTAATCTCGATAAGAGGTTGGCGTCTTTTTTGTATGAATAGAAAGGGCTTATTGATACGGTTTTATTGATTTTTTAGATTGGTGCAATGCCTTTGGGGCTGGTTTTCAAAGCTTGCCAGAATGCAGAGATTATGATGGCTAGACACACATACGCCAATGCTAAATTGGGTGGATGTTTTAGGTGCACAATGAAACGATTAACGGATTTATGGGATTCTTGTCTGTTGAAAAGAAGCATGCTCAGCAAACGACATCTTCCCACAGAGTAATTGCTATTATAAAGAAAATTCGTTATGATGTAATACAGTACTGATAGAGGCTGAAATTCAAATGTGTTGAGGTACAGAATGAGCAAACGAAAGAAAATGGCGATAACCATGATATTCGTCGTGACATTTCTGTTGGTAGCTTCGAGCTTTTATGTTTTTGAATATACTGAGCCAGGATATAGGATGTCTGTAGCGATGCATGGATTTGCACAGATTGCGGATAATCTCTATATGGACCAGAATTGGCATGGCGATACCAATCAGCTTTTAAGTATGATTGAGGAAGCGCGTGAACGCGTCTGTGCTTTTTTTGGTGAGGTTAAGAGTCATCCAACGGTTATCATTTGCGACGATAAACAAAAACTGGCGCGTCTGGGCGGTGATCATGATACATTCACAGTGATGTTATTCCAAGCCAACTCCTATATCTCAGTTTCATCAGATTGGTTGAACGTAGATGTTTTGGCACATGAATTAACACATGCTGAAGTTCACACTCGAATTTTCCGTGGTGGAATTTCATTTGTTCTGCCAATACCGACATGGTTCGACGAGGGACTTGCCATACAAAATGATTATCGTGAGCAGTATAGCGATCAGGCATGGCTGAGTATTACTGATAATGGCGTATGCGTTCCATCAATTGACGAATACAATACCGCCGCGAAATTCTACGCGGGAGACACAGAGGACAGAAGAAAGCGATATTGCCTCGCAGGGCATGAAGTCGCCGCATGGATTGAGCAACATGGAAAAGATAAAATGATCACCCTGCTTATTAAAATATCTCAAGGTGCTGAGTTTTCAAACTTATACCTCAGTGAAAATTAAAGACCTGGCGCTGATTTTATCTACATTCTCCAACAAAGAAAAGTGGTGGGGAATGCATCGAGTAAACGCAATACGATTGGTAAATTCATACATTTTCAATATGCTTGGACAAATCCACTTATACCGATACGAAGTGAAAAAAATATCTTCTTCAACGGTGAACGGTACAGATGCCTTAATGCCAACTCAATTCGATTTATCATGACGGTACACTGAGCCACGGAAACAAGAATGCTACCTGAATGCGAGCCGGTCAAATTACTGAAACGTAATTCGAACCTCAAGTTTATGCATTACTTGAACCTTGGTCAGCGCATTCTTTAGGCGTTACCCTTATCGTTGTAATTATTTCCATGCCCTATATGCAAGGCATTGATATACCAGGCTCCGTTTGTTATAATTCTATTTAGATAGCAGCGAGATAAGACAGTGGATTTATACACTTTATTTAAGGCATATTACACTACTTTTGATAACGAAAAAGGCATCGAGAATTTCTAGCGGCAGGAAGGAGGCTACAATATGCAACAGAGTATCATGGTATCATTAGCCAATAATACTGCACTGCTACTTGTGTTATCGGTAGTTCTCGAGCTAACCTATCATATGCCACCCAAATATCATCGCCTAAAGGCGATCATCAGCGGGATCATGATCACATTTATTTGCATTGTCATCATGAATGTGCCCTTTATGCTTCAACCCGGAGTATTCTATGATACTCGTTCCATTCTGATCAGTGTCACTGCTCTGGTCTTTGGGTTGGTACCAACAGCAATAACAGCCATTGCAGCTTCCATCTACAGGTTGAGTCTAGGAGGCGCGGGTACCTGGCAGGGGCTTGCTGTCATTATAAGCAGCGCCCTCATCGGACTGGCTTGGCGACGCTGGATCCTTCCAAAATCAAAACAGCCTCGATGGTTGAACATTTTTCTCATGAGCCTGATCGTTCATACCGTAATGTTAGCCTGTACTTTCTTGATACCCTATCCTGACAGCGTTGTTGTTTTTCGTGCAATAGCCTTGCCTGTGATTATCATTTATCCTATTGGTTCCGTACTTCTGAGCATGTTGCTCTTGCAGCAACAAAAGTATAGAGATGTTCTTTCACAATTAAAACAATCAGAAGAGCGTTTCCGATGCCTGTTTGATAAAGCGCCGCTTGGATACCAATCATTGGATTTCGATGGACACTTTCTGGAGGTCAATCAGCAGTGGCTCGATACGCTAGGCTATACCCGTGATGAGGTAATCGGAAGATGGTTTGGCGACTTTCTATCACCTGATTATCGAGACGCATTCAGAGAGCGCTTCCCAATATTTAAGCAAAAAGGTCAGATACACAGCGAATTTGAGCTGCTACATAAAAACGGAAAGTCGGTTTTTATTGCTTTTGAAGGGAGAATAGGGTATGCGCAGGATGGAAATTTCAAGCAAACCCACTGTATTTTACAAGATATAACCCGACAAAAGCAAAGCGAAAAAGAGCTTCGGGCGAGTGAAGAGAAATACAGCAAATATATCGAGAACGCGCCAAATGCTGTATGCGTTGTAAACGAAAACGGACAGTATATTGAAGTGAACAAAGCAGCCACTATGATAACAGGGTATGACAGAGAAACGCTACTCAAAATGTCCATCGCGGACATAACAGGCGAAGATACACTTGAAACAGCCATGCACGGGTTCGAAAATCTAAAACTTACTGGCAAAATGAGTGAGGATTTAACGTTTATCCACAAGGACGGTTCCATTCGGTGGTGGACTGTAGATGCTATAACAATAAGCGATCATCGATACATCGGTTTTTCTAGTGATATCACGGAAAAGAAAAATGCAGAGGAAAATCTGCGTCACCTCAGTTATCACGATTCGCTGACCGGTTTATACAACCGCAGGTATTTTGAGGAAGCGTTAAAGGACGTTGATACACCAAAGAGTTATCCACTCTCTATTTTCATGGGCGATATTAATGGCGTTAAGCTGGTTAATGATGCATTTGGGCACACGGAAGGCGACAAGCTGATTATTGCGTGTGCAAACATTATCCGGAGTTGCTGCCGAAACGAGGATATCGTCGCAAGGATCGGAGGCGATGAATTTGGTATTCTGATGCCCAATACCGATATTACAACAGCATTGAATTCTCTGGAGAAAATCCATGCAGCCATCTTTTCATTTAATGCATTATCACATGAAAAGTACACACACAGTATTTCTTTGGGTTTCGCCACCAAACAAGCGATGGATGAAGACATTGGGCAAATCATGAAAATTGCCGAGGAGTATATGTACCAGCGTAAACTTCTTGAACACACCAGTTCTCATAGCGCAATCATCTCATCCATAAAGGCGACCATGTTCGAGAAGAGCCAGGAAACGGAAGAGCATGCCGAACGGCTGGGAAATCTGGCAAAGGCGATCGCTAGAAAGCTCATGCTTCCTCAAATAGAACAGGATCGCTTGGAACTGCTAGCAACGTTGCATGATATTGGAAAGGTCGGCATCAGTGACCAGATATTGACAAAGCCAGGTAAACTGAGTGAAGATGAATGGGTCGAGATGAAACGGCATCCTGAGATCGGCTATCGGATTGCCATATCGTCTCCTGACCTCATTCCTATCGCAGAGAGCATTCTCTGCCATCATGAACGATGGGACGGCAAAGGGTACCCCCAAAAGCTTTCAGGAACTAACATTCCTTTGCTCTCCAGGATACTTACGGTTGTGGATGCCTACGATGCGATGACGCAGGATCGGGTATATCGAAAAGCCATGTCGCACGAAGAAGCAATGGAGGAAATACTGAAAAACAGTGGGACGCAGTTTGATCCACAAATTGTACAGGTCTTTCATGATATAGTTTGTCAAACTCACACCAATCCTTAGCGAACCAGATGAATTGCACTGCGATAAACTGTCTGCTGCGTACAGCAGGTACTGGCACTGCCCAGTCCCTTGGGATTTTCTGTTTTAGCATGTATTTAACGGGTTGCGTTCTTCGGTGAAGCGTGAAGAGTGTGAGGTATCATATGAATTTTGATATCAAAACGTTGGTGTTGTGTAACTTCATGATCAATCTGGTTAACGTTTGTGTTCTTGCAGTCGTTTGGCACCAAAATAAACATGTTTTTTCCGGATTGATCTTCTTGCTCATCGACATGATTTTACAGTCAGTTGGCTTCCTATTTATTCTATGTCGTGGAATACTGCCGGATTTCATCACGATGGTTTTATCCAATAGCCTAATCATTGCGGGAGCGGTGTGCGTGCTCTATGGTCTTGAAAAGTTCTTTCGTGTTTCGAACAAACACATTTATATTTACATACTGATGCTTTTTTACTGTTGTGCTTTGATATATTTGAGCCTAATCCAGCCAAACCTCGGTGTAAGAGAAATCGTTATATCATTGATGATTTTGTTGGTTACCGCCCAAATTAGCCGATTGTTGATTTGGAAAATTGAACCGTCCTTTCGAAAGATGGCGAGATTACTTAGTGCTGTATTTTGTGCCTATGTGATAGCCAGTTTTACTAGGATTGTGTTGCTTATTGTCTTTCCTTTGCAAACGAGTGATTTTTTCAAATCCGCTTATCTGGATGCCCTATTTATCGCTATCTTTCTTGTGCTGAGTGTTTTTGTATCGATGAGTCTGGTTTTGCTGATTAACAGACGTTTACTTGAGGATGTTCAATGTCAAAAAGAAAAATACCAGTCTACATTCCAATTAGCTCCATATGCCATTCTCCTCACAAAATTGTCCAATGGAGAAATTATCGAGGTCAATGATAGTTTTGAACATCTTTCGGGATACCAAAAGCAGGAAGCCATTGGAAATACAACATTGGGACTCAATATTTGGTTTCGGGAACAGGACCGCCAATATATCGTAGACGAATTGTCCAATGGACATGATGTGCGCGGTTATGAAATGCACTTTCGCAATAAAAACGGCACTCGCATGTTTGGATTAATGTCTGCTTCGATTTTGGAAGTCAATGGAGAACCCTGCATTCTATCAACGGTTGGTGATATTACAGATCAAAGTCTTATGCGTGAGAGGCTACACGATTTAGCCATGCATGATGGATTAACAGGCTTAGCTAATCGTATGCTGTTTTTCGACCGATTTGAAGTCGCAGCAGCAAATGCCCAACGTGAAGAAAAAAACTTAGCCATCCTCTCCATGGACTTGGATGCTTTTAAAACAATCAATGATGAATATGGGCATTATGTTGGCGACATGGTTCTAGTTGAAATCGCCACAAGAGGTATGAACTTGTTACGCAAGGTCGATACTTTCGCACGTTTTGGCGGAGACGAGTTTGTATTGCTTATTTGGGATGTACACACTAAGCAAGATGTCATTACCGTTATTGAGAAAATCATGAGCAGTATATCACTTCCATTCTTGATCGATCAGCAGAGCATTCATGTATCGGTTAGCATTGGTATTGCATTGTTTCCCAATGATGGAACCGATATCAAGATTCTTCTGAAAAAAGCGGATGAGGCAATGTATCGCGTGAAAGAGGAAGGGAAAAGCAATTATTCGTTTTTTCAAGGGTGATCATGTTGTCATCCAGTTAAACCAGTGCTGCCTGTATACACAGCATCATCACTTCAATCGCACGAACAATGCGTGATCGCAATGGATTCCAGTCCCGTCATCTACTGGGGCACGCTTGTGACGCAGATCGTTGTATGGATTATCGGTGCTATTGTCGCAATCGGTGCTTGGGCTCTCAAAAATACGGATACCCGTGGTTCCTCACTGTCGCCATACCTTGGCTCAAGACACATAACCTTGTTGCTATCGCGGATATGGCTGTAAAATATGCAGAGTCCGAACTTGGACGTTATACCGGCGTTGAGAAATTGAAACACGCGATCGCTCTTATGAAAGCCAAAGGTTTTAACATGGACAGCGATGAAGTAATTGCTGCGCTCAAGGCCGCGTGGGAGACGCTCGATCTGTAGCAAATAAATGCCGGGGTAAAAAAACGTGGAAACTGCCTGATCCATTAACCGATATAATAGAGCTCCATCCTTTATGGACGGAGCTCTATTTTTTGCTCGGGCAGTAGAGGATCCCATGATGCATTTGGGATTCTTTTCCTTACTTCTTTTGGCAGTCTATTTCTCTCTTTACAATCAGCCTACCTTATTCAGCGAGTAGTTTAACAATCAGGCGTCCGATCTGGAATAGGCGTTCTTCATCTGACAGCTCAGTTCGAAGAGAACCTTGTCCAATATAACGGCGGTTTCTTTTTTTAGCATGTCTGCAATTTCCTGATTGGCCTGTTCACGAAGGGCAGCCCGTTTTGCAATATCCTCTTCCTGCCTGAGCATCTTGTCATATTGACCGATCAACGCACGTCCTTTGGAGAGTACGGTAAACTGATATCGCTCAATATGAAATACAGATTTTCCGTAAGATGCATCCGCCATAGCGGCAATCATGCGGCTTGACCAGTAGAGATTATCGGTCGAAATCTCCTTTGTTGTATTGGCAAGATAATTCGGTGTTGCGGATACATTGGCATAAAAAGGTGTCTGCACATTAAAGGCATTGGATGCAAAAGCAATCCATTCCACAACGCAGAACTCCTCCGGGACGTAGGGACGCATTTGGATCAAAGCAATAAAGTCGTTTCGATTGATGCCGATTGAGCGAAAGATGCCTTTCGTGGTTTGACCGTTATGGCTATCAAAGGGATCATATGGCGTTCCCTGATAATGAGAGGAAAGTGCGTATTTTACATCCTCCGGTGTAATTTTCTTCTCCGGCACCATGCACCAGGGCAGATCATCGGAAAGCGGCGTAAAATCAGCATCAGCACCGTCCCAAACTTTTGTGCGGGGGTTAAAATACCGCAGCATGAACCAGGCGCGAGGCGTATTGTAAACATGGTCTGAATCATCGTGACTTCCAAAAGCATCTCTAGGATTAAGCCCTCCGTTTAGCGATAGGTCCAAATGGTTCTCCTCAATGAACTTCCGCATATCAGAGGAGCACATATGGTTTTTCTTTTCGGTAAGTGCATCATCCAGATCAAACTGGTCAAGGCCCAGCTGATTGGGCATCACGACATACACATCATCCGGCACCCTTTTGGCGATCCAGTGATGGCCGCCTATGGTCTCCAGCCACCAGATTTCATGGACATCCTGAAAGGCAATGCCGTTCATCTCATAGGTACCGTACTTTTCCAGTAGGTCACCCAGCCTCTCAATACCTTCACGGGCACTGTGAATGTAAGGGAGCACAACATAAACGATATCCTCTTCCCCTATGCCACCGACAATTTCAGGCCGTCCATCCTGCTCCGGAAGATACTCGACCAAGGGGTCGGCTCCGAGCACTCTCGGATTGGAAGTAATGGTTTCCGTGGCCGTCATGCCGACATTTGCCTCATTCACACCGCTCGCAGCCCAAACGCCTTTGCCTTCTACAGCATTCGGTACTGCTGTAATACGCATGGGATTTGGGGGCAGTTCGATAGTTACATGGGAAAGTACAGATTTGTAGGTTGCAGACTGCTCCCCGGGATGGATCGTTACGAATTTTTTGGCAGTAAAATGCCCAGAACCAGAATCATCGTTTCGTGCGATCATTGTAGAACCGTCATAGGATGCTTTTTTCCCAACGAGAATAGTTGTACAAGCCATAAGTAAGACCTCATCCTCATAAAGTAGTAGTGTCTAGACCCATCCTGATATCCCCCGAAAAGTGGTTCAATTTCAATGAGAAAAATCAAAGTCACCGGTGCCAATAAGCCTCATGGTTTCTGGCAAATTCGGCTGGCGGCAGGTATATTAGTGCGCTGTGTGGATGGTACCCGTTGTAATCACTTCGCCATCCTTCCAGCTTTTCCTTTGCATCTTCAAGCAGATAAATTCGTTATTTCGCACACATTGCTTGATCGCTGATGTTGGTGACCTTCCTCTACGAGCATGAAACCATTTGCTATTTGTGTTGAGGCTTTGTTGGTGAAGGTTTACATACTTCTCCGTTTCAGAGGGTACACACCGGAGATTGTATCCATAGTAAACGCATTTCAATTAATGAAAGGACGCCAATCTCAATAGGAGGTTGGCGTTTCGTCTCTGACTTTTACCAAAGACTGGAGTCCCATCTAAAACAAAAAATACAGCCCATTTGATGGAATTATATATATACCAAAGCAATTTTGCCTATTTTTGCATAATGGAGTATAATAAGGACTATAACCAAGCAAAAGAACAGGGATCCAATTGGTTATCTGCAAGGAGCATTCATTCGGGGAATATTATCTGAATGAAAATACAGGAGGTAGAAGAATGAACGAATCCATAAAGCTGATGATTACGAAAAGGGACAAAGGCAGCAAAGGAGCCATGAACAAACTGAGGAAGGAAGGCTTTCTGCCAGGTTCCATATCACAAAGAGGTCGTGAAGCTATTAGTTTTTCTGTAAGGAAAGATGATTTCAGCAAAGCACTCAACGAGCATGGGATGGCAAGCATATATACGCTTCAAGCTGACAAAAAAACAGCTTATACGGCGATGGTTCGTGAAATTCAACATGCCCCGGTGTCTAGGGAGTGGCTGCATGTGACTTTTCAGTTGGTATCACTTACTGAGGAAACCACAGCGGATATCCCCCTTCATCTCAAAGGGCGTGAAGAACTTCTCCATAAAGGCTTTGAATTGCTACAACAGCTTGAATCCATTCAGATCAAGGGACTACCGGGCGCCTTTCCCACTTCCATTGATATTGATTTGAGCGACATGGAACCGGGAGATCAGGTTTCCATTGCTGACTTGAAGCTACCAAAGGGCATCACCAGCCTGACAGAACCAGACCGTCTGGTCTTATCCATTTCCTACCCGAAACTCAGGGAAGAAGAAACTGCTGAGGATCAAGAGACACCCGTTGGCGAGAATGCGAAGCCAAAAGCGGGTAGTGATGCATTATAAAACCCCTTGGCACCAGCAATGCAAGCTCTATAAGGAGTAACACGCGACTGTGTCGGTATAGGGTCACATCCTTACACGATTCACCTTTTCAGCGTGCAACAATCCCCGATTTATCGAAAATATCACATTATCCAAAAAGGATGCCAATCTCGATACGAGGTTGGCGTCCTTTTGGAATAGATGGAAATGGCCGATTTATAAGGGTGTCATCGATAAAGAGCATTTGTATAATGGCTCTGAAACTGATTATATTAGGCTTGCTGGAAGCCAAATATTCCCATGTGCTTGACACTCTTACCCAACAGCTCCAGCTGGTGCTTGGCTTGGTGCACAATGAAACAAATAACTGAGAAATACAGCATATCAACTATTGATAGCATACGTTGTGATAATAACATAATCACACGACTAAAGACGTTCGAGTCGCCTCAGTAACCCATAGGCCTTAGTCTCCACAAGAACTTATTTATTGCCTTCCTTTTCGGTTTGTTGTATGATTACACTAGATAGTAAAAACGCGAAAATGTTTCATTAACCGACCGACCGCAAGCAATCGCGCACAGTGAGGTTGACCGATGGGTGGTAAAAGAATCGAGCTCTTGATTCTGACTCTCTCTGTATTGTTGTGCTTATGTTCCTGTACTCAGGTTATTTCTCCTAGATCAAAACCGAACGATTCAGCACAACCAACGAATGCGGTTCAGTCGACTGATGCCAGTCTTTCCTTTCGAATTATCTGGCCGGATTATTCTGGGCGTGGTGAAGCAGTCCAAAGAATAGTAAATACCTATAACGCGAAAAATTCCGATGCTGTCGTCATGATCGGTGGCGACGAAGATTTTAGTAACATTCAGACGTTGCTGGACAGCAAGGCGCCTATCCTGTATGTCCTTCCCTACCGTTATGTAAAATATTTCGGCGCAAAGGGCTATCTATGGGATATTACGGAAGCGTTTCAGGTTGAAAAGACTGTCTTTTATCCGCAGGTTTGGGATCTTGGGGGCATCAACGGCGTTACCTACGGTATTCCGTGGCTGGGTCACGCAATGTGCCTGTTATATAATAAAACGCTGCTACAGAACGCGAGCGTAGAGGCGGCATCTATCAACAGTCTGCCAGCACTGGTTCATGCTTTGGAGCAGGTGGAAAAAAATACGGATGCAAAGGGATTCGGGCTGGTTGGTGCCAACAGTAACGATATTTCATGGATGGTGAACCAGTTCCTGTACGGGTTTGGCGCCAGCCTCGTGAGCAGCGATGGCACCACCGTTACCATCAACAGCGAACAAAGCCGAGCCGCTATCAATTTCTACAAAAACGTACTGGGTGCGCACGCTCAGGCAACGTGGCTTGAGGATACCGGTACGGAAGTGATGGATCATTTCCGCAATCAGGAGGTCGCCTTTGAAATTCAAGGAATCTGGGGGGTAACGGATATTCAGAAGAACGGCGATCCTTTCGATGTCGGGGTGATTTCCATGGCGGATATCAGCCTTTGTGCGGAGGTTGGCCCCATGATGCTGGCCGTGCCTACAGGGTTGGACGAGACGCAGCTAAATCGTGCATTTGCGTTGATTCGCTATCTCATTTCCCCCGAGGCACAGGAGCAAATTCTTCTTGGCGAATATAGCCCGGAGCATGATGCTTATTACCCCTTCCGGACACCCATTCGTAAAGATATGGTCAACAATGAAACCTTTCAGGCTTATCCAGACTACATTAAATTTATTGAAGGATTTCAAAATCCCAGCATCGACGTTCCGGTGCCTGCATGGCAGATTATTAAGGACGATCTGTATGGCCCTGGATTGCACAAAGTGATGAGCGGGGAAATGTCCGTAGATGATTTTTTGACACAGATCGAAACCGAGGGAAACCGCATCCTAAAGAGCGATTGACAAATCGACGCCAATGTGAGGAAAGTAGGCTGGAAAATGAAACTGTTAATTGTTGATGACTCGAAAACAGATTCGATGATGTTAAGCAATATGCTCAAGGATTATGACCTGCGCACCGCTTGCGATGGCGTTGAGGCGATGGAGATGCTTGAGCGGGAACAAGACATTGATATAATGATTCTGGATATCAATATGCCGCGTATGAACGGTTTTGAGGTACTGGAGGCCATTCATAAAAACCCGAAATATCACGGCATCGCCACATTGATTTTAACCAATTATGATGAAATTGATAACGAAATCAGGGGCTTGGAGCTTGGCGCTGTGGACTATATCCGCAAGCCACTGAATCTACGATCACTTCTAAAAAGAATCGATTTGCACAGCAGCCTCAAGAGCACCCAGAAGGCCTTGGAGCAGCACAACTTCATTCTGGAAAATGCTGTTCAGGAACGAACCCGGGAACTCAACCTGACGCGTGATGTGACTATCCAAGCTTTGGTTGGTTTGTTGGAGATTCGTGATATAGAATCCAGCAACCATACAAGACGAACCCAATGGATGATGAAGGCACTATGTGAACACCTTCGTACGGTCCCACCTTTCAATGACGTCTTGACCGATGCCTATATCAGTGAGCTTTTCAGTACCGCGCCTCTGCACGATATCGGCAAAGTGGGCATTCCAGATCATATTCTGCTCAAACCGGGCAAGCTCACGCCGGAAGAGTTTGAGATTATGAAAAAGCATACCACCTACGGCGTAGATGCTCTTAAACTGGCAGGGCACGGCAGCACTACGTTGTCCTTCATCCGTACCGCATTGGAGATCGTTGGCACGCATCATGAGAAATTTGACGGTAGCGGGTACCCTTCCGGCCTCTCCGGAAAGAGCATCCCGTTATCCGGGCGTTTGATGGCGATCATTGATGTTTATGATGCGTTGGTCAGCCAGCGGGTATATAAACCGGCATTCCCCCATCAGACAGCGATGGAAATCATTGGCGGCGAGCGCGGGAAGCACTTTGATCCTGGTCTGGTGGAC
>Ga0302286_10000443_pt1 | contig 33974 bp, 21 predicted proteins | sample III_Fen_E2_3_FD_198765 | JGI IMG/M metagenome (GOLD analysis project Ga0302286, IMG submission 198765) | Peat permafrost microbial communities from Stordalen Mire near Abisko, Sweden - III_Fen_E2_3 | ecosystem: Environmental > Terrestrial > Soil > Wetlands > Permafrost | place: Sweden: Abisko...
TAAGAATCGTCGTACAAAATAAAAGAGTTTGTTTGGGGATTAAAATCTACAATTCCTTTTGAACTTGCCATCCACAAATGACCATCGGATGTTTCTACGATAGATTTAATGGTACTGGGCAAACCACATTTTTCGGTATAAGAAATGAAGGTTTGAGATTTTTCATCAAAACAAATTAATCCATAATAGGTTGAAATCCATAAAGAATTATCGCTTTTTAGAAAGGCAAATAAAGCAGCATTACCTTGTGAGGCACTGCCTTTGGGAACAGGAACTTGAAATTTAGTTAGCTTTTGTTGTGGCGAAAGTCGAAAGATAGCATTATATGAACAAATCCACATATTATGATTTCCGTCTTCTTGAAAATCAATTATTCCATTATCTTCAAAAATTGAGGGATTAAAAACGCCAGGAATATTGTGAGTAGAAATTGTTCCCGATTTAGAATCATAAATAACTACACCCGATTTTAAAGATGCTATCCAAAGTCGAGCTTTGGAATCGAAAAAGATTCCTTTTGAGGTAACAATTTCGGCTAATTGCTTAGGTATGGTAATCGGCTTAATTGTTTTATTTACAACTGCAAAATGGAAAACGCCACCATTCCAAGTTGAAGCCCAATATGTTTGATTATTATCTTTGCACATATCAGTAATGGCATTGTCGGGAAGTCCATCTTTTGTTGTAAAATAAGAAAATGTATTTGTCATTTTATCAAAAAGATTTAAACCTCCACCATCGAGCCCAATTATTGTGGTTTCGTTAGATACTTTTTGAAAACAAGAAACGGTATTATCGGACAAGCTACGGACATTTTTATATCCCGAAAAATATTGTTTTATACCAGAATATTGAAGATTAAAATAATGAACTCCTCCACTATGTGTTGATAGCCATATTGAATGGGATTTATCTTCAATAATGCTAGAAATAGTTTTAGAACTTAAACCAATTTGATTTGCCGATTCGCTAGTGTATTGGCAAAAACTTCTTTTCAATTTATTAAAAAGAATTAATCCAGTATTAATTCCACCTATCCAGAAGTTTTTATGAGAATCGACAGTTATGTAAAACAATTCCTCACGAATTTGTTTACCATTGATTGTTAGTTTAACATTTTTAAATGAATCATTTTTTTTATCATAACAATAAAGTCCTCCTGAATTTGTGGAAGCCCAAACTGTATCGGATTCATCTTTGCAAAAATGAAAAACAACAAGCTTTTTATCTAATGTTTCGACTGTTGGAGTTAGTTTATATTTTTTTGTAATACTTAAGGATTTTGTATCGAAAAGAATGATTCCATTATTTTCCGTTGCAAGTAAAATTGAATTTGAACTAAAACTAACAAAATCTCTAATTGGAATATTTTTAATCAATACTTTAATTGTCTTTTTCTCATAATCGAAAAGATACAATCCATTAAAACTAGCTACAAGCAAGGTTTTATTTGGTAATTCAAGGAAGTCAAATATTGCTTTAGTTTCAACATTTATATTGATTCGAGTAAAATTATCTAGTTGACGATTATATAAGGCAATGCGACCATTTTCGGTTCCAATCCATAATCGTTTTTGACTATCTTCAAATAAACTGCGAATACCTCTATAGGGAATAGAATTTGAATCGGATTGAGCATCGTAGATTTTTGTTTTTGATCCGTCGTAACAACAAAGTCCATTTTGCGATGCAAACCACATATATCCTTTGTAATCTTGCAAAACCTGCTCTACAACATTGCCTGTTCCAAATTCGGATAAAGGAATATTTTTAAATTGAATAGTTGGACTTTGAGCAAAACTAACCGAAAACAGGACACTTAATATGACTAATAAAAAAAGTCTATTCTTCTTTATAAAAAGACTCGAAAAAAGATTTGTATTTAAATTCATAAAAAGATGTTTTAAGATACAGATTCTATACAAAGGTAAGTCCTACTTTACGAGAATGAAATCATTTAGTTAAATATTGATATCTGTTATTTATGCAAATAAAAGCTGCTTTTCGACCTTTTTTTGTTTGTATCATAATTACAGAGTTCTGAAACATTAGTACAGACTCGTGGAAGCAGACTATTGTAATATTGTAACATTAAATGATTATGTGTTATGAGATTAAATAATCGACAAAATATGAAAACAATACTACTTTCACTCGTTTTAAGTTTTTCGTTCGTTACGATACAAGCTCAAACTGCACCAGCAAATTCGCCTGTAGCTATTCATGGAGCATTGAAAACCAAAGGGAATAAAGTTCTTGACGAACATGATAAAGTTACCAGTTTAGCTGGGATGAGTTTCTTTTGGAGTCAATGGTCGGGACAGTTCTACAATACTCAATGTGTTGATTGGTTAGTAAGCGATTGGAATTGCCAAATAGTACGAGCTGCTATGGGAGTAGAATCGAACGAAGGATATCTGAATTTTCCAAGTGTAGAAAAGCAAAAGGTATTTACCATTGTTGATGCTGCGATTAAAAATGGAATCTATGTTTTAATAGATTGGCACGAGGAAAATGCAATTTATCATCAAAATGATGCGATTGCGTTTTTCAAAGAAATGGCAACGAAATATGGTTCGTATCCAAATGTCATTTACGAGATTTATAATGAACCAGTTCAGTATGATTGGAGCTCGAAACTAAAGCCATATTCGCAAGCTCTCGTTGATGAAATTAGAAAAATTGATCCCGACAATTTAATAATCATAGGTAATCGAGATTGGGATCAACATCCGGTAGAATGTGCAAACGATCAAGTTATTGGAACAAATTTGGCTTATACTTTACATTTTTATGTTGGCACACATTCTCAAAGTTTACGAGACGAAGCAACTGCAGCTCTGAATAAAGGTATTCCTTTATTTGTAACCGAATGGGGAGTTTGGGGAAGTGATGCTGAACTTGACACATGGGTAACATTTATGCGTGACAATAATTTAAGTTGGTGCAATTGGGCCATTAACACAAAAGTAGAACCTTCGTCGGCTTTAGGACCCAATGCCAGTGGTACAGGTAATTGGCCTGATGCAGATTTAACGTCAATTGGTTATAGAGTTCGAGACTATATTCGAGGATGGAATCCGAAGCCTTGTACAACAGTTCGTTCGGCATATAAAACGATGTCAATTCCAGGAACAATTGAAGCCGAAGATTATGACAATGGTTGTGCAGAAACGGTGTATCACGAAACTGAATCGGCAAACAAAGGAGGAAAATATAGGACCGATGCAGTTGATATTGAAGCATGTACTGATGCAAATGCAGGCTTTAATGTAGGTTATATCGAGAATGGTGAATGGTTGGAATACACATTATCATCAGTAAAAGGAGGAACATTTGATATTACTGCAAGAGTTGCGAGTTTCGATAATGTAGTTACTAAATCAATGACAATTATAATAGATGGTAAATTAATTGCAACTATTCCAGTTAGTAATACGGGAGGATGGCAAACATGGCAAACAATTTCAATAAAGAACATCAATATACCTTCGGGAACAAATTCAATTTTACGACTTGAATTTGTTGGAGGATTATTCAACCTTAACAATATCACATTTACTCAAACAAGTTCTAATCAAATTCTCCAATTTCAACAAGGTTGGAATTTATTTTCAACGAATATCCAATCTGCAGATAACAGTATCGCTACATTATTTAATGGTCTAGATGTAAGAGAAGTTAAAACAATGGATGCATTTTGGCTAAATGGCATAAATCCTATATTTAATAGTTTGCAAAATATTGAAGTTGGTAAAGGTTATTTAGTTTATATGAATACGGCTGGAACATTAACAATTACCGGAACTGAACTAACTTTAGGTTTTGCACCATTAAAATCTGGATGGAATTTAATTGGCTCTCCTAGTTCTACTACAAAAAGCATAAATCAAAGCGATTATCCAAATGCAACAATAATAAAAGATTTTGATAGCTATTGGTCATCAAATGGTGGAGGTACTTTACAAAATTGGAATCCAAGTAATGCCTATTTTATAAAGAGTAAATAATTGAAACATCGTTCATTTTTATTTCAAACATTTAAAACAATTTATTATGAAAAAAAGAATACAAAAATTCGTTAAGAATGTAGGTCTGTTGACATTCATGGTATTTATTTTAATGTTTGGAATAATACAAACAGTTCAAAGTCAAACATTACCATATACTTTCAAGAACAATTCGACTTATGCCGATAATGAAATTTATATTGGACTAGTAGGCAAATTCCCTGGAATGGGTGATGTTTGGATGAATATGCTTTCAAGCCAATTGAAAACGATGAGTTATTCAGATAATACCATACCAGGTCCAGCATGGTCAAACACACCTGATGGTAAAAATAAATATGCAGCGATATTCTATAAATTAAGTGATATTTCGAACAAAACAATAAATATACCTCAAGGACTTTTTGGATGTAGATTATTTATATCATTTAAATCGCCAATGTATATCTATTTCCATCAAACGGGTGGATATGCTGGAGCTAATCTACAGAATGCTAGCGATCCTAACGACGGTATTCGCTGGGAATTAGTTGAACTTACGTGGGGAGATGCTGGTTTATGGACAAATACAAGTCGAGTTGATGCATATCAATACCCCATGGGTTTGGAAGTTACAGGCTATAGTGGTGGAATGACAGGTACCTATGCACAATCGTACAATGCGAAAATAAATAGCGGAGGTACACCAAATGTAAATGCAAAAATTGGCGAATTGCTTACACATCAAACTATTTTAGATTTATGGACTACAAGCGTAGATCCATCATATTATGGATGTAAGACAATAAAAACGCATTCGATGGACAATCAACCAATCATTGAACAACCGTCAAAAATTCCAGATTTCAAACCAGGTGCGACTTATGGAGATTATTTTGCTGCGTATATCGATGATATTTGGTCAACATATAGAAATAAAGATATATATCTTAACATTGGCGATAGAGGAACATGGCGAGGAAGAGTTACCGGCGATCGATTCGATTTTTACGACCCGATAGATAACACACAAGCTACAATTTATTCAAAACCAACTACAACCAATGCCATTGAAGGAGCGGGAGCATTAGCTACAACACCGGCTACGCCACCATCGCAAAAATACTACGATGATCTAATGATTCAGGCTCAAGTTTGTGCTGCTATCAACCGTCATGCAATTTACACAAATGCTGCCGTTGGTGAAGTGCAGTACAATACCGATGAAACCCGTTATTTCAAATATGCACAGTACAACCAATATGTCAACTTTTTCCACAATTCGCAAATTAGCTACAATTCAAAAACCTATGCTTTTGCTTACGACGATGTTGGCGATCATTCATCAACGATTCAATGTACTTTTCCAACTAAAGTGCTTGTTGTAATTGGTGGCTATGGAAGCGATAATGGTCCCATTGCAAATGCAGGTATAGACCAATCGGTTCTTGATACAAATAAAAATGGAAGCGAATCTATAACTCTTGATGCATCTAAAAGTACAGACAAAGCTGGAACTATAGTCGACTATGTTTGGAAAGAAGGAAATACACAAATAGCAACAGGAGTTAAACCTACTGTTAATCTTTCTATTGGCACACATACTATAACATTAAATATAACAGACAATAACGGTAAAACAGCTAGTGATGACGTAAAAATTACGATTCTACCCAATGGTCAAACAGCTTACAAAGTTCTAACAATTCCAGGAACAATTGAAGCCGAAGATTATGATTATGGCGGACAAAACATTTCATATTTCGATTCGCAAACGGGAAATATTGGTGGTTCGGGTGTTTATCGTCAAGACGATGTTGATATTGAAAGTAACACTTCTGGTTATCATTTGAGCTATGTTACTAATAACGAATGGACTGAATATACAATTGCAACAGTTGAATCGGGCATTTACAATATTAGTCTTATGACAACAAGTAATAATGCGATTTCGATTAAAAGTGTAGCAGTATCATTAAATGGAATTTCACTTGGCTCAGTTATACCAACATCTACTGGTTCATGGAACTCTAATTGGCAAACATTAACGTTGTCGAATATTCAAATAAGCGGTGGTACAAATCAAGTTTTACGACTCACATTCTTAGGTGGTGAGTTTAATGTCGATAAAGCTGTATTTATTCAAGATGCTAAAATTGACTGTAATGGCGACCTTAATGGCACAGCTTACAAAGACAATTGCGACAAATGTGTTGGCGGAAAAACAGGTTTAAATCCTTGTGCAACACAAATACTTGCTTTAAGCAGTGGATGGAATTTAGTATCATTCAACGTTTCAACAAGCAACCAAAGTATAGCATCTATTTTTGCAAATGTAATGACAAATGTTGCGACAATAAAAAATCAACAAGGTTTCTACTCTCCTATTCTACCTACTTATTTGAATAGCCTGACAAATATCGAATTAACCGACGCATATCTTGTAAAAATGAATAAAGCAGATACGATAACAATTCAAGGAACTGTAGCTGGAACATTATCGAAACAATTACATACAGGTTGGAATTTATGCGGATATCCAAAGCAAACAAAAAAAGATTTGTCAACAGGTTTAAATTCTATTTACACTAACTTGCAGGTGACGAAGAATTTCGATGGCTTTTATGTTCCAGGTTCTGCCTCAAATAGCATAAACGAATTGAATCCGGGGGATGGATATTTCATTAAAGTTAGTAACGATTGTTTGTTAAACTATTAATAATATAAAGTTTATGAAACCGCTCTATAATTTCATATCGAATAAAAGCAGTAATGTAAATCATGGAATGATATTATTATTGCTAGCTGTTTTACTTTTACAATCTCAAGTTTCGTTTTCACAGTACAACCAACTTGTGTGGTCCGATGAGTTTAATGGAACATCTGTAGACCAAACAAAGTGGAATTTTGTAACAGGGAATGGTTGTCCTGGACTATGCGGCTGGGGAAATGGTGAATTAGAAAATTATACCGATGGCTCCAATAATACCACAGTTGCAAATGGTGTTTTAACTATGACTGTAAAAAAAGAAACATCAAACGGATCGCCTTTCACATCTTCAAAACTGGTTACATTAGGTAAGTTTTCAAAGACCTATGGACGTTTCGAAGCAAGAATGCGAATGCCCAAAGGAGTTGGAATGTGGCCAGCTTTCTGGATGTTATCGAAAAATAATAATTGGCCAATGACTGGTGAAATCGACATCATGGAATATCGTGGCGACCAACCAAAAGTTGACTTTGGAACATTGCATTATGGACTTGCATGGCCGAACAACAAGTATGATGGAAATTCAATTACATCGACAACCGATTTAGATCAAGATTTTCATGTTTATGCTGTTGAATGGACTGTTGATGATATAAAATGGTATCTCGACAATACTTTATACAAAACCGAAACTCGCGATCCAAGTACGTTAAATCCGGCAAATAACAATCCATCAAATCTTTGGCCTTGGAATAGCGATTTTTATATAATACTGAATTTTGCAGTTGGTGGAGGATTTTGTGGGAGTCCATCGGAAGCTCAAATACAGCTAACCAAACCAACATTCGAAATCGATTATGTTAGAGTATACGATAAAGCAACATTTACAAAACCGGAACCCTATAATGCAAACCGGCTATTTATACCGGGTGTTATAGAAGCAGAAGAATATGATAAAGGAGGTAAAGGATTAGCATATAATGACGTAGATGCGGGAAATTCAGGTAATAGTTTTAGAACCGATGATGTTGATATTGAAGCATGTTCCGATTTGGGCGGTGGCTACAATATTGGTTGGACTGGAGCTGGTGAATGGTTAAACTATTCAGTTGATGTTAAGGAAACTACCGATTACTCTTTCATCTTTCGTACGTCGAGCCTTAACGGTGGAGGAAAACTTCATTTAGAAGTTGATGGAATAAATGTTGGTTCAGTTGACGTCACATCATCGGGAAGTTGGCAAACATGGAAAGATGTTAAAATGAATGCAATATCATTAACCAAAGGTGAACATTCTATTAAACTAGTAATTGATGTTGCAGGATTTAACCTAAACTCTTTTTCAGTAATAGAGAATACATATTCGGGCAATAATAATGGATTCCTGCATGCTGTAAATAAAAACATTGAGAACAATAATGGGAATTATTTAATTCGTGCTATAAATGCAGGAAACTGGATGGTACAAGAACCATATATGATGCAAATGACAGGATTTGCAGAAACGCAACATGCAATAAAATCGTTTGTTGAAGGCTTGATTGGTCCTGACAAAACGAAACAATGGTACGATGCTTGGCACAAAAATTTTATGTCGAAAGCAGATATTGATTCCATTGCTTCGTGGGGTTATAATTCCATCAGACTTCCAATGCATTATAATATGTACACCCTACCAATTGAACTTGAACCCGATTCTGGAAAACAAACATGGTTAACCGAAGGATTCGATTTAACCGATAGTATTATTAAATGGTGTACAGCTCGATCCATGTATGTTATCTTAGATCTTCATGCAACTCCTGGCGGTCAAGGTCGTGAAGCGAGTATTAGCGATTACGATACACTCAAACCATCGCTTTGGGAAAGTCAACTTAACAGAAAGAAAACAATCTCGCTTTGGAAAATGCTTGCTGCACGTTATGGTCACAATCCATGGGTTGGAGGCTACGACCTTATTAACGAAACATGTTGGTCGTTCAGCACAAAAAATAAAGGATGGGACGAAACAGAAAATATTCCTTTAATGAAACTAATGACCGATTTGACAAATGCCATTAGACAAGTCGACCAAAAACATATTGTGTTTGTAGAGGGAAATAGTTTTGCAAATAATTATGCAGGCTTGACACCGAAATGGGATAATAATATGGCATATAGTTTTCATAAATATTGGAATAAAACAGATGAATCGTCACTCAATTTTATTTTTCAAATACGCGATTGGCAAAACGTACCAATTTGGCTGGGGGAAACCGGTGAGAATTCAAATTATTGGTTTACAAAATGTCGCGAATTACTCGAAAGTCATAATATAGGATGGTCGTGGTGGCCATTAAAGAAATTTGGAGGAATTAACAGTCCATTTTCAATAAAAGTAACCGATGGATATCAAAAAATACTCGATTATGGCAATAAAACAGGTGCAAAACCAACGACCGATGAAGCATTTGCAGCACTTATGGGAGTTGCAGAAGGTCTTAAAACACAAAATCTAGGATTTAACAAAGATGTTATAGACGCTATGTTTCGTCAACCAGGCAATACACAAACAAAACCCTATGCAAGCCTATTTATACCAGGAACCATAAACGCAATTGACTACGACATGGGTTTGCAAGGATATTCGTATAACGACAAGGAATATCAAAATACCGATGGAGGTAACTGGAATATCGGTTGGACAGGCAGAAATGATGGTGTCGATTTACAATGGTCAACACCCGAGAACAAATATACAATGGGTTGGACTAACAAAGATGAATGGGTTAACTACACCGTTAATGTTAAAAACACCGATTCCTATCGTTTTCTGTTGCGTTATGCTTCAGGGGCAACAACAAAGGACACCGTTGACATTAACTTAGATGGTAATTTGATTTGTTATTTTATTGCTAGTAATACTGGAGGTTGGGATGTTTGGAAAAACAGCGAACTATCAACAAAGATACCTATTACCTCTGGTTCACATGTACTTACTGTAAAATTTAGAAGTGGTAGCGTGAACTTTAGTAGCATTCAATCAATTTGTGAACCAAAGACACAAACAATTCAATTGCAAAAAGGATGGAATTTAATTTCAACAAATGTTATTCCTACAGATAGCAGTATTGCAACATTATTTAAAGGACTTGATGTTCAAGAAATAAAAACGATGGACGCATTTTGGAGAAAAGGACAAAACTCTATTTTCAATACTATTACAACAATTAAATCGGGTCAAGGATATTTAGTTTACATGAATGTTGGAGCTAACTTGTCAATAACAGGAACGGCAATTGATTTAAGTAATTTAAACACAAATATTATGTTGGGTTGGCAACTAATAGGTTGTCCTTACCAAGTAGCAAAACCATTGACATCAATATTTGATACAACAAATTGTACACTCATCAAAAACTTTGACGGATTTTGGAAGCCTAATAACGGTACTAACAGCATATTAAATATTGAAACTGGTAAAGCTTATTTTTTGAAATTATAAAAAATAACCATACATTTATCGACTAATATTTAATATTAAGTTAACGATGAATGCCCAGTTGAAATGCAGTAAATATGGATTAAAATTCATAATTGGTATACTAGTAATACTATTTAACTGTTCTGTTTTAAATGCTCAAACACCAGTAGCGGTCCACGGGCAATTATCAATAAGTGGAAATCGTTTAAAAGATAAAAACGGAAACAATTATCAGTTACGAGGCATGTCGATGTTTTGGAGTAACTGGCAAGGGAAATATTGGAATTACGAAACAATCAAATGGTTACGTGACGACTGGAATTGCAACGTAGTTCGAGCAGCTATGGGAATTTCACCCGATGATAATAGTGGCTATCTTGGAAATCCAGAACTCGAAAAGCATAAAATGATTACTGTAATCGAAGCTGCAATAGATTTAGGCATTTATGTTGTAGTTGATTGGCATAGTCATCACGCCGAAGATGAAACGGCAGAATCGAAAGCATTTTTTGCTGAAATTGCACAAAAATATGGTAAATATCCAAATATTCTTTACGAAACATATAATGAACCTTTAACCGACTGGACAACAATCAAAACCTATCATACAGCCGTTGTAGGTGAAATACGAAAATACGATACTAAAAACGTTGTTATACTTGGAACCCCATTTTACTCTCAAGAAATTGACAATGCAACAAATAGTCCATTAGCTGGAAGTAATTTAAGTTACACATTACATTATTATGCCGCATCGCATACGTTTTGGAATTCAGTTGGAACTGTAAGTAACAAAGGATATTATGTTTTTGTTTCTGAATTTGGAACTTGCGATGCATCGGGAGCAGGAAATGTTGATGCTACAAATTCAAATACTTGGTGGAATACACTTGACCAATACGGAGTTAGTTGGTGTAACTGGGCAGTATCAGATGTAAATGAAGCAGCAGCAATTGTAAAACCAGGTAGTTCACCAACAGGAGGTTGGAATCCAACAAGCGATTTAACTACTTCGGGTGTATTAGTTCGCAATAAATTGCGTGGATATACAAAAGATGCAGTTCCAACTACAATTGCACCATATATAACATCGAATCCACAAAACCAATCGGTTCCAATTCAAACGAGTGCAACATTTAAGGTAGAAGTTGCTGGCCCTACTCCAACTTCATATAAATGGTATTTTAAAGGGACTGAAATACCAAATTCAAATGCAGCGTCCTATACAATAGCATCTGTTACCCCACAAGATACAGGGTCATATTATGTTGTAATTACAAATTCTGTAGGTAGTACAACGAGTAAAACAGCGACATTAAATGTTCGCTATCGTTCACCATTTTATGCGACATCGCAATCAATTCCAGGTATTATTCAATTTGAAGATTACGATAAAGGTGGTCAAAACATAGGATATTATGATGCTAGTTATGGTAATTCAGGCAAAGGATATCGCCAAGATGATGTTGACATTGAACCGATGAAAGGACAAGCAGATCAATATACAATTGGCTATGCCGATAATGGTGAATGGTTATCATATTCTGTAAATGTAGGCTGGGATGGAACATATACATCTGACATATATTACGCATCATTAGCTGGAGCTGGCTCATATAGTATGTATATCGACGACAAAGCAATTGTTGCAACCACAACTATGTCAACAACTGGAGGATGGTATACATTTGCCAAAGCATCTGCAACGTTTAATTTAACCAAAGGAGAGCATATCCTAAAATTCAAAATGGATGTTGCTGGTTTTAATCTCGATTACATTGAATTTATTTCAAAAACTGCTCCTCAAACAGCACCAATCATTACAGCTCAACCTAAAAGTTCAAATGTAAAAATTGGAAAAGCAGGTACCTTATCAGTTTCAGCAACTGGTGCTGCAACATTAGCATATCAATGGTATTTTAAAGGTAATAAAATAACTGGAGCAACTGTTGCAAGTTATACGATTCCTGCTGTTGCTCTAGCCGATTCAGGCGATTACAATGTTGTAGTTACAAATTCATTGGGAACCGTTACAAGCAATATTGGAACAATTTCGGTAGTAACAACCTCTGCTTATTTAGGGATACTTACCCCAATTCCAGGCCGATTAATGTGTAAAAACTGGGATGAAGGTGGACAAAATGCAGGTTTTTATGATACAGATCCAGCAGAAAATAAAGGCGTCACAAATTCTGGTGCTGTAAATTCATATCGTGAAAATGCCGTAGATGTAGAAACATGTTCAGATGGAGGTTCTGGATTTTCAGTTGGTTATGTTGTGACAGGAGAATGGTTGGAATACTCCGTATTAGTTAAATATACAGGCACCTATACCATTGGATTCAGAGTTGCTTCAGGTTCAACATCAACCACCATGGCTATTGGATTAAATATTGATGGCACAGCACTTATAAATTCATTAGCTGTTGCAAATACTGGAACTTGGGCAACATGGGCAACAATAAACCAAACGGCAACACTTACAGCCGGTACTCACATTCTGCGATTTAAAGCTGTTGGAGGAGACTTCAATCTTAACTACATCGATTTTACTCTAGTATCAGCCAACATCGACGTTACATTAAATAATGGCTGGAATTTATTTGCATTACCATTAACTCCAGCCGATTCCTCAATAAGTAAAGTATTTACTGGAATTACAGGACTTGAAGTAAAATCGCAAGACCAATTTTATCGTGCTAGTCAACCTGCTATATACAATTCACTTACGAAATTGACTACTGGAAAAGGTTATTTAGTATATAATGGTGGAACACAAACAAAAATTACAATAACAGGAAAAGCACCAATAACAAATTTAAACGCATCGTCTTTACTATCAGGTTGGAATCTAGTTGGAAATAGTTCCGATACTTTTAAAGCAAGTACTCTAGCCTCATCTGTTCAAGCAATTAAAGATTTTAGTAGCTTTTATATTCCAGCAAATACATCTTCAACACTTAATACATTAAGTTCGGGGAAAGCATATTTCATAAAAAAATAGGAATTTATTTATAGCTTGAGTATTACGTTAAGTTAGAACAATTGTATTTTTACAAAAAAATATTCTATGCACGTAAACGCTAAACACTATAAAACACTTTGGATGGAAGGTAAAACAATCTCGATGATTGATCAAAACCTTTTACCATTTCAATTCAAGATTGTAGAATTGAAAACATATACAGAAACATGCAAAGCAATAAAAGATATGACTGTGCGTGGTGCTGGAGCAATCGGAGTTTGTGCTGGTTTTGCAATGGCACAGGCAGCTCTCGAAGCTCCAACAAATAACTACGAGTCTTATATCCTAAAAGCAAAAATCGATATCGAAGAAACACGTCCTACAGCACGAAATCTTTTTTATGCTACAGAACATGTTTATAATGCAGCACTGACATCGCCACAACATGCATTTGAACAGGCACAAAGACTCTCTAATGAGGATCAAAGTGCATGTAAAAAAATTGGAGAATATGGCAATACATTAATTCAAGATGGGATGAATATCGAAACCCATTGTAATGCAGGTTGGTTAGCTTTTGTAGATTATGGCTCAGCCCTCTCCCCTATTTACGAAGCAGTTCGAAATGGAAAAAACATACACATTTGGGTGGATGAAACAGCACCACGAAATCAAGGTGCAAAACTAACTGCTTGGGAACTTTGTAACGAAAATATTCCAAACACCATCATTCCCGATAACGCTGGTGCAATGCTAATGATGAATGGTAAAGTCGATTTGATGATTGTTGGTGCCGATCGTATAGCTGCTAATGGCGATACTGCAAACAAAATTGGCACACTCGAAAAAGCAATTATTGCAAAAGAATTTGGAATCCCATTTTACATAGCTGCTCCAATAGCAACAATCGATTTATCATGTGCATCTGGTACAGAAATTCCAATAGAAGAACGCAGTGAGGATGAAGTTTTATATTCATATGGAACAATTGGAAATGACCCCACAATAGTAAAATCAAGAACCTCGGCACCACAAGCAAAAGCATTTAATCCCGGCTTTGATGTTACTCCAGCAAGATATATTACTGGAATTATTACAGAAAAAGGTATCATTAAACCAAATATAGAATCAATTCAATCACTTTTCTAAAAAATTCGTAATTCGTAATTAATAAATTGAAATGGCTTATCACGGAGTAAAATTTAAAACGATTATTATCGGTCAAACAATTCCCGAAACACCATTATTAGATGAATTAATGCAATGGTGTAATACATTTGCCAATAAACATCTTGCTCCCACACATCCAGAAGGAACGTATGGTAATTTAAGTATACGACTTAATGAAGGAATCTTAATAACAGCAACAAGTCTTGACTTAGGTAAAAAACTAGATTTTACCGACTTTGTATTCGTACAGAAATGTAATATTAAAGCATTTGAAATGATTGTTTCTGGAACAAAATCTCCATCGTCTGAAACACCTATTCATTGGACTTTATATCAACTTCGTCCAGATATAAATGCAATATTTCACGGACATCAAGATGATTTACTCATTCAAGCATTAAACCTACAAATCCCAGTGACAGAACAAGAACAAGAATATGGTTCACCAGAATTAGTACAAGAAGTTAAAAAGATGGCTTTGCATGACTTTTTCAACATGAAGAATCATGGATTTATATCTTTGGGAAATACAATGAGAACGGCAGGAGAATTGGCGTTAAAACAATTGGAACGTCTGTAAATAAAGCACTAAACTATCTCAATAGACATTCCGTCACGAACAGCAATTGTATTTTCAAAAACCGTTTTAGCTTCGTTTTCTAAAATAATAGGATTCTTGAATCTAGCAGAAAAATGACCAATTGCTAATTTTTTAACATTTGCTTTAAGTGCAATGGTTGCAGCTTGAATGGCTGTTGAATGATATGTTTCTTTTGCTCTACCTGCTAATTCTTGAGTAAACGTAGCTTCATGATATAACAAGTCAGCATTTTCAATTATAGGAATAATTGCCTCATTATACATTGTATCGGAGCAAAAGGCAAAAGTTAATGGATTTGGTGGTGCAATAGTTAAAACAGAATTAGGAATTATTTCACCATTATCAGCAACAAAATCAGCACCTTCTTTTATATCCTTTATATCTTTTAAAGGAATCTGAAATGCTTCAATTTTATCACGTTTAATATTACGTAGTTTCGGTTTCTCGCGAAATAAAAAGCCAAAGGTAGGTATTCTATGTTTCATTGGAATCGCAATTATTTCAAGGACTTTATCTTCATAAATAATTGCAGAATTATTCGAAACAGAATGGAAGTGTATTTTAAAAGAAACATCACTTTCAATGTATTTAACATGAAAGTCTAAAATCTCTTGCATTTTCTCAGGACCATAGATATGTATATCCTTTTTTCTGCCAAGCAGATTAAATGATGATAGTAATCCAAAAATCCCTAAATAATGATCCCCGTGCAAATGTGTAATGAAAATATGATCGATTGCATTGAACGAAATTTTACTTTTTCGAAGAAGGATTTGGGTTCCTTCGGCACAATCTATCAAAAAAATCCGCCCATGCATTTGTAATACATGGGCGGATGAAAATCTTTCAGACGTTGGTAAGGCTGAATTGCTTCCTAAAACTGTAAATATTGCACTCACAATAAGAAACAAAAAAAAAGAATTAATTAGCTTCTTTAGCTATTAACTCTTCAGCTTTCTCTACCGATGCTGTAATATTTAATACTGTATCTAACTGAGAAATTGTAACTAATCGCTCAACAGCTGTTTGAAGACCTGTTAGAACAAAAATTCCATTTGCATTCTTGCAAAGTCTGTTTGCAACTAATATAGCACTTAACCCCGATGAATCGCAATATCTGCATTGAGCAAGATCCAAAACAATGTTCTTCTCTTTATTACCAGATACTAAAACCAATTCTGACTTTAGCGAAGGTGCTATTTGCGAGTCCAATTTATCTACGAGAACCTCTATTAGAGTGTGCTTCTCTTTCTTTGTTATTTTAAATTCCATATCCGAATATTTTTTTCAGAATGTAAATATAGTGTAAGCTTTGATAAAATCAAAGCCTACACTACAAAATATTACATTTTTTTACTTATTCTGATTTTTCATTGCTTTTATCCATTTCCGATTTCAATTCAGCTAATCCAGCGATATCTCCAAATGTTGTTTTTTCTGAGTTATCTTTTGCTTTTTTAACTATTTTTGGAGCTGCTGCAGCTTTTTTAGCTTTAACATCCGATTTTTTTGAATCTTCGTGAATACGTGAATGAGAAACAAATATTTTCTTTCCTTCTTTAGAGAATTCAATCACTTTGAAGTCAAGTTTTTCTTCTGCTTTTGCAGTAGTACCATCTTCTTTAGCTAAATGACCTAAAGTTGTAATTCCTTCAACGCCATAAGGTAAAGCTACGATTGCACTTTTCTCATTAATTTCAATGATAGTTCCTTCGTGAATTGAATCTACTGTAAAGATAGTTTCAAATACATCCCATGGATTTTCTTCTAATTGTTTGTGTCCTAAACTTAAACGACGGTTTTCTTTGTCGATTTCTAAAACAACAACTTCGATTTCTGCTCCAATTGATGTAAATTCACTTGGGTGTTTAATTTTCTTAGTCCAAGAAAGGTCGCTGATGTGGATTAATCCATCAATTCCTTCTTCGATTTCCACAAATACACCGAAGTTTGTAAAGTTACGAACTGCTGCTTTGTGTTTAGTTCCTACTGCAAAACGAGTTTCAGTATTTTGCCAAGGATCTTGTCTAAGTTGTTTCATGCCTAATGACATTTTTCTCTCATCGCGGTCTAAAGTAAGAACAACTGCTTCTACTTCGTCACCTACGTTAAGGAATTCTTGTGCACTACGTAAATGTTGTGACCAAGACATTTCTGATACGTGGATCAAACCTTCGATCCCAGCAGCGATTTCAACAAAAGCACCGTAATCAGCGATAACTACAACTTTACCTTTTACTTTATCACCAATTTTTAATTCTTGGTCTAAAGTATCCCATGGATGAGGTGTTAATTGTTTTAAACCTAAAGCGATACGTTTTTTCTCATTATCGAAATCTAAGATTACAACGTTCAATTTTTGATCTAATGTAACGATTTCTTCAGGATGAGTTATACGTCCCCATGAAAGGTCTGTAATATGGATAAGACCATCTACGCCACCAAGGTCGATGAATACACCGTAAGATGTGATATTTTTAACAGTTCCTTCAAGAACTTGTCCTTTTTCAAGTTTAGAGATAATCTCTTTCTTTTGAACCTCAAGTTCAGCTTCGATAAGAGCTTTGTGAGATACAACAACGTTTTTAAATTCATGGTTGATTTTAACAACTTTGAATTCCATTGTTTTTCCAACATATACATCGTAATCGCGGATTGGTTTAACGTCGATTTGTGATCCTGGCAAGAATGCCTCAATTCCAAATACGTCTACAATCATACCACCTTTAGTACGACATTTGATAAATCCTTTGATGATTTCGTCTTGCTCAAGAGCAGAATTAACACGTTCCCAAGATTTTTGAGCACGTGCACGTCTGTGAGAAAGAACTAATTGTCCGTTTTTATCTTCTTGGCTTTCAACATAAACCTCTACTTCATCACCGATTTTTAAATCTGGATTGTAGCGGAATTCATTGATGCTGATGATACTATCTGATTTATATCCGATATTTACAACAACTTCACGTTTTGTAACAGCAACAACATAACCACTTACAACTTCATTTTCGTTGATTGTAGATAATGTTTTGTCATAGATGTCAGTAAGTTTTGCATTTTCAGTAACTACTTCTTTACTTTTTTTACCCGATTCGTATTCATCCCAATCGAATTCTTGTTTTTTTGATAACGCTTCAACAACGATGCTAGTTACTACATCATCAGTTTCTCCTAAGATAAGATCTTCTTCATCATCTTCATCTTCGTCAGTTTCGTCAATTTCTTCTTCTTCAACAATTTCTTCTTCAGAAACTGGTTGAATTAATACTTTTTCATCTTCTAGCTCTTCAGCTTTTCCTAGATATTGTTCTTTTTTACTCATGAATGTTGTTAATTTTTAATTAATTAGTGGTTAGACATTATATTTACTTAATTGGGTTGCAAAATTACTATATTTTCACAATATAATAATACAAAACAGAAATATTTTTTCTGTCTTATAGCAACATTTTTAATGAGTTTGGTAGTTTATTGTATATATTTTTTGATGATAGAGTACAGATGTTCCTTTTCAATTGGCTTAGCAATGTAATCATCACAACCAGCTTGTTTTACATTTTCTCTATCATTTGCCAATGCGTATGCTGTTTGGGCAACAACTTTTACGTCTGGACGTGTTTGTTTTATGATGCGTGTAGCTTCATAACCATCCATTATTGGCATTTTTATATCCATCAACACTAATTTCACTTGTGGATAGGTTGACAACAAATCGAGACATTCTAATCCATTACATGCTCTATAAACAGTAAGATTCGTATTCTCTAATATTTTCTTTAAATAGATAAAGTTTGTTTCTTCATCTTCGGCAACTATAATTTCTTTATTTTGCCAATTAATTGATTCATTAACAGGAGCTACAGGTTCTTTCTTCAATTGACGACCCGAAACTATTGGAATTGTAAAATAAAATGTTGTTCCAAGATCTGGAACTGATGTTAACCAAATATTACCACCTAATATTCCAATTAATGCTTTACAAATAGATAAACCTAAACCAGTTCCTCCAGCCTTTTTAGTAAGACTTGCTTCAACTTGGCGGAATCGTTCAAATACGGAATCATGAAATTCATCGGGAATTCCAATACCAGAATCTTGTACATAGAATTCAAGGAAATCTTCTTTATTTTCATATCCAATATTTACAGAACCCTTAAAGGTAAATTTCAACGCATTACTTACAAGATTGGTAACTATTTGACGGATTTTAGTTTCATCTGATTTTATCCATAAATCGAAAGGTGATGTTTCTAATATTAACTGCACACCTTTTAATTCAGCTTGATGCTTAAATGTTGCACAAACCTCTGACAATAAATGGTTGACACTAAAATCTTTTGATGAAATCTTCACTTCACCAGCTTCAATTTTAGAAATATCAATAATATCATTGATAATATTAATTAATTGCTGACCCGAAGTACTTATTATATCAAGGTACTCGATATACTCTTCAGGAGTTAAATCGGGTTCTTTTAATAGATCGACAAAACCAATAATTCCATTCATTGGAGTTCTGATTTCGTGACTCATATTTGCCAAAAATGCCGATTTTAATCTATCACTTTCTTCGGCTTTTTCTTTAGCATCAAGAAGCTCAACGTTAATTTCTTTGATTCGTTGATTACTCTTTTGTAACTCTTGATTTATTTGGCTTATGTTCGTATTTTGAATTCGTAACTCTTGTTCGCGTTCGCGTAAAGCAATATCATCGCGTTTACGTTTTGTAATATCTAAGGCTGTAAATACTAAACCTTTACTCAAATCACCTTCAAAAATTGCAGTTGAACTATATTGAACATTAATGATTGAACCATCTTTTCGTTTCCATTCGGTTTCAACAGTAAATTTGCCCGAATTTTCAATAACCCAATTTTGATTGTTTAACAATTTTTCATATTCTTCAACCGAAGAATAAAGCGACCAAACAGTATTACCAACTAATTCTGGTTTTGTATAACCAGTCATTTCGCAAATACTTTGGTTTACATCTAAAATTGTTTTGTCTTTTAGAGTTCCAATTCCAATAGGCGATACTTTTACTAAACTTCGCCAATGAGCTTCTCGTTCTCTGATTTCAAGTTCTTTATTGGTAATTTGAGTGATATCGCGAATCAATCCATCATAAGAAATTAACTCTCCTTCGTTATTAAAATGAAGTACTGGAGTATTGCGAATCCAACAAATAGAACCGTCTTTTTTAATTATTCGGTGAATATATTGGTGTGGATCGTTACCTGCTAATATTTCCTTTGTTTTTTCAAGAACTATTGGTCGATCTTCTTCTAAAATCATATCATACCATAACGAATCGTCCGAATCAAACTCTTCGCTAGTATAGCCTGTTACACCTAAGCAAGCAGGACCGTGATATGTTTTAATGGCTCTATTTTCTTCAACCGTTACAGTATAAATATAATCTGTAACTGTTTCGGTAATACGTCTGAATCGTTCCTCGCTATGAATAAGTTTTTCTTGTGAATTTCTTTGTTCGGTAATATCAATAGCAAAAGCAATTACTCCAACTATTTCACCATCATTGTTAGATAAAGGAACTTTACCAACATGTACCCATTTACAATCGCCAGTAGCAATAGAAATGTGTCGTTCTATTATCCCTAATTTCGAGACACCAGTTCTAATGACCTCTAAATCATCGGCAAAATAAGCATCAGCTTGTTCTTTGGGATATAATTCAAATGACGAACGTCCTTCAACTTGATAAGGTTCAACGCCTTCAAATAATGCAGCAGCTTTATTTAATCGTAATAATGTATTTTGAGTATCTTTATACCAGAACATTACTGGCGATGATTCAAAAATTGTTTCATAAAGCTCAATTCTTTGGCGTTGTTGACGCAAATCGCGAACAATTCCAACTATTAACTCTTCGCCATCGAGAGTAACCATCTTACGATCAACTATTTCAACTAATAATCGATAGCCATTCCTATGTAAGATATGTAATTCGTAAAATGAACTTATTCCAGAATTAATGGCTTGATCAAACGCTTCCCTAGCTTTGTCAATCTCATCGTAAGGATGTAATTCTACAAATCGTAAACGCTTTAATTCTTCAATATCAAAACCGGCCAGATGAATTGCTTTTTCATTGGCATCAATAATATAACCTGTTTTAATATCGGCAATAAAAACTGCATCGATAGCATTATCGAAAAAAATCTCATAAGAAGCCCCGAACTTTTTATAATCGGAAAGTTTCTTTTCCAGTTCCTTTACTTTTTGCTGAAGTTCTTCGTATGTATAATGTTCACCCATGCACGTTCCTTGTACTTACTGCAATTTACAATTTATAATAGAATAACAAATTTAAATGTCAATTATTTTCAAAATGAATATCAACCACCAGCTTTTTTAGCTTTATAACCTTTATTGTGAAGCATTTCTAGTATTTTATCGCGAAAATCGCCTTGAATTATTATTTCGCCATCTTTCGCCGTTCCCCCTACTCCACATTTTGTTTTCATGAATTTTGCCAAATCATTCAAATCGGCATCACTTCCATGAAATCCAGTTATAAGTGTAACAACTTTTCCACCTCTCGATTTTTTATCGAGCATAACTCTTAAATCCTGCTGTTTGGGTTGAAGTGTTTCTAATTCTTCATCCTCGTCGCTTTCAATTTTAAAATTTGGATTGGTTGAATACACAACGCTACCCAATTTGTCTTTCCAATCTTGTTTCATTCTTATATTTTAAAAAGCTTTTAAAACTTCATCAAATTAATCAATCACATTACGAATATACGCCAAAGTATATTTGCTTGTTTTTTCATCAATGTTATATAATGATTTTCCATCGAGATACGCATAACGTACATATCCACATGCATGAACTATTCTATTGGAATCGATAATTATTCCAACATGACATATTTGTCCTTCACTATTTGCAAAAAAAGCCAAATCGCCAGGCATTGCTTGTTCAATATCTTTAATAATACGTCCAATAGAAAACTGATCTTCAACTTCACGAGGAAGTGTTATTGCATTTTGCTTATAAACTGTTTGGCTAAATCCTGAACAGTCAATTCCATATAATGAACGTCCGCCCCATAAATATGGTGCATATACATATTCTTGGGCTTTAGTGATAACAGAATGCCTAATATTTCCACGCATTGGAATACTAGCACGATGTTTTAATGAATAGATTGTATCACCAATTAGCATTTGATTTGACTGTTTTCCATTCACATGTAATTCACTTCCAAGCATTATTCGCATAGTTTGTGAATTATTTCCCACAATAATTTCAGAAATAGTATCTAAGATAATTGTAGTCGATGATTTCAATTCATTGTATTGAGTGGCATCAAGCTCTTGAAACATAGAATTAGAAATCCATCCTTCGGTTCCATCAAAATCGAGTTTTACTCTACTCCATTCTTCCTTTTGTTCAAGAATGTTAAACATTTCGCCAAACAAAATTTGAGAAACCATTTCACTCTGATGACAAGCTTCGTCACGCAATGGGATAATTGAAGTAATAGCAATTCCAAAAGCCATAATTACACTATTTGTCCTAAAACATTACCATCGGTTTGTATCGACAATAATTCAACTGATTTAATTTCGTTAACAAGATTTTTCAAAAAGGGAACTTCAACTTTAATATAATTATTAGTAAAACCAGTTATAAATCCTTGATTATTTTTTTGTTCAAATAAAACAGAATGTGTTTCACCAATTTGGCGTTGATAAAAAGCTTGCATTTTTTTATCTGACAGTTCATGCAATCGTTTACTTCGTTCAGCTTTTACCGATTCTTGCACTTTTGGTTCGATTGCCAATGCATCGGTATTTTCGCGAGGCGAATAACTGAACACATGTAAATACGAAAAATCAATAGTTTCGAGGAATGAATAACAATTTTCGAAATAGTCGTTTGTTTCTCCTGGAGTACCAACAATTACATCAATTCCAATTCCACAATTAGGCATTACAGAACGTATTTTAGCAATTTTCTTGGAAAATAAATCGGTATTGTAACGGCGACGCATTAATCGTAACACATCATTACTTCCCGATTGTAATGGAATATGAAAATGAGGAACAAACTTCTTCGATTGAGCAATCCATTCAATTATTTCATCGGTCAAAAGATTTGGTTCGATAGACGAAATTCGAAATCGAGGAACCTCAACATTTGCTTCTAATGCTTTAATTAATTCAAAGAACTTTTCACCTTTGATGGTTTTAAATTCACCAATATTTACGCCAGTTAAAATAATTTCTTTTATTCCTTTTTGTTCAATAATCTTAGCTTGTTCAACAATAGTATCTATGCTTGGATTGCGACTTTTGCCACGAGCCAAAGGAATTGTACAATATGAGCAATTGTAATCGCAGCCATCTTGCACTTTTAAGAATGAACGAGTTCGTCCTTCAACCGAGTATGAACCAGCATATTGCGTTACTTCATCAATTTCACAAGAATGCACTTTTTGTTCAGGATTGGGAGAAGTATTTGTTTCAAGATATTGAACTATATTGAATTTTTCTTTTGTGCCTAAAACGAGCGAAACGCCTTTCATTTCGGCAATTTCATTTGCTTTAAGCTGAGCAAAACAACCAACCACGGCAACTCGCGCATCGGGCGACGTTCGTATTGCTTTATTAATCGTTTGACGACATTTTTTATTTGCCTGTTCTGTAACCGAACAGGTGTTTATAACATATATGTCAGCCTGATGGCTAAAAGGAACTTCTTCGTATTTATCTTTATTAAACAGCGATGTAATTGTAGCTGTTTCGGCGTAATTAAGTTTACAGCCAAGAGTATGGAATGCTATTTTTTGTTTTTCAGACATAAAATATTTTTCGGCAAAGATAATTTAAATAATGTGCCATTTAACTTTTACAAATTGATATAAACAAAATGTGCCGAAGAACATCCTCGGCACTTTACGTTGTTTCCCACTTTTCCCTATAACAAATTACTTGCAATATCAGCAAGTCGACTTCGTTCTCCTTTAATAAGATTAACATGTGCAAACATATCTTGCCCCTTCATTCTGTCGGACAAATGTGAAAGTCCATTTGACATAGAATCTAAATAAGGTGAATCGATTTGTTGAATATCGCCAGTAAATACAATTTTAGTTCCTTCGCCAGCACGAGTTATGATTGTTTTTACTTCGTGTGGTGTTAAATTTTGCGATTCATCAATAATAAAGAATACTTTCGATAAGCTTCTACCTCTTATATATGCTAGAGGCGAAATCAACAAATGTTGGTTTGCAAGCATTTGATCAATATTATGAACTTCAATTCCCGTATTTTTAAACACTTGTTTGATAACGGTTAAATTATCGAAAAGTGGTTGCATGAATGGTTTTATTTTATCTTTTTCGCCACCAGGTAAAAATCCCATGTCTTTATCAGCAAGCGAAACCATTGGACGAGCCAACAGAATTTGATCGTATAATTCGTTTTGTTGGATAGCTGCTGCAAGAGCCAATAATGTTTTTCCTGTTCCAGCTTTTCCAGTTAATGCAATAAGTTCAATATCGGGATTCAATAATGCATGTAAGGCAATCATTTGTTCCGAATTGCGAGGTTCAATACCATAAATTTTCTTTTTACTTATTCGAGTTATGGTTTGATTTAAAGGATTATAATAACAAACTACTGAACCTTTATCACTTTTCATTATAAAATAATCATGCGACTCGGGTTGAACCATTTCAAATTTAGAAAATGGGATTCCTTCTCCTTTTTTATCTTCGTAAAGTTTAACGATTAAATTATCGTTTATGCCAGAAATAACTTTAATTCCTTCTTCAAAAACATCGATATTTTCAACTTTATCGTTTTCATAGTCTTCGGCCAAAACACCTAACGACTTAGCTTTCATTCGAAGATTCACATCTTTAGAAACTAATACAACTCGTCTATTTGGAAATTTTGCTGCATATCGTTCGGTAGTATTTAAAATGATATGATCGGGAATGCGTTCCGAGAATGCTTCCTTCACTTTACCATCAATAGTACTATTAGTATCAATAAGCAAAAGTCCTCTACCTGGGCCAAGTTTTGTGCCAGTTACGAATAAATCATCGTCGGTAAGTTTATCGAGTTCGCGAACAAATTCACGAGCATTGAAATTGATTTGATCTGAGCCTTTCTTGAATTTATCGAGTTCTTCGAGCACTATGATTGGAATCACAATGTCATTTTCTTGAAAATTATAGATTGCTCTAAAGTCGTGCAGTAAAATATTGGTATCGAGTACAAATATTTTAACATTAGATTTATCGATCGTCGTCGATTTTTCAACTTTCTTTGCCATAGCATTACGAATTTCTATGCTTGTACAAGAAGTTGAATAAAAAGGTTTCTCTTATTATACCTTAAAAAAGGATAGAGAAATAATAAAATTAATTGAATTGTTGTTTTAAGTCGATGAATGTTCCGGGTACAAGCATTAAACTATCGGTAATAACCTCATTTCCATACCAATCAACAAGTTGAAAACGAGCAAAGTCATCATTTCGTTTAGCAATAGAATAATAATTTGAACGATCGCGATCCAATGAAATCCACGATGAATCGCGCCAAACAGAAACCGATTTTAACGGAGTTTTATGATTAACTACAATAAACGATGAAGCACCTGATCCTTTCCGTTTTTTGATATATAATTTCATATCTCTTGAAGTAGGACATGGTACAACTTTCCATTTAACTTGAGCACGTCCTTTTGCCAAATCGTCGACGGTTGCAAAAGCCGTTTTACTAAGGTCAATTCCACCGAATTTACACCCCGGACAACGATCCTCAACTCGCACAATAGCAGTATCTTTACTACCAATAACCTCTAAGCAAGCACCACACAACGATGCCATATTATATTGCTTTGAATTAACCGCTGCAACTAAAACTGGTTTTAATGGTGGACGAAAGGAACAATTGCCTTGACCAGTGAAATTATAGTACGATGCAGTACCATGATAATAGCCCAAAGAATCTTGTGCATTAACACAGAAAAATGTAAAAAAACATAGTATTGAAACGATCAATTTTAGCATCAAATCTTCATTGAAATTTCTGCAAACATACAGAATATAAACCAATTGACCAAAAACAACAAGTAATCACAAGGTTAAAATCAAGTTTTAAAACGCATAAAATACAGTTCCTACTAGCGTTTCAGGAAGTGAAAAAAAAATCGAATTTAGTCATTCAGAATTGCTTATTTTTCTACTTTTTCAATATCGCTTTGCTGAACTTTTTGTTCTTTTTGACTAGATATTTTAGCTTGATGAAGATCGAGTTGCATACCTGAATAAATAGCAATACGACAAGTGATTTTTTGTTTTGATGTTACATTGAGCAAATGTCCTCCATACTTTAAATCGTCGCTAAGAAGATGCAAATGCATTCCTTTTACCATTACATCTTTCACGCTTGTTGGAGCATAAAAACCTAGTAATGTTCCTTTAATTTTTTCATGATGAAATACAACCTGTCGATTAACTACCTCAATTAAAGGACGATAAGGTTTGTTTTGTTTTGCAACTGAACGATATTTAACAGAATCGAAAAGTCCAGTTATTTCTAATGCATAAATATATTTTGAATTGGGTAAATGCATTTTTATTAATGAATCGAGTTCTGATAGTTTTGAAATGGTTGGAATAGTAAATATTATTGATGGTTGAAACCAACAAACCGAAGCATAAGGTGTCGTTTCATCGGAACTTGATTGGCAAACCGTTCCATCCGATTTTACTTTAAATATTTCACCTTTATAAAAAATCATTTCACCATCGAGCTTATTGAAGGTGCCAATTCCAAAATCACCAAAGCTTTTCAATGATTCCACATGACGTTGACCATCGTAATTACCAGCCATTAACGATTCAATGGTTGAGAATTGATACATTGGCTGTTCTGATTGTTTACAAGCTGAAAAAGCAAAAATAATTGCGAGATATAATGCGGTTTTTTTCATATAAATATGATTATGGTTTCAATTCCGAAATTTACGTTAATATTTAAAATTGTATCTCAGTTTTTTTGAGTGTAACTATTTTTATTGAAGAGTTAAAATCAATAACATCAGAAGACTTTAACGTGAAATAATTAATTACTTTTGTTTCAAGCGATTTAAAACATATTATGAGTAAAAAAAGAAACGGGAAAACTGAATTCGTAAAATGGTTCGGCCCAATATTAAATGCTTTACGAGCATTAGGTGGTTCAGCAAAACCGAAAGAGATAATCAAATGGATTGGTGAAAATTTAAATATCCCTGATGAAGTACTTAACGAAAGATATGAGAAATCAGGCGTCCTTAAATTTGGAAATCAAATTGCATGGGCTCGACAATATCTGGTTTGGGATGATTTATTATCATCGTCTAAACATGGCGTATGGGCTTTAACAAATAAAGGTTGGCAAACTGAAATAAATGAAAATGAAGCTCATGATATATTCTTAAAATGGGTTAAAGTTTTTCAAGACTTAAGGGATGGTAAAACAACAAATTCAATTGACAAAGAAGCTGAAATAATAATTAAAACACAGGAAGAAACTGAGCCAGAAAATTCTAAAAACAATCTAAATCCAACATTGATTGAAGTTTTAAAGAATTTATCTCCAACTGGATTTGAGCATCTTTGTGGTAGATTATTACGTGAATATGATTTTGAAAACATTGAAATAACTCAACGTTCGCACGATGGAGGAATAGATGGTTACGCAACTTTAAAACTAAATCCTTTTGTTAATTTAAGTGTTTATTTCCAATGCAAAAGGTATGAAGGCACTGTTCCTACTGAAAAAGTACAAGCTTTTATTGGAGTTATGGAAACAAACAAAAGAAGTGTTGAAAAGGGATTAATAATCACAACTGGTTCATTTGCTAAAGCGGCATTTGAAATTGAGAAGTCAAACATTAAATTAGAACTAATAGATGGTGAGAAATTAGTTGAAATGTTTGAAAAATGTGAATTAGGTGTTATTTCAAAAGTAATATATGAACCTGATTTAGCTTTCTTTGAACAATATAGAGAAAAATAGTTCAAACATCAAGAAACTGTACTTGTTAATAAACCTCAAAAACTTTTACTAGCAGGTTTATGGGAACTTATGTATATTTGCAAAAATTTAAAAATAGTACGATGATTCTCTTCTTTAGCAATCCTGGAAACCGTTGGTATGTAGTTGATTCGCGTGAGCAATTTACTCAAGCAGAAATAGATAAATTGAGCTGGCTTTTCGAAGGCGCCGAACAATACAAAGGCGAGTCGCTCGAAGGCTTGTTTGTTGGTCCACGTCGCGAAATGATTACGCCTTGGAGTACCAATGCAGTGGAAATCACCCAAAACATGGGATTGAAAGGTATTTTCCGAATAGAAGAGTTTGAAAAAGTAGATAACGAAAAAGCTAAGTTCGATCCAATGTTACGAGCTTTGTATAATGGTCTCGACCAAAAAACATTTACCATCGACAAACAACCCGAAGCAATTATATATATAAAAGACATTGCTGCATATAACAAACAAGAAGGTTTAGCATTGAGCGACGACGAAGTTGGATATCTTGATGGATTAAGCAAAAAACTAGGAAGAGATTTGACCGATAGTGAAATATTTGGTTTCTCGCAAGTTAACTCAGAACATTGTCGTCATAAAATATTTAATGGAACATTTATAATTGATGGTGTTGAAAAGCCAGAATCGTTGTTCCAATTAATTAAAAAGACTACAAAAACGAACAACAACCGAGTTGTTTCGGCATATAAAGACAATTGTGCATTTATGCAAGGTCCCGTTGTTGAGCAATTTGCTCCTGCAACGCAAGACAAACCTGACTTTTTCGAGGTAAAACCACGTGAAGCGGTATTCTCATTAAAAGCAGAAACACATAATTTCCCTACAACTGTCGAACCATTCAATGGTGCTGCAACAGGTACTGGTGGTGAAATTCGCGATCGTATGGCTGGTGGACGTGCGTCATTTCCTATTGCTGGAACTGCAGTATATATGGTTTCTTATCCACGTTTAGACGGTGGTCGTTCGTGGGAAGGAGTTACACCTGAGCGTGCTTGGTTGTATCAAACACCTGAAGAAATTTTAATTAAAGCATCGAATGGTGCTAGCGATTTTGGAAACAAATTCGGTCAACCACTTATTTGCGGTAGTGTATTAACTTTCGAACATGAAGAAAATGGTAAAACACAAGGCTTTGATAAGGTAATTATGCAAGCTGGAGGTATTGGTTATGGTTGGAAAATTGACAGTTTAAAAGATACTCCATCGGTTGGTGATAAGGTTGTGCTACTTGGTGGCGACAACTATCGTATTGGTATGGGCGGAGGAGCTGTATCGAGCGTGGCAACTGGCGAATATGCCAATTCAATAGAACTCAATGCAGTACAACGTTCGAACCCAGAAATGCAAAAACGTGCGTACAATGTTGTTCGTGCAATGGGCGAAATGGATAAAAACCCAGTAATCTCAATTCACGATCATGGTGCAGGTGGACACTTAAATTGCTTAAGCGAATTAGTTGAAGCAACTGGTGGACTTATCAATATCGATAAATTACCTGTAGGCGACCCTACCCTTTCTGCTAAAGAAATAGTTGGAAACGAGAGTCAAGAACGTATGGGACTTGTCCTCAATAAAAAAGATACCGATTTAGTAAAACGTATTGCCGATCGTGAACGCTCTCCAATGTATGTTGTGGGAGAAACAACTGGCGACCATAGATTTACGTTTATCAACAATAATAACGGCGAGAAACCTATCGATTTGACGCTTGATGATATGTTTGGAAATCCCCCAAAAACAATCTTGCGTGATAAAGAAATGAATACTAAATATGCTGAAGTTTCTTATGATGAATCGAACATAGAACAATATATCGAAACCATTCTTCAAATCGAATCGGTTGCTTGTAAAGATTATTTGACCAATAAAGTTGACCGTTCGGTTACTGGAAAAATAGCAAAACAACAATGCTGCGGCGAATTACAATTACCACTGAATAACTGTGGTGTTGTAGCATTCGATTATCAAGGTGAAAAAGGAATTGCAACATCAATTGGTCACGCACCAATTAGTGGATTAGTAAACCCAGCAAATGGTACTGTTTTGGCAATTGCCGAAGCATTAACAAATATCGTTTTTGCACCAATCGAAGGTGGGCTTTCGGGCATTTCATTAAGTGCAAACTGGATGTGGCCTTGCAAAAACGAAGGCGAAGATGCACGTTTATATAAAGCTGTAGAAGCTGCTAGTGAATTTTCAATTGCATTGGGAATCAATATTCCAACAGGAAAAGATTCACTTTCGATGACTCAAAAATACAAAGGTGGAAAAGTCGTTTACGCTCCTGGAACGGTAATTATATCTGGTTCAGGTGAAGTAACAAATATCCGTAAAGTTGTTGAACCAGTTTTAAAACCAATAGCTGATAGTTCAATTATCTACATCGACCTTTCGAAAACAGCATTAACATTGGGCGGAAGCACATTTGCCCAAATTGTAAATAAACTAGGAACAGATACTCCAAACGTTGCTGATGCAGCATATTTTGGCAAAGCTTTTAATACAATTCAAGCATTAATAGAAAAAGGGTTAATCGTTGCTGGTCATGATGTATCGGCAGGTGGATTAATTACTACTTTATTAGAAATGAATTTTGCAAACACAAAAGGTGGAGTAAATATTTCGCTTGATGGATTTGCAGAAAAAGATATTGTAAAAATACTATTCAGCGAAAATCCAGCACTTGTTCTTCAAGTTGGAGCAGAAGCAAAATCTGAACTTTCGAAACAAGGAATTTCCATTATTGAATTAGGAACTATTGCTGAAGGAAGAACTGCAAAAATTACAAAAGCAGGTAAATCGCTTTCGCTTGATATTGACAAACTTCGCGATTGCTGGTACAAAACATCGTTCCTATTAGACAGCGTTCAAATTGGAAAAACAAAAGCTGCAGAACGTTTTGCAAATTATAAAAATCAAGCATTAACCTATACATTCCCTAATAATTTTGACGGCAAACTTAGTTCATTTGGACTTGACATACATCGTACTACAAAATCGGGAATTAAAGCTGCAATCATCCGCGAAAAAGGTGTGAATGGTGATCGTGAAATGGCTTGGAGCATGCATCTTGCAGGTTTCGACGTAAAAGATGTGCACATGACAGATCTTATCAGCGGACGTGAAACATTGGAAGATGTAAATTTTATTGTTTTCGTTGGTGGATTCTCAAATTCAGATGTGCTTGGTTCTGCTAAAGGTTGGGCTGGAGCATTTTTATATAACGAAAAAGCTAAACAAGCATTACTAAACTTCTATGCTCGCAAAGATACAATGAGTTTAGGTGTTTGTAATGGATGTCAATTAGTTATTGAGTTAAACAGCGTTCTGAACATCATGGGATTGAAACACGAAACATCGCCTAAAATGCTTCATAACGAAAGCCATAAATTTGAATCTAACTTTGTTGGTGTTGCGGTACAATCAAGTCCAAGCATAATGTTGAATTCTCTATCAGGAAGCAAACTTGGAATATGGATTGCTCATGGTGAAGGCAAATTCTCGTTGCCCGAAGCAGAAGAAAAATACAATATCGCATTGAAATATACATATGCTCAATATCCTGCAAACCCTAATGGTTCGGAATATAATGTAGCAGGTATTTGTAGCGAAGATGGTCGTCATTTAGCAATGATGCCTCACTTGGAACGTGCAATATATCCTTGGAACTGGGCTCATTATCCCGATGCTCGCAAACAAGATGAGGTAACTCCTTGGATTGAAGCATTTGTGAATGCTAAGAAATGGATTGAATCGGTAAAATAGATACAGAATGAGATTTTTTGTTCTAATTATTTTTTTACCATTGTTATTTTCATGTGGCAGGGAATGTGATAAACAAAATAGCATATTGGAAGATACTATTAATCTTCAGAATCTTCGACCTCAAGGAGTTTACTATGTAGATGGAATAAAAAATAGCAATAAAAACATAACATTTAATTCAGATTCAACAGCTGTTTATAAATACAAAAATGGTGATTCGACATATGAAATAAGATATAAAGTAAAGGTGAAGAGAAAAATTGAATATTCTCAAGTAAAATTTCAACAACAGTGAGGATATGAAAACGATAAAAAAACTGATTATAATTATTTTAATCTTAATTCCGTTATTTACATTTAGCGATGGTGGAAATCCATTTTTATATTGTTCAAGTTATAATAAATATGATATTCAACCAACAATTATATCGGAGTTTGAACTAGATGCATATAGTATCAAAATAAATGGCATTGAACAAAAAATCATTAAAGACTCTGCAAATATGGATCTGAATAAACTACCTCAATATAAAAGCTTAATTCTTTGGCTTGATACAATGTATGTGCTTGATATGAAAATAAACAATGCAAATACTGACGTTACATGTATTAATATTAATGGAAATTTTTGTAAAGAATAAACAATAAAACAGAAAGTATGAGAACATTTCTATTAACAATAATTGTAGCTTGTTTTTCACTTTCTACAAATGCACAGGATAGTAAACATATTAAATCGTTTAATATTACAGTAATCAAAGGAAATTATGACGTTTATGGCTTTAATAAAGAATATCAATTTATAAATTTTCAACTACAAGCTGATAGCTTCATTGTTCGATATCTAAACACTACAGATACAATATTTTGGCAAACAAAATTGAATAAAGACAGTGCTGAAAATTTCATAAAAAAACTTAATTCATTTAAGCTTGAAAAAGATTATCAAACCAATGCAAATTTTAACACAATTGAAAACAATACTATTTCAATTTATATAGATAAAAAAACTCAGAAAAGACTATTTTCTACTCCATTCAACGATTCAATTCCATTCAAAACATGCGTTGCTTGGTTACAAAACTATGCAAAAACACATAGTACTATAAAATCAAAAAAAGCATTTCTCGATTATTTAATTACAGAATTTGATACAACACAAAGCGGGTCACAATTAGCTAGTATAATCCCTTTTCTAAATTATAAAGATGAAAAACAATTACTGCTTAATTTAAATAAAACAGACGATTGGAATATAAAACATGGAATAATTAAAGCACTTTGCAAATATGTTAACATGAATGTAAAACAAGCAATTGCAAAGTTATTTGAGTCGAACATAAATATCCCTATTAAAAGTGAATATATAGTGGATGAACTTATTTGCCAAAACAACGATGATTTCACAAAAAATCTATTAATAAAAGCATTAAGAAGCAAGATACAAGATACGCGAGAAAAGACAGCTAAATACCTTGCAATTCAAAGCATTAAAGAAGCAAAAACAGAAGTTTTAGCATATATTCATCGATCATTTAACGAGAAGGAATTAATCAAACCTTCGGCATATTTTGACATTACAGCAAGAATATATGATAAAGAAATGATTTTAGATTTAATATCATTATATCAAAAGAATAAAACTCCAAATACAAGCAATTCAATTGTATTAAAAGAGCTTATGCATGCCATTGAATGTAATATCGAATGCTATAGAAATATTCACAACGAATATGTTTTCCCCGAATTTAAATTCGATTTTGATATTGCTGAAAAGCGTTTGGATGAAAAGATTGCAAATTATTTAAAACAATAATTCTGAAATAAAATCCAATAAAAAAGCCTTCCCAAAATTTGAGAAGGCTTTTTTTATATCATTAATAAAGATCTATCGACCTACTCTACCAGCAAGTACCCAAGGACTAATTTGTTTTATCCCTTTTACCGTTAATCTTTTACCGGTTTCTTCTGAAATTGCAGCAATTGCAGCAGCGATTGCAACAGCAATTTCTTGTTCAACAGCTCCAGCAGAAGTAGCAGCAGTTGCTATTTTAGATTTTGGCTCTACGAATGACACTAGTTTCCCTTCTTTTCTTAATTTAAAAAATTTCTCAGCAACTTGTGGCAATAATGCATATGTTAATACATCTTCATCTTGAGTAATGTAATCAGCAATCTGAGCTTTAATTTTCTCTAATTCTGGTTCGATTAAGTCTGCAGGACGACA
>Ga0302286_10000445_pt1 | contig 33955 bp, 37 predicted proteins | sample III_Fen_E2_3_FD_198765 | JGI IMG/M metagenome (GOLD analysis project Ga0302286, IMG submission 198765) | Peat permafrost microbial communities from Stordalen Mire near Abisko, Sweden - III_Fen_E2_3 | ecosystem: Environmental > Terrestrial > Soil > Wetlands > Permafrost | place: Sweden: Abisko...
ATTGACAACAAAATAGAAGAGTTCAAGATGAATTTAACGCGCAAGATTGAGGCAACAAAAGAGGTGCGCGAGTCTATTGCGAAAACTTTCGGAGTGACTCAGAAAACCGTATTCAATGCGCTTACCTACGATACATCAAGGGGATTTACGGACGTGGCGAAGCGCATACGCAAAATGGCCCTTCAAAATGGTGCTATCCACGTTATTGTTGCACCTGAGAGTAGAATCATGTACGACGACGGGGAAACAATACGCCAGACCCTTCAAAACGGCGTATTGTTGGAGATTGAAAAGGAAACAGGTTCCGTTCGTGCTACATACAAAGGAAAATATTTATTTTCTCCCGATAACGAACCTATCAGACATATCAAGTTTCTACAGGGTCAGGCAGCAGCCTTCACACGCGAATACCTTGAAAAACTATAGATAAAAACAACAGAATTATGGAGTATTATGGTAATATATTGTGCGTTTCAGCGCGAGAACTTGTTGAATATGGAATAATGTCAAATGACAACTATAACATAATGGCTTATCGCAACAAGATCGACGTGGTTCGCAAGGCACACGGAACGGGTAATTACGCATTAGTGGCTGTCGATAGTTTGCCAGAAAAATACAAAGCGCAAGTAAAGGAACTATATCCCGACGGTGACAAAATGAGATTAACCGAATGGATAAAGAAGAACTATGAACGCGACCAGAATGCTGTTGTCTTTTTTCACTCATCATCGTTAGTGGGATTGAAACTACCTGAACAGATAATCCGGGAATATGTCATCAACGCCTCTGTAATCAATACATGCATCAAGCTTTATGATCGTGCTGCCATGGCAAATAAACTTTTCGGAGGCCGGTATAACTGGGACAAGATGACGGAAGTTATTGAAGATCTCCGGGAAATGTACGGGCACACACTACCGGCTTCCACCTTGCGTTTTCGTAAAAAAGTAGCTGAATATAAACGCGATGGATACGCCAGCCTTATCAGTGGGAAATTCGGAAACCAAAGCGCCCGCAAGGTAGATGAAAAGACGGAGCGCCTCATATTGGGTATTGCAACCTTGCCAAACAAACCATGGAATACGTCAGTAGCTGAAATGTATAATCAGTTTGTTTGCGGGGAATTGGATGTATATGACCCTGAAACAGGGGAATTGTTTAATCCGGATGATTTTACAGATAAAAAAGGTGAGCCACAAGTTCTCAGCGAGACAACAATCAATAATTATCTCAATAGGCCTAAAAATAGGGTTTTGATTGACCATATCCAGCTGACACATACGACCTATATGCACGAGGTGATGCCCCATGTACACCGCCATGCTCCGGAGTTCAGTTTTAGTAAGATATCCTTTGACGACCGTGATCTTCCTCGTAAATTATCCGATACGAAGATCCGTCCAAAGGCATATTACGCATACGACGTAGCAAGCCAGACCGTAGTCGGGTATGCTTACAACAGGAATAAAAATACCGATCTTGTTATCGATTTTTTCCGAAATCTATTTAGGCTCATTGAGCGAAACGGATGGGGCTGCCCTGCTCAGGTGGAAGTAGAAAACCACTTGATGACACAATGGAAGGACAGTTTTCTGAAGGCCGGCGTGATGTTCCCATTCGTTCGTTTCTGTGCTCCGACAAACTCTCAAGAAAAATACGCCGAGCAGATGAACGGCGCAAAGAAGCGGGCTATCGAGCATAAAAACCACATCGGAATTGGACGTTTTTACGCAAAAGGTCGTAGCTACAGGACGGAAAGCAAAAAGATATTCGACGATAAGAACAATACCTACGAAGACAATGAATATTTCACATGGGAGCAACTTATCGCTGAGGATCTGCGCGATATCAACGAGTTTAATAACAGCTTACACCCCAATCAGAAGAGATATCCCGGTAAAACACGCTGGGAAGTACTTTGCGAGAATATGAACCCGACCTTACAGCCAATGGACAGGAGTATCTGGGCACGCTATATCGGTGATCATATCCGTACATCTGTACGCCGTAATTCCTATTGCCGCGTAGACGGTACCGATTGGTGGCTGTCAAGAACCGAAGTAATCGAAAATCTAGCACCGAACGACTGGAACGTTGATGCTTATTGTCTTCGTGATACAGAAGGAAGATTTTCCGATGTTTGGATTTACCAAAACGATATGCTTCTTGATCAGCTTCAAAACGTCGGAACATTCAACACGGCCGATGCTGAGAAAACAGATGTTGACCAGGATGTCTACGTGGAGCAGCAAAAGAAAATCGCACATTTTAACGGATATGTTAAGAAAAACGAGATCAAAAGGGTTGGAATTTCCGAAAAAATGGAAGAAAAAGAGACCGACACTATCGAAAACCTGACAGTTTCAACTGCTATTTCTGAACCTGCTGAGCATAAAAAAGATAACGTATTTTCGGAAAACTATGCCGCCAGCGCTTTGGATGACCTTTAAACAGCATTAAAATTTAATTTAAATAATAATATTATGGTAACAAATGACATGAAAAAACGGATTCTTGCAGCCGTAGCAGCAAACCGCACAAACTACCCATCTGACGCGAAACATGCCGCCAGTCTTGGCATTACAAATTCAGTATACAGCCAGCTTAAAAACGGTCAGACTGACAGGATGCTCAGTGAGGCAAACTGGATATCCCTATCACGTCGACTGAACGTGAGCTTGCGTGAAGGAATCGAGTGGAAAGCCGCAAAGACGGCAACATTTCAATATATCACAACACAGTTGCAGGCATGTCAGTCCGGAAGTCTGTCGGCGATCTTATGTGACCTTCCAAATATCGGGAAAACATTCACCGCACGCCAATATGTTTCCGGTCACGCCAACGCCATTTATGTAGATTGCAGTCAGACAAAGACAAAACGATCTTTAGTCCGCAAGATATCAAAGGAGTTTGGTGTTGGAATAACCGGAAAGTACCAGGATATGTATGATGATCTTATTTACTACCTGCGCAGCATGGAAACACCGTTGATAATCCTCGACGAAGCCGGAGACCTTGCGTACGAGGCCTTTTTAGAGCTGAAGGCTTTATGGAACGCCACGGAACGCTGTTGCGGTTGGTACATGATGGGAGCCGACGGACTTAAGGCAAAGATTAACCGAAGTGTTGAAGGCTGTAAGGTGGGTTATGCTGAAATGCTGAGCCGTTACGGAGACCATTACAGCCGTGTAACTCCAGACGATGGGAAGCAACGGGATGATTTCATGAGGGAACAGGCGAGAATCGTGGCAAAGGTAAATGCCCCGGAAGGTGTTGACGCCAGTGAGATAGCTCGTAAGTCGGGCGGTGCCCTTCGCCGTGTATATACGATCATTGAAAAAGCAAAACAGGCATGAGTAAGAGAGCTTACAGCCCAAAAGATATAGAAAGAAAGAAATATGAGAGCTTGGAATGGGACGAAAAGTGGAGTGGCCCTTTTGGATGTCCGGCGGTTAACGAAATGTGGTTTATTAGCGGATCGTCCGCGGGCGGAAAAAGTAGCTTTGCGATGCAGTTGGCAAAAAAGCTTTGCGAAGTTGGTCCAACACTTTACCTCAGTTACGAAGAGCAGATTTCACAATCTTTTCAGGAGAGAATTGAGCGGTTTAAAATGAATGACGTGCAAGGTCGTTTCCGGGTGGCAACGGATGACAGTTACGAGGATTTGGTTAGCCGGTTGGAAAAACAAAAGAGCCCACATTTTATTATCGTCGACAGTTTTCAAGTGGCAGAATGGACATACAAACAGGCAAAGGATCTGAAGGATCGATTCCCGTCAAAGTCTTTTATCTATATCAGCCAGGAGTATAAAGGTCAGCCGTCGGGCAAGAGTGCAAACAGGCTTCGATATCTGGCCGGCGTAAAAATAAGAGTAGCAGGATATAAAGCTTACTGTATGGGCAGGTTTACCGGAGAACCAGGAAGCTACTATCCAGTTTGGGAAGAAGGGATTATTAAAGTAAATAATAAAGTTTAAATTTAACGATTATGTTAGAAAATCAAGAAACAAAAATGAGACTTTTGTCTATGTGCAAAGGCAATGTAGAGAAAGCAAAAAAGGCCTATGACTTTGTTATGGCCGAAAGTGAAAAATCTTGCAGATGTTCGTCAACCGAATTAGTTGACGGTGTTTATCTTATCAAAAAAGAGGGTGATCCTGTGTTGTACACGAAGGGATGTGACGCAACAAATTGTGTGGCAGTTGGAATAAAACTTGGTAGCAGGTCGATCGCCGTTGCGCTTGAAGATGCTGCCGATGGTGACGACGTTGAGTTGACGGAAAATAAAGACACGACTGTCTATGATAACTATATTGATAATCGTTTGGATGCAGTTGCTGACTGGAATGGTGCGGAAAACACGGAACATCTGAAAGAAATAGGTCTAAACAGTCGTATTAAGTTGGAATCAGGTCAATATATTCCGTCTGTAGCAGAAATGCTATTTATCTATCTTCATAGAAAGAAGGTTAACGAGGCCATAATAGCTGCAGGTGGAACCTCTATAGAGGGCAAATGGTATTGGACATCGACTGAGAACTCAGCGACGAACGCATGGTACTTGGCCCTCGGCAACGGCAGCCTGAGCTCGAGCGCTAAGGTGAGCATCCTGAACGCTGTGAGGCCAGTGTCAGCATTTAACTTTTAACTCTTAATCTCTTCACTAATATGAAAACAATAGATAAATATAGAATTTGCGCTCGGGTATCTGAAAAGATAGAGGATACGCGCGCTATGGCTGAAGCTATGATACTTTCGCAATCGGGAGATAACAGCCTTATGCTTAAGCAGTCGTTAATCGGGAGCCTTGAAGACCTTCCGGTGGTATATATTGCCAGAATACAGGTAAAAGTGTTCTGTATATGGATTACAATTTGGAGTGAAAGTTGTGAAGCGTCTGACGGAGATTCAAGGACGATTATTCTTAATCGTGCAAATAAACTATATAGTCTATTGGCTGAGAAATAATAAAATCATTAAATAATTGAAATATGAAAGAAAAAACATCAAGCTGGTACGAATGCAAAGTTCGTCTCAATCAACTACAGGAAAACGGTACCATTAAAAAGGTAACAGAAACTTATGTTGTTGAGTCCTTAAGTTACACAGAGGCCGAGTCGCGCATTACAGAAGAAATAAAGCTTTTCACTTCAGAAGAGTTTGAAATCAAGGGAATCAAAGAGGCTAATTTTAAGCATGTGTTCGTCGAAGATTCAGAAATAGAATGCCAGTGGTTTAAGGTTAAATTGGCCTTTTTTACTATTGACGAACGAAGTGGATATGAAAAGAAAACATTTAGTACATTTCTCGTTCAGGGTGCATCTCTTCGCGATGCTATTAAGAAAACTATTTCCGGAATGGAAGGGACGATGGCTGATTATGAGTTTTCTCAGGTTTCCGAAACACCTATCTTTTGCGTATATGAGTATGACGAAAAAAAATAATATCCGAATCTATATCAGTGGTGCCATTGAGCACTACGATATCTACGAGCGTAAACTCGCATTTATGGAAGCAGAGAATAAAATAAATAGCATGGGAATGGTACCTGTTAATCCTTTTAAAAATGGTCTTGACGAAGGTGCTCACTGGCGCGAACACATGAGAAAGGACATACAGATGTTACTTGAGTGTGACTATATCTATTTACTAGACGGTTGGGAGCAGTCGAAGGGCGCAAAGTTGGAGTTTGACGTTGCATCGTCTTGCGGTCTCAAGGTCTTATATGAAGAAAAAAAAGTATTATAAATATCTCATAATATGAAACCTGGCTTTAATTACGGACGCTTTTATTCCGCACTGAAAAAGGTGGTGGAACACAGCGGGGAAGATGGAAATGAATACAAGCGCTATATTGTTAGCACTTATACATCGCAACGTACTGATCATGTTCACGAAATGGATTATAAAGAGTATGTTGCTGCCTGTGAGGCGATGGAAGCAGCTGCGGGTACTGCTTATATAGAATCAAGAAGAAAGGCCCGCAGTGGACTTCTAAAGCAGCTACAGTTTACCGGGATAGACACGACCGACTGGAATAGAGTAAATGCTTTTTGTGAGGATAAGCGTATAGCCGGGAAGTCGTTCGGAAAACTAACCGTCGACGAACTGAAAAAAGTTACCCTTAAAATCAGATCAATCAAAAGCAAAGGCGGATTAAGGCCAAAACAAGAGAAACAAGAAGTTCCATCAATGACAACTTTAATTATTCAAACAAATAACAATATTATAAATTAAAAAAAATGGAAAAGCAATATTTTGATATTTCAAAGCTCACGGCTGAGGAAAAATTAAACCTTTTGTCGAAACTTGAAAAAGAGAGCAAGGGCGCAAAGATAGAACGCAGGGAGGCTTACGAAGGCTTACGCGCAGGGTTTATACACGATGTAAAGATGAAGACTACTGCTCTGGTTGATGAGGTCGTAGGTTTTCACAAATGGCTGTCCGAGGAGGCGATGGCGTTTGCGGAAGTGATGAAGCAATACGGACAGGTGAAATTTGACAGCCAGATGAACTTTACCATTGCTGACGGAGATTTCAAACTTGAGGTTAAGAGCAATAAGGTAAAGGGGTTTGACGAACGTGCAGATATGGCTGCAGAACGACTGATTGAATACCTGAAAGCGTACATGCAACGAAGCGAGAAGGGCGCGGATGATCCGATGTATCAGATGGCCATGACGTTATTAGAGCGCAACCAAGTCGGCAACCTTGACTATAAGAGTATTAGCAAGCTGTACGCGCTTGAGGATAAATTTGATGGAGAATACAGCGAGATAATGACCCTCTTCAAGGAGTCGAATGTCGTACAGCGTAATGCTGTTAATTATTATTTCTCTCAGCGAGATAAAGATGGAGTTTGGAAACGTGTTGAACCTTCTTTTTGCAGGATGTAATATGGAAAAGAGAGAATCAAAGAATGAGCATATCGCAGTATGTCGAAGATGCAACGGAAAGGGCGTAATTGACGGTCTAGAACCCGGTAATAATGTTACATGCCCGCAATGTGAAGGTAGTGGCCGGGTGTTGGTATCTGCCGACATCGTATATCAGATAAGGGCCTACAAACCGAAAAAATAACATTAAACAATTGAAAGATGAAAGATAGCAGACGCGGTGTAGCATACGAAAAAAGAGTATTGGACATTAATCGTATATATGACGATCACGCAAGGGACGGTTTGAGCAACCGGGAGATATGGCGTCGTTTCGTATATCCAAAGTACGGTATATGTGAACGTACTTTTTACAATCTGCTCACCGCGCCAGCTATGAAAACAATAGTAATACCGCGTGAAACAGAACAATTTTTAAAATTCGACACCAATGGCGAGTAATATAGATGAAATCATACGCCGTATCATTAGCGATATCCGCGTAGAATATAAAGATGAGTTTGATCGGAATTTTTCACGCCAGGCTTTTTTCAGTCAGGCATGGCAAAGAAGGAAAAGTCCGTTACGTCCTGGGGGTGCCATCTTGATAGACACGGGAGCTCTTCGCCGAAGTTTTAATGTTGAAACGACCGGAAGTACTATTACATTTTCATATACGAAAGAATACGCTGAAATACACAACACCGGAGGAACACTAACTGTCACGGCCAAGATGAAACGTTTTTTCTGGGCAAAATACTATTCTTCTGTCGGAAGTTTTGACCGCAAAAAAAGTGGAGAGAAAAGCGGAAACAAAAGAACCGTACAGTTGTCTACAGAGGCGGAATTCTGGAAATATATGGCATTAAAAAAGGTCGGGTCTAAAATAGTAATACCACGCCGCCAGTTTGTCGGAATGGATCCAGTTGTAGAAGCAACGGTTAAGGTTATTATTGCAGAAAACCTCACGCAGTATTTTAATAACGAATATAAAATAATATGAGATCAGAACTATACAAGGCAATAACCGAGGCGCTGTTTAAAATAGCATCAGACGGTTCGGTTATCAGTCATGAAGCAATAGCTTCAGGAGAGGCCGACGGTGTGGAACGAATGATAAAATATGTAGATTTATGGAATCACAATGTAGAGTTTATAGAGCAAGAGAATGCGTGGCCGATGCCGGCCGTATTTATAGAGTTCTCAAAAATTTCATGGAAGCCATTAAGTGGCGGACTAGAAAACAAAACAAATTCGCAAGTAATACTTCATATCGTAACGAGTTGGCAGGCTTCCGCTGCTTCAAACAGCGAATTAAGGGACGAAGCCTTGGCCGTACTGGACTATTCCGAATACATCCAAAAGGCTTTGACGGGTTTGAAAGGTGAAAACTTCTGTAATCTCATACTGTCCGATACTGTGACAAATCACAATCATGAGGAGATTATGGAAAATATCGACATGTATAATTATGTGGGACAATTAAAATTATAAACATTAAAAAAAGAATTATGAAATTAAAAGTAAAAGAAACCGGAAAGGTTATCAACGCATTTTGCGTTGGTTATGTAAAAATGACAGAAGGATCCTATGATGGGGCAAAAGATGAAATTTGCTTTTCATCGTTTGATGAAGGTGAGGAAGGGGCTTTATATAAAAAGTCTGACCTTGAACCCGTGAAAGCTGACGAAAGTGTAACTCTTAAGGAAAGTCGTTTGTATGATCTCGTGAAGCAAGGCTTTGCAGAGATGGTTCACGACATATTGAGCAGCCGCCCTCAAGAAGATGAAATAAAGGATGCTTTTGAGACATTGACCAACGCGGCTTGTATTTTTGTTGATGGGCTGGAAGAAGTAAAAGTTGAGAAATGATTTATAGTATAATATATATCCTGATAGGATTATTTTCCGGATTGATTATTTCAATCATTTGTTTGACAAACTTAAACTACGTTGTTAAGAAAATAGCAGGATGTCAATGTCGAATTATTGAACGTCAACTTAGGATACTTGACAGGTATTTTGTTATCGTGCATTACTTGAGAAAAAGATACCACAGCAAGAAGTTTTAAAAACGTATGTTACAATCGACAATAAGCCCCGTAGTCAAACAACTACGGGGCTTATTTTATGCCTTTTCCTTGATTATACGCTGTTGGCCTATATCTACATATTTTGGCTGTAGTTCAAAGCAGTAATATTTCCTTCCTGTTCTCTCTGCGGCGACGGCAGTCGTTCCGGAACCTGCGAAGCAATCAAGCACGGTGTCTCCAGTCTCCGTGCTGTCCTTGATCAGCTTTTCGATCAGCGCAACGGGTTTCTGGGTTGGGTGTACTTTCTCGCCATCGCTGACACGTGCTCCTGTCCTGAAGGATGGTACATCATGAATGATTCCACGAGCTCCCCGCACATGAAAGCTTCTGTTATTCGTGGCGAAGATGATAAATTCATGTTCGTACGTATAGAAGTTCCCGCAGCCACTTCCCTTATCCCATACGATGCAATTGTCTGGGATAAGAGAAGCTTGTACGAGCTGCTCGTAATAATAGGTATATCCACGCCAGTCGCAAAAGAAATAAAGCGATGCGTCTTTGGTCATTACACGCTTGAACTGTTTGAATAGTTCTTGGTAAAAAGGTGTGCAAATTGCGAGGTCAGCCATATTTGCCTTTTTCCCGTCGTGCGTCATTCCTAAGAAATAGGGCGGGTCGCATATAACTGATTTAATGCTCTTATCTGGGATTGTTTTAATGCCGTCAAGACAATTGCAACATGTGATGTTATTGATTTGTATGTCCATTTCTATTTTGTTTTATCTGCTTGTTTGTTCAGCATCTTACATGCTGCGCACACTTGGTTGTCTGTTGTGTCCGGTTTTGCATTTTTGCTGCTGTCTCCAGATCCTAGCGGGCAGTTATTACATTTCTTAATCGTATAAGGATTGTATGCCGGAACTGTTCTTTCCTGCATGCCAGAATTGAATTTAAAGATTCCATTTTTGTCACTTTTTAATGCGGCCTCTCCAAGGTTTATAGCCTCGTCGTGCACTGTCTCTTCATACTTTCCGCGCCGCACCTGTACGACGGTACATCTGCAATTCCATCCGTTCGGAGGGTAATAACTTGCCCAGAAGCCGTCGTCTATCGGAAGTGTAACTCCTTCAAGTTCGGCATGTTCTTCGCGAACACGGTCATCCCCTGCTGTTCGGTATTGAAGGAGATAACGGTCTCCGTCCGCCATGAATTCATCCCATTTGGCAGCCATATCCGCCGAGGCGGTTACGAAGTTGTATTCACTGCGAAGGTAGTTGCAGTTATAGGTCTCGTCGACTTTTTGAACGTCGTTTAAAAAGCGTTCAAACGGTTTTCGATCACCATTCTCGTCAGTGATAGACGGGAATGCCTCATTCAGTTCGTGGAATGTTTTCATTCCACTGAATATATAATCAGATCGATTCAGACGCTCACGCATCTTATCTGACATCTCGACATTAGTATATGTGCTGTTAAGTATGTCGGAATGTGTTGTAATAAAGTCTTGAACGTTGTCGTCTGATAATATGCTAATTGAGATTTTGGCACCTTTTTGCTCATAAATAGATTGCATCATTCCTTCAAATTTCTTTTTCAGTTTGTCGAGATCTTTTTGAGGTATTTCTTTTCCGTCTTTTGAAAATTTTGTATAGACGGATCCTCCCAACATGTCGAGGTACCTATCGTGCAGCCCCACGTAATCGGCGGGGCTTAATCGAAAAAACGACTACGGGCGTTATTCTGTTTGCTTCCGGGATCTATCGGTGCCGGAGACCCAGTACCGGCCCTTCTTTCTCCCACCGGAACACCATACTTATCTTTGAAATAAGCTCCGTCAATATCGTAATTTTCTAGTAACATCTTTTCGTAATTAAGTTGTTCCTCTGGTGTGTAGTCTATAGAGTAATCCCAGTCAAACGTCAGGCCCTTGACAGGGAATCCGTGTTTAACCATCAGGGGAATCAACTGACTATTGACGATGTCGCGAAAACGGTCAGCGTCCTTTTCTATCAGATTTTGCAAAATCTCAAGATGGGTTTGCGACTGGCTTAATGAAGACCCGTCCTCGATGGTCATCGTTTGTAGTATGATCAATTTGGATAGCTCGGAGTTTGCTCGGTTAATGCGTTTGTCGAATACGTTATACGCGTCCCCTTTGGCTGTTTCCTTTACCTCAACCTCTGTACCTTCGGGGAATATCCCCCATCCTGCCGATCCCATTTTGTTCATCATCTTTGATATTTCGTCAATATCCTTCTTGTCCCTGCTTACCGTTTTGGCAACTCGGAACGGAATACCGAATAATTCCCCAAAGTTATCCCAGAATCCAAACGTGTTTTTTTTCGGTATTGTCTGAATTGCCGCTTTAAGATATAATCCCAAGTCGTTTTTCCTTCCTGCCTCTATCAGCCAGTCGCAGAAAGGAGGCTGGTGATAATCAATTCCGGACTGCCACGATTCTCCTTCGTAGCGTATTACACGTCCTTTTTCTGGTACGACGTGTTTTCTTGGTATTAAGGTCACGCCGTCGAATTTCATCATCCCCTCATTGTCCGTAATTACGTCCCCAAGTTCGATAAGAGAGAAGCCCCAATAGTTTGCATCCAGGCTGTACTCCATAAGATCCTTGAACCATATCGTGTTAAACAGCTTCACGGTCTCTTCGTCCGGACTTCCGTCCGGTTTCGTCAGTTTAAAACTTCTGGCCATGACGAATCCCTTCCGTTGACCAACGCATCCTGAGAGATGAAGGTCGACATCTACGTCCGTATATATATTGTATAGTCGCGTACGGTTAGGCGTATCAATGTTGATCGCCATTTGCCAAGCAAGCCGCCAGTCTCTAATGTCCTTGCGAGTCAATGCGTCTGTATTTTGTATTAACTCGACAATAATCTTACGGGCTGTAGCCATGTCTTCCGGCTTCGCCAGATTAAGATCTCCAAATTTTGTGTGAAATACAGGGGCCTGATTTTGGCTCTGGCTTTTCTTGTGTAAAAAATCAAACATATTACCAATCATGATGTAATTTAGTATTAGATCCATAAATAAGAACCCCGGCGTCGGAAGTGTTTCCGTCGCTGTCTGTTGTTTTAACGCGTGGTATGTCGGGGACAATCTTTCCGGATTGAACCCCTTCCAGCCATTTTATTGAGCGTTCATATCTCTCTTTTCTGACCTCTACACCCATCTTCTGTGGCGATGAAGCAGAAAGATGATATAAGGTAATGTCTGTCATCAGCATAACGATCTGCGGATTTCTTTCCTCTCCCTCTGCGGAAAATATTTTTTCCACGTCATACACAGGTCTGAGATATCCGCTTATTTCTTCCCGTGCCTCCGTCTCTGAACGGCGGACACTTTCTTCGTTTCCCTGTGAAATGCTTTTGTAAGACATTTCGCTGATGACGGACATGTAATCATTTACCGTAAGTGTCATATTATCGTGTTATATATAAAGCCCTTTGTTCAATCTGTTCGACACGAGTCCCCTTTCGGAAGTACCGCATTCTTATCAGTCGCTTGATATCTTGCTTTGCGACAACCTTTAGTTTTCCATTCAGTACGATGACGAAATATTTCAATGCCGTCAGCCTGTGCATTTCGTCTGCTTTTTTAACTGATTTTTTAAATCTCCAGCTGAAAAATAAACGTTTGATCAATTCTTTCATTTTACCATGAATTATGTTTGTTAATATTATGACGTCCGCCCATAATGGGCACGAAAGCTTCAGTACGTGTGGACTTCTGAAACTTCCATATAGCACCTTCGTCGGCGTCAGGTGCGTCGTCATGGACGGTACTTCCTCGCTCGAGTCCCAGTGTCTGGTCGATTCCTGCAATCATGTCAGGATCATTTGTTTTGTCGATATTGTAATAGATAAAACCGCGTTCCCATAAAGGGGATACGGCCTCAATACGCGCTATCTTATCGGGTTTTTTTCTGTTGTCTGGTGTTAATGGTAGCTGGTGTCCCCGCTCGTCTCCTTCGCGCTCAAATTCATCGAGAAGGGTGTCCTGCATGAAGTTCGCTTCCATATACCATACTACTGCCGCATTTTCGGGAAGGCTTTCCCACAGGTTGTAACACCACCGAACCATTCCTCTCACGCTGTCCTGGCGAACATAACAGTCTATCAGGTGGAACTCTTTGCCTTTGCGGCCCCAGAATCTTGCTGCCTTATAGTCGTTTTTCGTGGTTCCCTTGAATGACGGGTCAATGTAAACGATCAGTTGGTCGTATTGGTGTAACGGAAATATCTTTTTATATTTAATCCAGTCGCGTTTAAAGATGGTACCTTCCTTGATGGGGTTGTGCATCATCTCCTTTTCCCAGTTGCGGTACCCCATGAAAGTGCGCATGGCCTCGGCTTCCTGCTTTGTCCATTTTTCTTTCCATATAGGGTTCCCGGTTGCGTCAACCGCTTTTATTTTAGATAAGAAAACGTCTTTTGTCTCTGAAAATTCTTGTAATACAGATGTCTTGCTAATCAGGTTTCCCACCATAATGAAGCGGCCACGTCCGACGTCGGTGGCACCAAACAATGCCGTCTTTACCCACTCAGACATCTCATGAATACGCCGTTCATTTCGGCAAAGTTCGTCATCGTCAAGGTCGTCGATAACGATATAATCGGGACGTGCTTCCTTATAACGAAGGCCTCGGGGGCTTTGTCCGCGACCACGTGCAAAGAAGGCTACACCGCACTGTGCCACGAACTCACCATCCTGCCAGTCTCCACCACTCTTCTGTGACCCGTAGTCATTAATGATTCTTTGGTTTGCTTCAAACTCTGCCTGGATGTCTCCCAAGAGACCTTTTGCGGCATCTTCTGACTTGCTGACAACAACCATGACGTTGATCAGTCTCTTTGGCTGAAAGATCAGCCACAAAGGCATGAATACATCGAAGTGTGTAGATTTTGCGTGTCCACGCGGCCACATAAAGGCTGCCTTTAAATTCGGAGTCTCTTTTACTTTCTTTGCCGCTTCGTTATGAAAAGGAGCGTTATGCGTTATCTTAACAGGCTCCCCTGTTGCCTTATCGTATTGTGTCAGATAATGGGGGAAGTAATACTCGCAAAACGCAGCGTAGTTGTTTCTGAGTTTTTTGATACGCGCACTTTTCTCGCTGTCCGTTTCGTGTGCGTCCAGGGCTGTTAACTTTTGTACTCGTGTACAATGTTCTCGCCACCTTTCGAGTATTTCTTTTTGTTCCGACAGCATAACTTAGGAATTAGAACTTAATTTGTATAGTATATATTTATCCTGATACTTATTAAAAGTCTTCATCAGTTCAGGGGTTACTTCCGGGTCTGTGTTGGATCTGAATTCAAGCCATTTGCTGAATGCCATAAACACCTCGATGACATCTACCGTATTTGCTTTCTTATCAAGTTTCTGAATGACTGCCGCCAGCTTTGCAAGTTTGTCCGGAGCGGAAGCAATCAGTTCCGGGCTATTGCTTTCCTGTATCTGTGTCAGAAGGGTGTCGATTGTGATCAGAACCTTGTTGACAAGTTCGGGACGTGTCACCTGTGTGGCGGCACGCTGTTCCTTCCAGCTTTCTGATACACACCATTTTGAAATGGTATTTTTTCCCACCCCGATTTTTTCGGCTATATCAGCCTGCTCCAACCCGGTAAGGTATAATGTACGGGCAAGTGCCTTTTTGCTTTCAATTTCTAGTTTTTTCATAAAACGCGTTTTAAACAGTGCAAAAATGCTAATAATCGGTCACATTACAAAAAAACGACGCACGCCCTACACAATAGTGCGCCACCGTTGCACACTTTTTTGGATGTGTGCAAAAAGTGATGTAATATTGCAGCAGAAATGTGGATAGAGAGGCCGTGAAGCTAAGGCTAGAGTAGCGGCCTCGATTTTATAAATGATAAAAATATGGCACGAGTAAGAATAACAAACAGTAGTCTTAACAGTTACGGGACACGCGTCCTCACCGATGGGTTGGATATAAGTCAGTATCAACGAAATCCGGTGTTATTATGGATGCACGAACGTGGAAACGTAATAGGGTTTGTGACAGGTATTGCAAAAGAAGGTGACGACATAACCTGCGAACTTGTGTTTGATGAGGTTACCGACTTGTCAAAACAGCTCAAACAGCAGTTTGATAAAGGTTCCATCCGTATGACTTCAATAGGTATTGACATTATAGAATTATCCGATGACCCGAATCTTCTGGTTATCGGCCAAACCCGACCGACAATTACAAAATCAAAATTATGCGAGGTTAGTCTGGTAGACATCGGCGCAAATGACGATGCTATTCGACTAACCCGCAACGGTCACGTATTAACATGCGGACAGGGTGGAGAAAACACGCTTCCTTTAATTAACAAAATAACAAAAAACATGGATCAGAAGATTTTAGCAGTAAAACTCGGACTCCCGGAGACGGCGGACGAGGCAGCGATCAACGCAAAGATCGCAGAGATGCAAACAAACGGAAACAAGACTGTTACCGATTTGCAAACACAGGTTGAAACCCTGACAAAAGAGAAGGCTGGCCTTGAGGCCGAAAAAGCAAAGATTACCAGCAGTGTGATCGAGAAGCTGGTTGATGACGCTGTCAAAGAGAAAAAGCTGAATGCCGACAAAAAGGCTGAATTTGTAGAGCTGGGCGCAAAGCTTGGAGCCGAAGGACTGTCAAAGGTTCTCGACAGTATGCAACCTGCTGTTAAACTTGGAACCTTGGTAATGGGTCACCAGGGCGGTGGGGCTACAGGAAATACAGACGCGAAGAAATTAAGCGACATGTCACCTGAATCGCAGGTGCAGCTCAAGGCTGACGACATTAACAAGTATCGCGTTCTGTACAAGGCCGAGTACGGATTGGAATGTCCGGTATAACAAACATTTTTAAGATATGAAGAAAGTATTAACAGCAATTCTTGCTGCCGTCATGTTGAACAGCATGGTCGGCGTATTGTTCGCCCACATGATGGGTGCAGATGCTATTACGTGCGCCATCGGTGCAAATGTGGTAGCCGGTATGTTTTCGCAGTTTGCCCCTGAAGGCTCATTACGAGAAGGTATATTGACAGAGATCTGGACAGGAGAAATGATCAAACGTCTCCGCGCAGGACTTGACGGGACATGGTTAGCCGGCGTTCCGGACAGTTCGTCGGTCGTTGAAAACGACGTCATACATCTTGTGGATGTTGGTGTGGATCCCGACGTGCTGATAAACAACACGACTTATCCTATCGATTTACAGGATTTGGACGATACCGATAAAGCGATATCGCTAGACAAATTTCAGACAAAAGTCACCCCACTCACTGATGATGAGCTGTACGCTATAAGCTACGATAAAATGTCACGCATACAGGAAAGTCACCGGAATGCCTTAGCCGATGCGGAATTCACCAAGGCGGCACATGCACTGTGTCCGACACAGGATACTACGACAACGCCCGTATTTATTACGTCCGGAGATGATGACGGTACAGGTCGCCTAAAGTTGACCGTGAAGGATGTTATTAAGTTGAAACGTGCCATGGATAAGGCTAAGGTTCCACTTGACGGTCGCCGCCTGGTACTTTGCCCTGATCACATCAATGACCTTTTAGAGCAGGAGCAGAGATTCGCGCAGCAATTCTACCAGTATGAGACCGGTAAGATTACCAATATGTACGGATTTGAGATTTACCAGTTTGTCAACAACCCATATTATACAACTTTGGGTGTCAAGGTGGCTGTTGGAACAACGCCAGGTACAACAGACAAACAGGCCTCTTTTGCGTATTATGTTCCGCGCGTATTCAAAGCTACCGGAAGTATGAAAATGTACTACCGTGACGCTCAGACAAACCCGCGGTATCAGCGCAATGAGATCAATTTTTGCCATTATTTCATCTGTATGCCTAAAAAGGAGGATGCAAATGTGGCTATTTACTCAGGTACAAAGGCATAATTGAGTGATGGAACTTAAAAGACTCGTCATTCATTGTACCGCAACCCCGGAAGGTCGTGAGGTGACCAGTGCTGAAATAAGGCACTGGCACTGCGATCCGGTAAGCAAGGGCGGAAGGGGATGGAAAAAGGTAGGATATTCGGATATGATACATCTTAATGGAGGTGTTGAAAATATGATACCCTACAATGAGGACAACAATGTTGACCCATGGGAGATAAGCAACGGTGCTGCCGGATATAATAGTACCAGCCGCCACGTGGTATATGTGGGCGGTGTGGATGAATCCGGAAAGCCGAAAGATACCCGAACGGATGCGCAGAATGCGGCGTTGATTAAATATGTCAAAGACTTCCACCGCAGACATCCCGGCGCAGAAATCGTTGGTCATCATCAGTTGAATCCCGGAAAGGCTTGTCCTTCTTTCGACGTCCCTTCATGGATTAAGAGTATAAGACTATAAAATTAAGAATATGGGCACGATATTAGCAATATTACAATGGGCAATACCGGGTGGAGGTATAGGTGCTGCAATCGCGTGGCTTGCAAACAGAAAAAGCGCAAAGGTGCGAGAGTCGCTTGCGGCCAAGGATGTGCACGATACGTTTAAGTCTATGTACGACGACGTTTCCGCCCTGCTTGAGAAAACACAAAAAAAATATGAAGAAATACAAACAGAATTTGAAAAAATCAGAACAGAAAATGGAAATCTTAAACGTGCCATTAATGGTCTCAAAAAGGCTATTCAGGCAATCCAGAAATGCCCTCATAATATGCAGTGCCCTGTTCGCAATGAGTTGTCAGTCGACCCGGACGATAGCGGTTCAGAATCCTCAGATAAAGGACAGTGTGTCGGCGGTGGCGATGTCGGCATCAACGCTGATAACCGAAGTGGAACCCCCGCAGGTGGACACGGCAGCGCTGGAAGTAACGATCCCGCAGCTGGAAGCACTTCCGACGGGAGCAAGTTACACGCAGACAAATAAAACAACGCGTGTTACGCTGAAAAAGACCGGCAAAGGGATTGTTGCCACCGCCGAAGCGGTTGCACCCTCTAAAGTAAAGACAACAGCATCGATAAGTAGCAATGCGTCATCAACATCAAAGAACGATGTGAAAGCAGCGGTTACAAAAACAACGGAGATAAAGCCTATTAAGGTGCATTTCTTTTCCGTATTCGATGTTATCATTCTGGCTGTCGTGGCGCTTATTGCGGTCGCGATATGGATCATCAAGAAAAAGAAAATCAACTTAAAAAAATGGTATTATGGATTATAGAGATGGAACTGACCTTATATTGTCTATTCCCATAGCAGGAAAACAGACGGCTATTGGCCATTCTACGGAATGTAAAATCGGTTATAAATCCGAAACCGGAACCCGTAAAACAAAAGAATCAAACAGTGGTAAATGGGCGGAGAAATATGTGAAAAGTCTTACTGCCACAATTACTGCAGGAGGCTTTGTGTTTGATGGCGACGTGGCAGGACTTCCGGAGTTTAAAAAAGTATTCAAGGCAGGCGAATCAGTGCAAGCATCATGGAACTATCGGGACTCTCAAACCGTTGAGTATGGAGACTTCGTTATTTCAAGCCTTGACCAGGAAGGAAAGGCCGGAGATGACGAGACATACAGTATCACACTCGACAACAGTGGGGCTGTGAAAGACGGCACCATGACAGCCGGCGTGATCACTGAAAATACGGGAGCATAATTATGGCAGAAAAGATAAAGATAACGATTACGACATCTGATGGGAAGTCTTTTCCCTGCAAGTTGACATTGGGCGCAATGCGCAGGTTTAAGGAAGAGACGGGACACGACGTAAGTCAGATAGACGGTGCGGCTGATATGGCCGTTCTTGTGTGGTGCTGCTGCAAGAGTACCTGTAATGCTGAAGGAATAGAAATGCCATACGATCTCGTTGATTTTACAGATCGCCTGGACAGTGATGCAATACAGGGATTCTCGGCTTTGCTCGATCCTGAAAAAAAAACAGTTCAGACAGTGAAATAATAGATATTGACATTCTCTTGGGGCTTGCAGTGGGGCGTATCGGTATGAGTGTTATGGACTTTGACAGATGCACCCCACGTGAGTTTAACGAGATTGTTGAAGCGTGGACGACGGGAAAGAAAAACGAAGAACGCGCCGAATGGGAGCAAACGCGTATGCAATGTTTTTATTACGTCAGAATGCACACAACAGACAAGCTGGATCCAAAAGATATTATCCGGTTTGAGTGGGACAATAAGGACGATGGGAAAACAGAAACCTGCAAAATGGATCCCGAAAAGGAACGGCAGCGTTATGGGGAAATAAAGAAAAAACGTGGAATAGAATAAAATGGCAAATTCGGTAACATTTCAGATCAAAATAGAAACTGCGGGCGGGGAGAGTGTCAGAACCGTCACGATGGATGCACGCCAGCTCGGCGAGGCCATTAATCAGGTGAGCAATAATGCTGAGCACATGAATAGTCGCCTGCTTGATATCAATCAGGCATCTATGGCGTTACAGAATGCGTTTAACGGTTTTTCTCAAATTTCTGAAGAGATCAGAAACCTGACCGGATTATATGTTGTTCAAGAAACAGCAGAGGTTAAGCTTCAGACTGTTATGAAGCAACGTATGAATGCTACCGAAGGTGATGTTAAAGGCATTGAACGTCTGACGGAAGCACAGAAGAATCTGGGAATAGTAGATGACGATATACAGTTGTCGGGATCTCAGCAACTGGCCACCTTCTTAAATAAGCGTAAAAGCCTTGAGATGCTTATCCCTGCAATGAATAATTTGTTGGCACAGCAAAAAGGATTTAACGCTACCGAAGAGGATGCTGTGAATATTGGCAACATGATGGGTAAGGCCATGCAGGGCCAGACAGGCGTGTTGTCACGCGTTGGTGTTACATTCACGGATGCACAAGCGCAGATTATCAAGTATGGTACTGAAGAACAACGTGCCGCCACTCTAGCTCAAGTAATAACCGACAATGTCGGACAGATGAACCAAAACCTTGCTCAGACAGATGCCGGAAAGGCCAAACAGCTCGCCAATAATTTTGATGATATAAAAAAGAAAATAGGTGCGGCTCTTTCCGAATATGAGCCGTTTTTGACGGGAATGAGTGAGTTGGGTATGACAATTTTTGCACTTACAAATGTAGCAAATGGTGTTAGGGGTATTGCGACTGCTTTTTCTTTATCCAGAATTACGCAATTAGCATCAGTTGCAGCAACAAAACTTGATGCTCAGGCAAAAGGAATACTGACAGCGATGAATATTACAACGACGGCAAGCACGTGGGTGCTTCGTGCGTCAATGGTGGCACTATATGCAACGATGACTTTTGGGCTATTCCTTGCCGTCCAGGGGCTTATTTCTCTCTATGAAAAATTATCAGAGAAGTCTTCCGGGGCTACAAAAGAGGAAGAGGATCAAAAGCAGGCAGTAGATGACGCCGCACAGGCACGGCAAAATGAGTCACAGCAGCTTCAGCAGACACGTGCGGCGCTGGAAATAAACATTCAGAAGCTAAAAGAGTTTCATGGATCAAAGGAAAAAGAAAAGGCTCTAGTGGAAGAGATGAACTCCGCATACGGGACAACGATTGGCTATTTCTCTACCGTTTCGGATTGGTATAAGGCTTTGACGGCAGATAGTGCCGCATATTGTGATCAGATGGTGATTGAAGCTAGGACGCGTTCGCTGGCTGATGAGATCGCTAAAAAGGAACAAGAAAATCACGAGCTCAAATATAACGAAAACGGAACCGTTAAAAAATACTCAAAAGAGAGGGAAACGCAGACCGTATGGCAAAGCGCGAATGGCGCCGGATCATATCAAACAGAAGTGGAAGTGGCCGGGTCGAGTGATCTGGAAAAGGCACAAAGTAAAATAAAGAAGAATACTGAGGCTGTCAGCAGTCTTAAAAAGCAGATGCAGGAAGCATCTGCCGAAGCCGGGAAAATAAAGATACCTGTAGTTGGTTCACCTGATCGTCCGGATTTGGACACAAAGAAGAAAAAGAAGGACGACGTCCTTGTTGAGGACGCAAAGAGTTACGCGGATCTGGCAAATAATATTGAAATCTGGCAAAAGAAACTTGACGCTACAGACCCTTCAAATCAAAAACAGATACAGACGCTTAGTGAAAGCATTAAAAAGGCAAAGGGTCAGCAGGAGGCTATCAAGGAATTGCAGGCGGAATATTCAAAGCCTGCACAACTGAAAACGCTAGAAGATTACGGAACGGAGATTACCAGACAGGAGAACCTGCTGAAACATGCCGGTGACAGTGAGCGGGCTGAAATAGCAAATAATATTCAGAAACTTAAGGACAAGCGTGACGCAATGGAAAAGGCTACTAAAATAGAGCCATTAGTCACCGAGATAAGCACCTATAAACAACTTGATGATGCGATTAAGTATTATCAGGATGCACAACAAAATGCAGATGCAGTAACCAGACCGATGTATGCTGCACGGATTGATCAACTGAATAAAATAAGAGAGGGGTGGTTGTCGGTGGATGAAGCTGCCAGCAAGCCTGCAGGCATCGCTGAACTTAATACATACAAGCAACTGGATGACGCTATTACTTTTTATAACAAGCAGGCTCAAACGGCAGAAGGCGACCAATTGACAGCTGTTGAAGGAACCGTAGCGGCATTAACAAGGAAACGTCAACTTCTGCAAGATCTTGGAAACCTGTCGGCCACACAGGTGGAATTGTCTGACTTAAGCGGTTTGACAGATAAAGAGGTTACGATAAGACTTAAGGAAGTTGGTGTTGATGGGATCAAGAAAAAGATAACGGATCTTAATAAACTTATTTCTTCACCTTCCACTTCTGCTGCACAGGCAAAAAATATAAAATCTCAGATTACAGAATGGACAAATTATGAAGCAAAACTTCGTAAAAGTCAAGTTACGTTTGAGAAGACGTGGGGCGACGTAAAGTCCGTAGGAAATGGGATAAGGGATCTTTCTTCAACCTTGAAGGGAAACGGATCGGCCTGGGATAAGTTAACGGGTATTGTCGATGCGGGTATAGAGATATTTAACGGAATTAGTTCTATTATACAGGTTGTTAAGGCGCTTACGTCTGCTACAACCGTAGAGCAAACCACGCAAGCATCCGCACAGATGGCAACAAACAGTGCCGAAGCTGCTACATGGTCAGGTCTTGCGGCAGCTAAAACTGTTGCAGCATACGCAGGACTTCCTTTTATTGGTGAGGGTTTGGCTACTGCACAGATAGCCTCTTTTCAAGCTATGATCGTGGCCGCAGCTGTTCCCAAATTTGCAAATGGAAATATAGCTTATGGCCCAACGTTGGGTTTATTTGGAGAGTATGCCAATGCGTCTCGCAATCCCGAGGTAACGGCACCTTTGGATAAACTGAAATCTATGATACAGCCTTCGGGGTTTGGAAGTGGGGAGGTAGTTTTTCGTCAACGCGGCCGTGATCTTGTTGGTGTTTATCAGAGACGTAATAATCTGTCTCGTAGAAGTTGATTTAAACAGTAATAAAATAGCATTAAAATGGCATTCGGAAAAAGATATACAGGAACATATTATACTAACCAGGACATTAAATGGACGGTAGAGATATGGTGTAAGGATTATAGCGGAGGTGTAGGTGATCTTACCTTTCCGGACGATGAGCCATTAACTATTGAATGGGAAGAGAAAGGCGTGGAAGAACCTATTATGGGAAGCAATGCAACGCTGAAGGTAATTAGTCCGGGAGACCGTACTTATATGGATTTATATTCCATTAAGGCCGGAGAGATAAGGATGGACGTGCAGCGCGATGATAAATTATATTGGAGTGGAACGCTTGATCCGGAATTCTATGAAGAGCCATACGCTACTGTTGGAGATTACGAGGTGAGCTTGACGTTTACTGATTTCGGAATCTTCGAGCGTTTGAAATATAACCTTACAGGTGTACAGAGTATCGATAGCATACTGAAGGATGCTTTAGAAAGGAGTGGAATTAACTTTGCTGTGGTCACAAACTACTGCAGGGCAAATGCAACAGACGGGGATGCTCTCAGTCTGACAACAGTGGAGGAAGGAACGACGTGCGGGGCTGATACAAGTATGATAACCACGCAGCGATCCTCGAGAGGCAACGACGGTCTGAGATATACGGTAGATCTGTCGACTATTGGCATCAAAAGCGAGAATTGGACAGATGAAGACGGGGAGGTATCAAATTTAAAAGATGTGATAACCCATATTCTTACACCTCTTGCGCTGAAGATACGACAGAAGGCAGGAAAGATATATGTGTTTGATCCGAATGGTTTGGCACAAAGGAATGCAACAAGGCGTATTGAATGGGCAAGCGATGACCAGGTGCTAGGGACGGGTGAGGTATGTAATACGGTAAAGGTGACATTCAGCCCTTATGCGTCGTCATCTCTGGATGTTGCGGATATTAAACTTGTTGACTATGATAAAGCCTATTATCACATTTTGAGTAGCTTTAGTGATGTTGAGTTTCTCACAAAATCTGCACTTGGGTGGAGGCAAACCGTCAATGTAAGCACCTTTGAAAGTGAAGATCCGGCGCGAGGATTTACACTTCATTGGGGTAAGAGTTCCGGTATTGGTGCAACAATTAATATTAATGAGGTTCAGTTTTTCCATCTTTTCCCTTGGAACTCTGGTGAAGAGTGTGATGGAATTGCGGCGCTTGTCTCTCAGGAATATTTTAAATATATATCAAGTTCGAGCTATGAACATCAGAAAACTAATATACTTCCACGAATAGACACCAATCATTATTATATCAATTCTTATCGGTATATCACAACAGCAACTACGGTAACTGATGCTTTTATGGCAGCTTCGACGCAATCAATGTTTTCTATTTCGGGGATCAGGATTGAAAAAACGGGCGGAGGTACATGTTATAGACTTAAGCTCCCGATGCTGCTAGACGTAAAATACAATCCCTATGAGGATGCCGGTGATGATCTGAGTTATAAGAATAAAGTGGACTGGGTGAAGCATTATGTGAACTGGGTATATGTTCCGATAAGGATTATCTTGACCGGAGACGACGGTCATCAATATGTCTTTTGCAACTGGTCAAATGCTTCAAGCGCAGTGAGTAATCCCGTGAGCTCGATGAAGGGCACATGGGTGCAAGATGGTGATGTGCTCGGATGGGGGTCGGCGTTCCTGTCATATTATAGTTATGACGACAGGGTGGATGATACCGGGGTGCTTGGATGGCAAGAAAATAAACATACCATCCCGCGAACAACGAATAAATTGAACGGGAATATTGTGAACCGCCAGACGGGAGAGTATATTCCATCCCCTCCTGTAGGTGGTACGATACAGATATCTGTCGGTGACAGGCTGATCCTGATGAACGACGTCGATGCGTTGTCTGAACATAATAATGATGCGGAATGGACGTGGCTTCTTTTTAAAAAGCCAACCATTGAACTGGTAAACGTGATGACAAACCAAACTGCTGAGCAGGACGATGTGACCTATAAAGGTGTTATCAACTCTGACGCTAAAGACGATAAGGAGGTGGATACAAATTGCGGGACGCTAGAGGATGACTCCCCCCTAGCTAAAGGTTGTTTTCTTGACATGACGAAATTGAATGAACAGATACACACATTTGTTCGTGAGTCTCGAAACTCTCAGGCCGAAAAGCTTCTTATAGGTACCATTTATTCGCAAACGGGTGACAGAATGTTGAAACTCAGCGGAACTATTAATACAAGCGGGAAACATCTTGTCAATGGGCTTGAAGATGATAATTTATATCATGGGGACGATCCTCTTGGTCTCGTAAGGGAAGTATCGGCGGGTGATGATATCAACTTTGCAATAGCAAGTATAGTGGAGGACTGTTCAAATGATACTGCTGAAATTGTATTGCTGGAAATATCAGAAGATGAATATATAGACGTGGAGGTAGAAGATGAATAAGACGTATACACAGACAGTAACAAAGATAAAGGCACGGTGTCGCAGCAAGCGACTTCGGGAAACCGGATCAGGTGGCGGAAGTACGTCTATTACAAAAAGTATTATAGAGCAATCATCCGTTCCTGGACATACCCATGATAATAAGGCAGACCTTGACAAGCTGTCTGTTTCTAACGGTTATTTGAATATTACCGACTATGAGAAACAGGAAGATGGAAGCGAAATAAAAAAGACAAACAAGATAAAGGCCGGATTTGCAGACGAGGCGACAAATGCGACATCCTGGGCGGGTCATCTTTTTGATGCGTTCTGGCAGTCTATTACAGACATGTTTGGTTCTCTTTCTAATAAGTTTATCAGCAAGGAGAAAGATGATTCGACGCCTTTTAGTCTTGGTGTCGGGAAAGATTTAAACGTTTCAGGAAAAGCAACGGTTGGTGGAGATGTGTCTGTTTCAGGATCTCATGAAATAGGGAAGGATAATATTGTTCATGGTAATCAGATTGTAGATAAAGATAATACCGTATCTGGAAAGTCTGTATTGAAAGATGATGTTACGGTAGGAACATACAGTTCAGGCCTCACTGGCTCAGGCGCAAAGATCGGAAAGAATGGAAATGCAGAAATGAGAGGTCTCGTATTGTGGGAGACCCTTCAAGTTCCTCAGATAAATTTCAATAGAGTTGTGGTGCTTGTTGGCATGGATTATCAATCTAGCGGCGGTGGTTTAATCGAAAGTGTCACTATAGATAAAGACGCAAAAGGAAAGGAACTATCTTCAGGAACAGTCAAATTGCATCTCGAGGATGGTGAGTACGGCGCTGTGAAAGTCGGCGATTTCTGCATGGGTATCTTTCACAACTTCGGTGGTGTAAACGATACAGAGAGTAGTGACAGCCATACGGGCAACATCACGAAGATGGGATTTCTTACCTCCTATTTCTATATCACAGAGATAACGGATGCGTCTACGAACGGAGAGTTTAAATACATCCTCCGTGAGGTTAGTGATAGTTGGACACAACAGAATCACCCAAGTGCCCAAATGAACTTCGCACAAAGGGGAAGTAATACAGATACCTCTCGACAGAGTTTTAAATATCGCACGACGGAATATTCTATAGGCCTGACAGGTGTTAACTCATGGGAGTTCACCGACTCAAACATCTATTACATAGAAGGTAAACTTGATGGTTGGTCTATTGGAGATAAGACCTTCGAGGGATATGGCTCCGTGATAGGAAATGCTTATATCTACGGAAAGATAGATCAGTTTGAAAAGGTCGGTTATCTCATGACATTTGATGGCGGAGGAGACACGCTGATATCTCAAGGAGAGACAAAGACTATTTCTGCTATTATCAAAGATGGGTATGGGCTAGATGTAACTAATCTATTTACCGATTGGTCGATAGTTAGAAATACAGGCAACACGGCATCTGATAACATCTGGAACTCTCAGGCAACAATAAACAATGGGATATTTAATATAACGTGGAGTAATAGTAAGGACGACTTGGGAGGAAACAACCTTGCGTTATTTACTGTCACAGCACATAAAGGAGCACAAGAAATCAGTGGAACATTACAAATATAAACAAATATGAGAACATTAATAACAAGAATCAGGCGATATGAGTCACCACTTGACGCATTTTGCACGCTAAAGGTCAGATCGGGGGCTTTATATTGTCCTCTATTGCAGACCTACGACAACAATAGCAATGCTTTTGTTGTAGACAGAAGTACAACACCGACAGTGATAGTCCCCGTCATCAGGTTGACGGCAAAGGACGGTAGTGTAACTTATGATAGTTCGTCGAGTCATCTGGCAAACATAAAATGGTACGTTCAGCGGGCCGGAGAATCTTCCAGTACCGATATTACTCAGCACGCTCAATGGACAGGACTGTATTCGATATCCTCGGATTCTGCAAGTCGTGGTGTAATAACGCTTACGAAAAATATCCCGTCATCAGACAGCTGGACAATATGGATGCAGGCGGAATTTGACGATGAACGAACGGGGTCTACAATTGTTGTCCCGATATCAAGCGAAAAATTATTGTTGTCAACAACTATCAATACGGAGAGTCCTTATTCGATGTCAACAGATCGGCAGAGTGGCGAAATATATGACATGATGCTCGATAAAAGAATAGAATTTGACTATCGGTCTGCTAGAGGTCTGCTGGATAACGGAGAGACATTCACGGATGATGGTAATACCTATCTCCGCAAATTGACTGTCAATTTACGCAAGGGGCAGACATTACTGACGGCTGGTACTGATTATACAATTAAAATAGAACGTATTGATGCCGGTGTAAGTACGGTTGTAACGACTGCTGATTATGAAATAAACTCTATCTCAGGAAATGTTATCACATTCGACTTGCGATGGTTGTTATCTGCGAGTTATAGGATCAGTTGCATGATAGGCACAAGGGTGATAGCATTCAACTATTACGGATATATCCGGTCTAAAAAAGAGCCAACAGCGGATACTCTTGCAGGGACTCAGTATGCCGGAAATACTACAATAAAGACATGCAAATGTATTCTATCTTATAATGGTTCAATTGTAAAATATCCAGAAGCCTATTGTGATATACAATGGTCGACGCAGCGCGAAAATGGAAGTTTGACGTACAGGGGATCAGGAGAATCAATATCGTTCGATTTCTCAAATTCAGACGTCATCACTTCGGCCGATAATAATTTTACTATTAAGGTAGCAATATCCCTGAGGGGCGTATTGAATATACTCACCGATGAACTTGGAAATATACTCACCGATGAACTTGGAAATATACTCACCGATAATTAAAAAATAAAGATTATGACAAACAATGCACAAGGAACCATCACACTCCGAAAGCTTCGGAATGGTTCAACGAGCGCAGTAACGCTTAATGTAGATAAGCAGCTATTGCAGCTGGTGGCAATAAATGATGCCACGGGAAATGCTACCGTCGCTCCAGACTGGACAGTAGCAGCAAACCAACCGACAATCACACCGATGCTTGTTGGAGGAGCTACGGGAATGACGCTGTCCGACATTCGGTGGTATTATAATGGCGACACCTATATCGGAAATGTAGCATCTGGAAGTATTAATTCTAATTTTAGAATTAACGCGAACGGAAGCCTTACGATTATCGGTAATCTGGCCAGCAAGGATAACCTCTTTACGGACACAGTTACCATGAAGGCAGAAGTTACAGATACGACGGGGATAACAAGTGGTAACATCGAAAAGAGTATCGATATTCCTATTCAGCGCGCATCAACATCGGGGTATACCGTATTGATAGACTCTACCAGTACGGTATTGGGAACAACATCTTCGGGGTCAGTTGTAAATAGTGCTACTTTGACGGCAAAGGTACTACAAGGAGTAACGGATGTAACAGACAGCGTTACGGTCAAATTTTTTAATGGTTTGTCGGATTCGACCGGCACAACCGGGAAAACGTTAACCGTTTCAAGAAGTGATGTCAACGGATCACAGTTATATATAGCCCGTGCCTTTGTTGGCAGTACGGAGGTAGATGCGGAAGGAATTACAATCCTTGATTCGTCTGACGAATATCAGGTCGTAACTGATGTAACTGATGGGGTAAATTCGCAGAATAATGTAACAACATACAATGTCCCTGAATCCACGGCACTTATTACGGTCACTGGTAGGGCTCAAAGAAATGGGGCTGATATTACTGCATCTTCGTGGGTAACGAGTAAAGTTCATGCAGACACTCAGAAGCTAATTGCTGAGGTTGATGGACAGAGTGCTTTCACGACTGATACAACTGTTGCAAATAGCTATAATACAACATCGACTAATACGATAACTGTCCTAGACAAGGATTATATAAATACCAGTTCCGGGTCTAAGAAAAGGGCAGAGGTGTTTGTTATTGCTCAGGCTGAAATCTAATTTTAAAAATCAAAAATATGAAAGCTTTTTATTCAACAAAACCATCTTCAAATGCGTTTAAAAATATGGGCGGGGATATCTCCGTATGTATTGATTGGAATGCAAAAGATGTACAGAGGGGTACACGAACCGTCAACGGATTCGAGTGTACAGAAATTCAAGTCAGGGGCACGATGCTGACAAGTGATAACGTAATAGAAGAGTTCGTCAGAGAGAAATACTCCCAGAGCTACGAATTTGCTTTGATAAACGCATACAATGCTTCCGTCACAGGAATATTGAAGGATGATGCAAAGGAACAAGAGTACCTCTCTTTTCTCTCATGGCGTGAGTCTATGAAATCGCAGGTTAAAGCTGCCATAGACGCCTATAATGCAACTATTGTAACAACAGAAACTCAAACAACTGAATAATCATGGCACTAATGAAATTAACTGATAAACCCACTGTGGGCAGTGTAAATTTAACTGATTTACTTACATTAAATCAGGGATCTTCGGCAAAACAAGTTGCTGTACAAAAAGTAGTAGACTTGTCGTCGGCTGCTGCTTCCATCGCCGCTCAAACAGCATTGACCCCGTCTTTATTAGATGGCGTATTTATTATGTATCATAGGAAGTCGGATAATATTCCCATCCTTGCAACGTCAGTGGCATGGCCGGCATTACAAACGGCTGGAGAAATCGCCGATGGCGTGTTAGTATTGCAAGGAGGTAAGCACCTTGTTGTTGCTCCAACTGAGACAAATAAATATTTTTCAAGTAGTGCAGTGCTCGTTGGAACGGCTGTAACTGACAGAATCGTGGCGATGAACGATTGGAATGGCAAGGCATTAACTGCCGCACTTGTTGCAAATGCAACATTAGCCGTAGATGGGGACGGGTTTGCACCAGGATGGGCACATGCTTATTCTCGTACAAATGCAAATGGGCAAGGACTAACAGCCGGTAAATGGTGGCTTCCGGCTGCTGGAGAGAATACGTTCATGCTCGCAAATTTCAACAAGATAAATAAATGCCTCTCTGTGATCAATGGCGCGACTCTATTACAAGGTGGTGCCTACTGGTCTAGCACTGAGGGCTCAGCGGCGGGCGCATGGGACTTGAACCTCGGCAACGGCTTCCTGAGCCCGTACACTAAGGTGAGCATCCTGTACGCTGTGAGGCCAGTGTCAGCATTTATCTCTTAAACCCTTTAACTCTTTAACTCTTCAATGATAGCGACAGAATTACCAGTGTATCATGATGTCTATAAATTTGTAAAGATGGTGGCCATGGCACAAAATAATTATTCAAAACAGTTCAAATACGGGTTGGGCGAAAAAACGCTCAACACCGCTATTGAGCTGTTCGAGTATATCCAACTTGCGAACATGTTCAAAGAAAATAGAAAAGTCCATTTAAATGGCTTTATAATCAAGTTTGAAACTGTTAAGACACTGTTAAGAGTCGCAGAAGATTTTCATCAAATAAGTATCAGCAAACGTGCAGAGATGTTCCCTGTTATCGAAAGAATTGGTCGGCAAATTACAGCATGGAAAAATGCCCCTCTTAAGCAGTAGGCATTTTGTGACAGAATTTTGTATTTTACGGAATACAGAAGAGTTCCTTCCATAAAGAAATGGGTGCCCGCTATCATTTATAGCTAAAAATAAGAAAGTGGCACAATATACTGAGAACTCAGCGACGAACGCATGGAACTTGAACCTCGGCAACGGCAACCTGAACACGAACACTAAGGTGAGCAACCTGAACGCTGTGAGGCCAGTGTCAGCACTTCAAAGAAAGGAATTATTATGGTAACGATAGAAGATATTACAAAGGCATATATTGATTGCCGTAAAAAGAAACGGAACACAAACAATGCTATCAGATTTGAGATAGACTACGAATGCAATCTTGCTAGGCTCACTGATGAGATTAACGACAGGACGTATCAGATATCACGTTGCCTCTCATTTGTCGTTACAAGACCGAGATACAGGGAAGTCTTTGCAGCTGATTTTAGAGACAGAATCATTCATCATTATATTGCATTAAGACTTATCCCCATACTCGATAAGATTATGAACGATAGGAGTTTTAATTGCAGGGTAGGGAAAGGGACTTTGTCGGGCGTCAAGCAGCTATACGCGGACATAAAAGAGTGTTCAAATCAATATACACAGGATTGCTGGGTATGCAAAATGGACATAAGGGGGTTTTTCATGAGCATCAATAGACTCATGCTAGCCGAAAGGGTAGAGAAACTTACAAAGAAATATTATATAGGAGACGATAAAGAAGACCTCCTGTGGCTTGAGGGAAAAACGATAACCAACAGTCCGGAATACAACTGCATAAAGAAATCGCCATTAGAACTGTGGAATTACATTCCGAAAGAAAAGAGTCTCTTTACAAATGGAGAAAATATAGGCTTACCGATCGGAAATTTACCGTCTCAGATATTGGCAAATTACCTGATGGATTCCATCGATTGGGAAATTGAAAATATGGGACTTAAATATCATGGGCGGTATGTCGATGATATTTATATTGTCGACAGAGATAAAAGTCTTATCTTGAAATCTATTCCGAAAATAAGGCAGCTGTTATCTGAAATTGGACTGACACTTCACCCTAGAAAGTTCTATTTTCAGCACTATTCGAAGGGCATTGAATTTACCGGAACAATCATAAAGGGGAATAGATCTTATGTAAATAACAGGATCGTATTTTCTTTTAAAAATTCAGTTAAGGAACTCGAACAGGCTAAGACGATAGATGAAATATTTTATGCAGTCTCACGCGTCAACTCATACCTCGGAACAATGTCACATCACAATACTTACGCAATCAGAAGTGACGTATTGGTTCATGCAGACATCTATAATAAAGTATATGTCGGTGGAAAATATGAAAAGGTAGTGGTTAAAAATAAATATAAATATCGTGAATTCGTCAGAAAGGAAATCAATAAAAGGAAATGGGTCGAAATTGGACTCGCAAGTCCTGTATTCCAAGAACCCTCCAAATGATCGGTTTATAGAGATGATCCTGCTGTCAGGATCATCAATAGAGATAGAATATACTGAAAATGTTTATAAGATAAAAATAACAGATGATACAAGGAATAGTAGTTTTAACAAAATCTCCGGCAGATGGGAGTGACGGATGGAATTTCAGTCTATCCCCGTCAAATATCGCGATAGGTGATAAAGACGACGGGACAGTTGGACTTACAAACGCTAAATCAACGATACTCTGCAACTACGGTGGCAACAATGCTTCTGTCGCAGTGAACGGACAACTGTCAGGTGTAAATTGTAATGCTGAGGTGCTTGAGGGAAATATAATCCATATTACAAGCGTATTCATTGAGGATATTACTTATACTTATAATAGTGTTGAATATGATGCAGAGGCGTATTACCCGAACGGACATGTTATGATTCCCGTAAGGGCTACATATAAAGACAAAAGTGTTGATGCTACATTACGTCTTGATTTTACAGTAAGTGCGTTTATCGGAAATAAGATAAACGAGTTAAGGATAACAAAGATAATTGCGGATAATGGAACGATAAAGGCCCAAGTAACCGAAATTAGTCAGAAGGCTGACTCTGTGGCCATTACGGCCTCTCAGAATACTCAGAGCATCAATAATGAGGTTTCACGTGCCGAATCGGCAGAGGCATCTATTAAAGTTACTTCCGATAAGATTTGCTTATCCGTTTCAGACAGCAGCATGACTACTCAGTTCAATGCCGGGGTTAGTGCCATCAACGTAACTGACGTAACAGGGGACAGTGCTTATCAATACCAGAATGGCATCTTCACGCAAGAGCAAGGCAACGCTACCGACCATTTTGTCGTGCTTGGTGCAAATGTGTCAGGGCTAGCAGTTGGAACTAAATATAAGATGCACTTCTTGATAAATTATCACGCTGGGGATGGGGAAATATTTTCATTTGCAGGTTCGTCTCCTTCAGGTGAAAATAAAGCAACTGGCGATCTAGCAACGGCCGATCAAATAAATGGTTATAGCAAGATCGGCGATTACCATGACGTTATCTGCTATTTTGTTGCAAATGCTACAACGATGATCTGTGGTTTTAAAATTACATTGGCAGAAAATGGAGATGCTTTTCTGAATTTGACCGCTATTGGAATCACAATCGGTATAGATATTGACACAAAGCTATTAGACACAGGTGTCGACATAAAGCAAAGAAAAATTATAGCTACGGTAGATACCTTTGTAATAAGAGACAATTCTGGAAATGTCAATACGGTATTTAAGGCTGTCGGCGGTGTTCCGATGCTGGATGCAAATCTTATTCAGGCTGACACCATTACCGCAAGAAGGCTAAAAACCAAATCTACTGGCGCAAATACTGAAATAATCAGTGATACTATGAGCCAGTATAATGATAACGGTGAGTTGAGAACTCTGGTCCACGGTGGTACTTTAGGCGGCGCAAGCAACGTGGTTGATAACTTGTTTAACGTTCCGGTCGGAGTGCTAAACAAGACTACCTATGCAACAAACGGGCTACAGCAGGTATTTGACATCAAATTATCAGCATCTTCTTTTCAAATAATGTCTCTTGCAAATGTGATTAAACTATTAGATGCGTATGAAAATAATAACGTTCCGATCACTTGCAATATAACCTGCAATAACGTATCGGCAATAGGGACGGAGCTGTATATATCAGGAATGTCAGGACAGAACTGTAACGATGCCTTTATCTGGTCTGAAAACCCTACGACAGGGGCACTTAATATCACGGAAGGAATGAGTGGTACCGTAGTTCTTTCTTCAAAAGTGGCACAAACTGGATGTGATCTATATCTGAGGTTAAAGGTCGTATTTACAAATTCTTCGGGATTTCTGTCTATAAATAACACTAATCTGAATTCTAATGGTGATGCAGATAATTTACTTGCTCAAGTTATATACGGAGGTGATCGGACGGAAATGGCCGGAGACGGCTTCATGTCTATGTTCGGAAACTATGGTATAAAAATAACTTCTTCCGGTATTCAGAAGACTACAAACGGAGGAACCACATGGACATCAATTTAAAATAAATATTAACAATTAAATGGTATTATAATGCTAATAAAAAGTGATTCAATGTCCATTTCGTTTTTTATAAAAACACGAAATGATTAAAAATTCATAAACATTTCGTTTTGCGGATTATAT
>Ga0302286_10000448_pt1 | contig 33829 bp, 54 predicted proteins | sample III_Fen_E2_3_FD_198765 | JGI IMG/M metagenome (GOLD analysis project Ga0302286, IMG submission 198765) | Peat permafrost microbial communities from Stordalen Mire near Abisko, Sweden - III_Fen_E2_3 | ecosystem: Environmental > Terrestrial > Soil > Wetlands > Permafrost | place: Sweden: Abisko...
CATAAATAAAGCATTTATACGGATACCGATTGGTAAGTGTATAAATGCTTATTTTGTTCTGCCGATTGCTTACAGCTGTTATCAATAATACATGCAGAAATGATTCAGGGGTAATGATAACAAAAGTGTATGTATTGAAATGCTATTATTTGGACTTCTTGAAAAGACTTCCATAGATGTTTAAACTCTTTATCTCACCTAAAACAGCCTCTGAATTACCAAACATAGATGTGAGATAAGTATCAAAACTATATGTTTGGGTATGATAATTCACTACCGGTATATCAACCGGTACTTCTTCAATGAATGCAAGGCCTGTTGAGTCGCCTAACTTAGCACCTTCTAATAATGACTGAATGAGGTATAAGTATAGAAAACGATTCATACCGTCATCCTTTTGCTCTGAAATGTTTGAGCAATCAGGCATTGTATCGGTAATGATATGCAACGTTAACGTGATTGTACGTGGATTTCCTTTGCCTTTTCCACGCATAGAATAGTCCACAAATATGGCAGGGATACTGAAGTACTCGTAAAGTTCAGGATGCAGTGGCTGGCCTCTAAACACATCAATAAAGAAGTCGGATTGTAAATCAAGACTTTTAAACTTTTCTTTGTTGTTATCGAATAGTTTGTATAGGGCTAAAAGTTGGTTTATCATTACTTTAATGCTTTAATAAATTGAACAGTCATGTGTAGGTATATGCGACGCTCAAGCGTATAACTTGAACCAATAAAAGGACGTGCCGGGATTGTAAGGTTCATCTTACGTGAATGAGACTTCACAACATGAGACTTTACAGTCTGTGCTTTTATATTTTCAGTTCGACCTTTACGTGTACGCGTGAATGATTTACGGTTGTATTGTTTTACTGAATGTTGCTTTACTGTAACCGTATCCTTTATTTTGCCACCATTGTTGTGAATTTCAGCATAAGGAACGTCGGTACCTATAATGACACGATTTGTATCCGCATATATCTTTCTGATGCTTCGTTTTAAACGCCCTGACTTGACCAATACTGTCTGACTTTTTTTGCCGGAACGTTTACGACTGAGCGGCTTCCATTTTGTTTTGGTTACATCTAACCATGCTTGCTCTACAAAGCGTTCTTTGCTGAAATTAACGGCTATTGCGGCCACTTCGTTTGGTATTCGGCTATATGCTTTGGACAATGCATCACATTTGCTCACAAACTCTCTTGTATCAACTATTATTGACATAATTAATTGGCTAATTCGGCACTACGTACAACACGCATGAACATTTCAGTCATCCAACGTTCTAACTCATCCTTATTCATTCCATTTATAGATTGACTTTGAGGGCTAAACTTATCTATGAAAGAACCAATAGTAATCGTTATATTTTTGGTTTGACTTCCTTTGGCAATTGTGTTTACATCAGCACCGGCATTATTATCTTTTACTCCCGCACCTGTAGTTTTTCCTTCTTTATTGTCGGGAATTCCGTTGGCATTAGCATCAGTAACCCCATCCTGTTGGTTTTTTCTGTCAGTATAGGCTTTTGCATTAGCTGCATCTTCGACTTTAAGTTTTTTGCGGATTTCGTCGATAGACATGTTTTTAATGCCTTCAACACCACCTTTTATTTTACTTAAATCTAATGTGGCAATACCTCTCATCACAGTGAGAATACCGCTTAGAAACTCTCTAATCCACTCTAAATACGGCCTGATTCGGGTGTACATACCTGTAAAACCGCCACTCATACCCGGGAGAAGAGATATAACCCAATTGACTGCATTACCGGCCATTTTTAACCAGCCCCAAAGGACTTGTAAGGGCAAACAAGCATTATCGAATGCAAACTTAGCGACATCGCCAATGAATGATAGAATATCGCGAAAAGCGCCCGATTGATTGTATAGGTCTCTAAAATAGTTGATGGTGTCAATTATTCCCTGACCAATAGCGGTGATTGTTGGTAATGCTTTCATCCCTATCTCAATCATTGAGCCTTTTATCAGGTTTTGTACCAAATGAAAATTGTCAAGCGGAGTCATTGAATTTTTATAGGCCTCATTCAACTGTCCTTGACTGTTAGTAGTAAAGTCTATTATTTCTTTGAACTTCTTTGCGTCTTGAGTTGCTGATGCAAAGAATGAAGCAGCTTCCATATCCATACCAATCTTACCAAAGAAGTTAGCGCGTGATAAATCACTCATACTTTTTGTTTTTGCTGTAAGTTGGTCAATGATATTGGTCAACGGTTTAATCTTACCTTGAGAATCATAGATAGCAATTCCTAATTGTTTGAAAGCCTTTATCCGTTGCGGATTTGCAAGGGCTTTGAACGCATTTTCAGACAACGTGGTTGCACGCTCTGAATTCATACCTTGAGCGGTAAGATAAGCCCATGCACCAGCCGTTTCACCAAGTGCTAATCCTGCATTACGGGCTATAGGTATAAGTTTAGGAAGATATTGGGATATATCCTGAAATTCGGCATTCCCTTTGTTTACAGTTGCAAAAAGGACATCGTATACATAATTTATGTCGCGCCCGGATGCGTTCATAACACCAACTGCAGCTTTTGCCGTATCTCCTACATCGGTAAATCCGGCTTTTGCGGCTCTCAATGTAGGCTCTAACACCTTCAAAGATGTATTCACATCCAATCCGGCTGAGATAATCTTATTGAACGCATCCGGTATTTGCTCAATGGGTGCTACATTTCGCTCTCCAATCATCAACAACTTGTCGGATAGTTTTCCAAGTTCCTGCTGCGAAAGTTGTGCTGTGACATTGATTTTTGCTAATCCTTTTTGCCAATCTAATGCCATATCGACACACTGATAATAAGCCATTCCAAGGCCTATTACTGCCGCTGCTATGGCCACATAAGGATTTGTCAGCATACTCAAAGCTCTACCCACGCCAGGCACTTCACTTTTGATAGCATCAAACATTTGGATATTGCTTGATTTTAGAGATGATAATTTATTCTGCATCCCTCCACAGGCTTTGTCAACCTGTTTTTTTGCTCGGTCTAATCCTGCCGAAAGATTGTTCTTTAGGTCGATAAGTAGCTGTAATTTTGCTATTCCGCTGGGCATGTGTATAATTTTGAAAAAATGGTTGTATATTTGTGTCGTAAAAAACGATTGAGAGTTGGAGTGGAGGTTAATGCATAAGCAACCACTGCAAGTTGAACGGTATCCTTTACAGGTCTTTGTTCACGCTCTTAATCGTTTTTTATTTTATAAGCAATCCGCTTCTTATAGCCTCCTCTTTATCCTTCATGTTGTACCAAGTGGTAATTTCAAGTCCATCATTGGTAATTTCGGTATCAATAATGACTACCGTATCGCTATAAAACTTCACATATCGCAATTGTTCTTTGCCTGTTTTATAATTCCTGGCATATAGTTCATCGGGATTTGTAAGTATATCGGCTATATGAGCAAATAATTTAGGTCTATTTTCCTCAGGAGTAACATATTTATCAGCAAGATGATTTATAAATGTCTTTTCCTTTAATATCAATTTTCGTTTCAGATAGTCATCAAACCCCATTGCATTGTAGTTAGTTGTTTTTGCATTGTTTACAAATAACTCTTTCACATTGGTTGGCGTAATACTATTATCAAGTTTCAACGGTTTAAGCGTTCCGCTAAAGTCATTCCAAGGCATCAGACCATAATCTTTGAACGTATAATTATTTAGTTGCTTCTCTTTTTTATCCAACTGATTGAGATACATTTGATTTTGAGTGAATACTACACCTGCATCAGCGCGATTAACGCCAAAGGCCTGTTTTTCTTTATCGGTGGTAAATACTTGATTGATATAGTCTTTACCAGATACTAATTTTTTGCCGGGATTACCAGGGAACTGCAAGCCCTCGCACCGACATTTGTATCCGTTTGGAGGCCACAGGTTTCTACCCTCATTATCATCAAAAGAGAATACGCGACCATTCAATAAACGATGCGCATCGCGCACATGGTCATCACCCACGGTTTGATATATCCAGTTGCTTATCTGGTTCTTTTCGCCCATGAACTCAAACCATCGTGCGGATGTCTGTCCGGTTGCAATAGTAAAATCACGTTCAGTTGATAAATAAGTCTGATTGAAATCCTTGTTTATCTTCAATGCTTCATTAATAAAGTCATGTTCGGATCGAATTTCCAATTTATCTTTGTCAACGAGCATCCTATTTAACAACATCACTTCGGCTTTGCTTTTGGCCTCAGAAAAATGAAATAGATTCAGTTCCATCATAGCCAATGCACGATTATCCGGCGCATTCCATGCTGCTTCTACACGACTTTTACCCCACCCACCAAACAGACCTGTGCGAAGTTCTTCGCCTTGTCTTTTTGCCTTTAATAGTCTTACTTTGTCGGCATTGTCTGCGTCGCCTTTCCAAAGAAAATTCGTTATTTGCTCATCGAAAGCCGACAGCTCATCCAATAAATCTTTGTCGATACCGGCGGCTACCGGATAATGCATAACCTGGTAGTCGGGCAAAGTGATTGCACAAGCCACCGCCATTGCCCGCACGTCGGTGGCTTTCTTAAAATTTGCCGGAGGTGGCGTTGCTTTTTTGCCTATAATGGGAATGCGGAATGTTTTTGACACCCACTCTTGGTCAATGTCATATATCGTTGCCGCTTCTTTTACTATACCCCAATGGTCTTTAATTGTGAGTTCTTCTGTCCAGTCAAACTCAAAGGTCATTGTAGTATTGTCGAATGGAAAACCTAAACTTTGCAGTACCGGGAACAATTGGTCATTGACAACAAATTGAGAGAATCGTTTATCTTTTACAGAAATCTTTTCATCTAACGTGCGCTCATGCACTTCAGTTTGACTTCTGTTAGCCCCGGTATTGACCAGTGTAGTTGAACCAACAAATCGGATGCCTATTTGTTCGTCATGCTTATTGACTTGCTTCAAATAGCACTTTTCGGGGTCGCCTGCATTTGCAAGGTCGTGCACCATTATCTCTGTGCCTTTCGGCAACACCGCCTGAGCTGCTTCACCCAGCTCTTTCAACTGGTTTTGAATGCGGGTAATGTCTTGCTTGTTGGCGGTGGTAGCTGTGATAAGCGGTTGTCCATACTTTTCGCTGAATTCGGCATACGATTGCAGGCAATTCCGCTTCCATATTACATTGGGCACTACTTCGCAAATAATGCCAAATGGAGAGTTATAATTGATTTCTACGACAGTAGGATCGCTACGATAGTCAATGAATTTATTGCCGCCAACTTCGGTGTACATATAACCCTTTTGGATGCAGATGTTACGCCGTGGAATAACCGATAGTATCGGCCTGTCTACACCCCTAAGAACTTGTATCACTGAATACTTTCGATAGATGGCTTTTTGTATTTCTTCTAAGAAGTCATAAAACCATTTTCCATTCAAAAACTCTGTTTGTTCCGGGAGTTCTTCACCGCTTTTTTTGTCTTTTACATAGAAGCGATGGTTGAGCGTAGCGGCATCTCGAATTTCACTGACAGAAATAATTTCAGCGTCCAATAGAATATCATCGTACAAGTCCTGAAGTAAATACCAACGTGGATCGTCCGGATTTTCGGCGGCTAAAATTGCACTACGCCACTTTTTAATGTCCTTACGGCTACGGTCAGTAAATTCCTGCGCAATTTGTATTGCAATGCCACTATTAAACTCTGCTTTATCAGGATTTTTTGGGGTAGTCAGTGCTACCGGTGATTTTCTAAATATGTCTTCAAATGCCATTTAAAGTATTATTAAAGGCAATCCTTATGATTGCCCATATGTTACCATTTATGATTGTTTGGTGCATTTCCGCTCCAAATGCGCACGTCTGAGTATTCCTCTTCCGTATCGGGGTCGATAATAGCCGGAAGGTCGCATGGATTGGTACCGGTACCCACATCTTTGAGCCAGTCTATTGCATCCTGATAGCGTTGTGAGCGGTGTTCCGGCACATCTTTGCTGCCTGTTTGCGAGTATAGATGATACAGTGTGATGTCGATGGTGATGGTAACTATCCACTGGTCGCGGGTATCTTCGGCACCTCCGGTTGTGCCTGCAAATATTTGAGCACAGTCGTATCGTTTACCAATGCGATTCTTTATTTGTGCAATGGCTGTGTTTTCGGCTCTTACTAATTTTGCACTGGTAAAGAAGTCGGTAGGGGTAGTAAGCAGGCGCAAAATTTCGGTACGTACCTGCATTGCATAGTCTGATTGTTGTAAAAAACGTGCCATTAAAAATATCGTTTACGGGTTTCGGAACGTGACGTTGTTTGTATTTCAAAACTTTCCACAAATGTGGTTTTGTTGAGTTCGGCAACAGCCGACTGGAGCGCATCCGGGCCGTCATCGTTTGCGCCGCTACCTTTCTCGAAGGCTAATAGTTGGTCGGTCAGATTAATCTGTCCGGCATATTCTTTTTCGTCTTCGTTAAACCATACGTTTAACCGCTCGAAATGTCCGGCCATGCTTTCGATGCGGTCATATTTATTTATCTTGCTTTGCTTGTCGGCTACAACCGGAATGTAGTAACCTCGGTTGTCGCCTTCGGTGTCAAAGTCATTTACAAACTCATCCTGAGCGAATAGACCTTCCATCATAAAAGAGATATTGAACCTGTCGAGGCATCGTTTTTCCCAAAGGTCATACAACCAACCAGCACAAATAGAACGTGATGTTTGTTTTACAAACGAATGTATTACATGAAACTCCCTGCCTGCTTTACCCACCAAAACAAGGGCTTTGTAGTCGCCTTTATCCTTGTATGATAAGTCACCGTACAGTACTAAAGCATCATATTTTGAGAGCGGAAGCATCTTTTTATATTGCAACCACTCAGGGTTGAATATCGCCCCATCCACCAATGGTGTACACATGTACTCTCGCATCCATGAGCGGTAAGGTGTTGAAGCTCGTTTCTCACGCCAATAGTCGGCGGTATATTTTGCAGGCCATGAAGGCGTATATTTATCGTCCAGAACGGCTTTTACTTTGAAATGATAGAATGTTTTCTTTAATCCCTGTTCTTTGGTTGCTTTATTGGCCATAACTGACAGTTCAATCAGTTTTGCCATCAAAGAGTTTTTGTGAATAAGGTTATTACAGAAAACAAAGCGTTCATGTCCTTTATCGAAACAACCCCAAAGCGTACCGGTGATATAGTCCATACCTTCCCGTATCAGCCTGTCGTTATTACATCGTTTCAACGTGTCAATATCATCACATACGATATAGTCGGGGCGGTGTTCGCCGTTACGAAGGCCGCGCGGGTCTTGACCAAATCCGAGAGACCGGAAGTAAACACCGTCTTTTGTGGTGAAATTACCTTCAGCCCAGTCACCTGTTTTGAATTGTTCGCCGTAATCGTTTATTAAACGGGTATTAAATTTCAAATTGGCTTGTATATCCGAAAGCAAACGGATAGATTTTTCTTCGTTTTCTCCAATCAGCAACATAAACCATATCTGCCGTTTAACGAGTGCCAAATACAAAGGGATTCCAAGCGTTGCATGTACTGATTTTGCTGAACCTCTAAACATATCCAACAACGCTTTGATAATTTCATTGTTTATGATTTTGTTGGATATATCTACATGAAAATCGGCACAATCACTTGTAGCATATTCCGGGAATTCATATGCAAACCATTCTTTGTATGAATTTTCATATCGTTTCAGGCGACTATGCTTTTCTTCGAGGCTTTCAACTGTTGCCAGATACGCTTTTTTTTGAATGCGATGACAGTTTAGCTCGTATTCGCGTAATATTTTATCGTAATTAATTACCGCCATCAATGCGTATTTTTTCGATTAAAAACATTTTGTGATACTTTGTCATTTGTGCAGCAAGTTCCGGGTCATATTCGGATACGAAATTGTCGAGCTCGACAAGAAAATCTCTGCAAGTTTCGGGACTTACTCCTTTTTGCAGATATTCGCGTGACTTCATCACTTTTATGATAGAATCGGCATCTATCTCTTTTAGTTCATTCCCGTCTTTGTCCAACCTCTTTTCTCCCTTTGCCATCCTAATGGCCGCTTCTGTCAATAGCTTTTTAAGCTGAGTAGGACTTAAATAGAACAAGTCTTTTGTATCATCCCATTTGCCTTCATCACGCCATTTATAGATGGTTTTAATATTCCTATCCATCTCTTTGGCTATCGCTTCCGGCGAAACTCTCTTTTCGCAGTAAAGCCATTCCGCGTGTGCGATTTCAGCCGGTGAGGCCTTTTGTGCATTTTTTCGAGGTTTAATGGTTGTCGATTTTTTCATTCTCTTTTCGTTTTAGAGCACAATATTACGCCCTTTTCTGCGCGCGTGCGAATCTTTAATAAAGTGGCTTTAACATTTAAACAAGCGGCTTTATAGTTCTATAAAGCGGCTTTAACTGGTGATATACAGGGTGTTTAAAGATGGTTTACCTTCGCAGCATTAAATCGCGGAGTAGAGCAGGTTGGTAGCTCGTCAGGCTCATAACCTGAAGGTCGCAGGTTCGAGTCCCGTCTCCGCAACACAGAATTTTCATAGGATATGTTTGTACGCGAGATTGACAAAAAAACAGTAGAAGTAAAGTTGTACGGTGATATTGGAGGTTGGTTTGCCGACGGCGAAACAATCACCAATTTGCTGGACAACTTTGAGGCTTCAGGTTATGAGAATGTAATCATACGAATACATTGCTATGGCGGGAGTGTTTTTGAGGGTAATGTGATTTACAACGCGGTACTAAGGTCTCCGCTAAACATTAAGGCTATTATTGACGGTGTAGCCGCCTCAATGGGTTGTTTTATTCTCCCGGCTTTTTCTGTTGTCGAAATCGCCGACAATGGTTTTGGTATGTTGCATCGCCCTGAGTGGCGAACCGGTGGCAATGCGGATGATTTGACGGCAGCGGCAAAATTGCTCACTGATATGGAGCAAATATGTATAAAGAGAATTTCGGAATGCTCAGGAATAGCCGAGGATGAAGTAAAGGCAAAATGGTTGGATGGTACTGACCACTGGTTGAATGCAAAAGAGATGGTGGAATTTGGGCTTGCTACTGAAGTGATACCGGCAACGGCAAAGAACATGAAAGAACTGGATAGTTCGATGGTTCTCGATTTAGGCGTAGAAGGTGTTTATAATCAATATGTCGCCTTATTGGGCGATACAAAAGACAAACCAATAATTAAAAATGAGATGGACAAAAAAGAATTAATTCAGGCCTTAGGTCTTGAAGGGGTTACTGAAGAAAGCCCCGATTCGCTGGTGCTTGCAAAAGCAAAAGAAAAACAAGAAGCGCTTGCCGCACAGGCTGCGCAGGCGAAAGCCTCTGCCGATGCTGTTGTCGCTTTGGCAAAAGCGGAACTCAACGCTGCTATCAAAGCACGCCTTGATGCTGCTGTTGCTGCCAATAAACTGATTCCACCTGCAGGGAAAACCATTGACCAGGTGCGCGCGTCGTATGAAAAAATCGGACAAAATGCCGGTTTGGATGTGCTTGATTTGGCTTTAGCCGGATTAGGTGTTAAAAAACCGATTGTAGATTATTTGCATCCTGAAGGGAAAGGCGGTTCGGATGCAGACCCGAAAACATGGGCTGACGTGATGGCTTTGGAAGGGGCTACACTGACTGCATTCCGCTCTGAAAATCATGAAGCGTATGCAAAACTGTATAAGGCCGAATTTGGACACGAACCTATTAAATAATTGAAGAAATGGCAAGAAATTTTCCTGAAATTTGGCTTGGAAGGGTTGAAAAACTACTGACAAGTGCCGACCAAGCTCCTTGGTTGGATGGTATTCCTGAACTTGCAAGCGACGTTGTCGTTTTTGGTGAAGGTACACAGACTGAAAAGAACACGGTATATATTCCGCTGACCTCTTTTGAACCTACCGTGTTGATTAACAACACCACTTATCCAATGGCATTGGAGACTTACGATGACCAAACTGCCACGGTGAACCTCGATAAGTATCAAACCCTGCCGACATCCATCAGCGATGATGATGCAATGGGTGCGAGCTACAATAAAATTGATGCTGCTACCGGAAGTCACGTTACGGCTATTGCTAAGAAAAAGTATGCCAAGGCTATTCACGCCATTGCTCCTACTTCGCATGTTGCATTATCTACTCCGGTGGTTAAAACGACAGGAGCCGATGATGGTACAGGAAGAAAAATGATGGTAAGAGGCGACATCAAAAAAATGAAAGCGGGCTTTGATAAAATGGAAGTACCCGGTGATGGTCGACGTTTGGTATTGTGCTCTGACCATGTGAACGACCTTTTGGAAAATGACCAGAAGTTCAGTGACCAATATTATAACTACACCACCGGTAAGATTTCAAATCTTCTCAGTTTTGTTATTTACGAATATGTGTCAAACCCGTATTACAATGCGACAACAGCTACCAAAAAAAGTTTCGGAGCTATTGTGGGTACCGGTGATTATCAGGCCTCAGTTGCCTTCTATGCCCCAAATATTGCAAAGAAAACGGGCAATACAAAGCAATATTTCACCGATGCTAAGACTGACACTCAAACTCAGTCCAACTCGTTGAACTATCGCCATTACTTTATCTGTGTGCCAAAACGTGCGAAATATATCGGTGCCATTATCTCTGATGTGGTTGCAGCCGGTTAATTAAAGGAGGTTTAAAGATGGATATTTCAAAAGAAAAAAAGGCCGAAGGGCAGGCCTTAGCCGATAAACACGGTTTTGACAAGCTGTGGGTAAACGAATCCGGTGAGTTTTTCACTACAGAAAATCTTGCTGCCTTTTCGGTAGACAATGCGAAAGCTAAATATGCTGAAGTACCGCTGACGGCGAAAAAGCCTGCGGCAAAGAAAGCAGAAAAAAGCGAAACTGAATAACTGAACAAACAATGAGTTTAAGAGGTGTATCTATATCAGAGGGTAGCATAGGAGCCAATTCCAACGAGGTACGAGCATTCGGCCTCGTTGGTAGCGGCGTTGCCGTAGTGGGAGGTGCTCAATTGGGCATTGCTTACAAACTGCTTCGCCCTTCCGATGCTACTGCTATAGGCTTTACGGCGGCTTACGATACGGCGAATAGTGTGAATATCTGTCGCCATATATCGGAGTTTTACCGTAGAGCCGGTGAAGGGGTGGCATTGCATGTCATCCTTGTGGATCAAGCCAAAAAACCGGAAGAAATGATTGATGCGGCTAAGTTATTGGCCGTGGAGGCAGAAGGCGCAATAAGCGATTTTGCTTTTGCATACAATCCTGCTGCCGGTTATGTCGCGGCTAATGTGGACGGTCTCGACTCGAATGTGAAGGCTGCAATTCCGGTACTGAATGACTTTGGCGCGTGGGCTGATGCCCACGATATGCCATGTCATACGATTCTTGAAGGTCGCGGTATCAGCGATACGCTTTCTTCTCTTGCCGACTTGAGAGCTTTGACGGTTGGTGCAGTTGATTTGGAGGCTTGTAAAGTGACTTTAGTAGTCGGTCAGGACTGGACGTATGCCGATGGGCTTTGGCCTATGGGGCAGAAGTTTGCCGATGTGGGTACGTTCCTGGGCGTGGTTGCCTCGCAACCGTGGAACCGAAACCCGGGCGAACAAGCTACACAAAATCTGACGAATGTCACAAAAGGCATCTGGACAGTGGGTGGTCTGAGCAATCACAAGAAGTACAGCGAGGTGTTTGATAGCCTCGAAACGATGGATGCAAAGGGCTACGTGTTTCCGATACGTTATACCGGTGCATCGGGTTACTGGTGGAATGACGGCCACGTATGTGCTCCTATTGTGATTGATGCTGACGGCAAAATGAATCAGCATGAGATTTACTACTCACATACGATTGACGAAAGTAAACGCGCGTTGAGAGCTGTTTATTTGCCTGAAGTAAAGACCACAGTTGTATTGGATGATGACGGTTTATTGCCGGCTTCAAAAGTGGACTATTACGATGCTATCGGTGATATTGAGTTTGATAAAATGGCCGGTAAGCAACTTATTTCGGGAGGTACAACTACTACTGATGCAAACAGCGACTTGGTGGTTGAAAAGAAACTCAATGTTGCTTTTTCGGTTATTCCAACCGGTTGTGTGGGTGAAATTGTCGGAACTATTAACCTTTCAAACAGTTAAATTATGGCTATTATCAGAAGATTGGGAGAGGAATACTCCGCAGGTGATTGCGTTGTCACGGTAGCCGGATTGGTTGATGTTGACCCTTCAGCAATTGAGTACGACTATAAATATGCGCATGAGCTTCAGCATGGTCTGAAGCGGAAGCCACGAGGCTGGCGTATGGGTAAGATTGAGTATTCAGCTAAAATCACTCTACCGCTTGATGTTACTTCAGAGTTTGAAAAGGTGTCCGGTGGTGATATTGCGTTGATTCGCCCATTCCCCATTAACATCACATTTTTCAATGCGGAAAACGATATGATTCACGATTATGTCTATGCCAAATTCACCGGCAATGGTAGAAATGTGAAAGGCGAAGATGGTCTTGAACGTGAACTTGACCTTTTTGTACTTGATATGAAACTGAACAAAAAGTAAAAAACAAACCGGTCTTGCATGTCTGTGAGACCGGTTTAATAACCCTTTAAAAAACCTACAAACATGTCACAGGAAAAAAAAGAACAAACCTTGCCTGAAGGTATTACGCAGGCAATGATTGACGAAGCAAAAGTAAAATACGGTGCCAACAAAGTAAAATTTGTTGACATAATGAATGAAGATGGCAATGCCGTAGAACTCACAGTACTGGCTATTGTTCCATCGCGTACAGTTACCGGGCAATATCGTCGCTATAGTGAAACTGACCCGAAAAAGGCCGATGATCTTTTGGTGAAGGCCTGCTTATTGAGCCACAAAGAACAAGTGATGGCCGATGATGCTTTGGTTTATGGCGCGTTAAACGGTATTGCTTCGCTTATTCCTATACGGAACGGAATAGTAAAAAACTGTTAGAGCAACTATCGGATATTAAGCCGCTGGCTCAAACGGATAGTTGCTCCATAGATGAGGTGATAGAAATGCATAACGCAATGATTCGGTTCTTTTTCAAAGAAAAACCGGAAGCGTTGAGCGACGAAGATTTTGCAAGTCGGGTGAAAGAGTTGAAGTGGTTGGCCGAATGCGGCTTTTTAAGAGGTATTACATTATGAGTTTATCTGTTGATTTGGAAGGTCGTTACATGGCCGCCTTTGGTTTTGTTACAGCAAGTATCAAAAGCCGAACCGATTCGAGCGGCAATGCAGAGGTGCAAAACAACTTAGCCTCAAATGTGACGGTGTACGTATTGGATAAAACTACCGATATTGATGATGTGATGATTTACAATGGCAAAGAGACCTACTCGTTTGCCGACTGTAGCCTCGATGGTGAGTTTGCCAATGTGTTGGCCACGGCTCCTATGCTGAGTCTAAAAAGAGCTAAAAAGCTTATTATTACTTCACCCGACAATACCGATACTGAGGTGGTGGAACGCTTCAACACCGAACCTTACGAAATAACCTGGCGCGGGCTCCTTATTGACATGGCTAATCACAATTTCCCTCTTGATAAGATGGGCACATTGAATGATATTTTTGAGAAAAACGATGTGTGGAATGTAGCCAGTAAGATTTTGAATAAACTGAAAGTATCGGCCATTTATGTAAAAGACATTGCGCTTGAGTTTGTCGAAGGATACGAGGACACAGTGTCGTATACGATGACAACCCGGGCAATAAGACCAATAAATTATCAATTACTTAACAAATGACCTTTCCTTGTTGGATGGTCGCAAAAACAACATTTTATGAGACGAACGAATTTAATCCTATTTGCTATGCTGCTTTATCTTAACATGTCAGCAAAAGTTACCCTTGGTAACGTATTTCTCGAAAACATTGTGGCTTTCGAGGTCAACGAGAATATTCTCGAAATGAGTAATACTGCAAAAGTAACCATCCCGAAAGAGTTTGGAAAAATGGCCGGAAAAACAGTGCTGGAACAATTCAAAGTGGGTGATAAAATGTCAATTGAAGCCGCTTATAACGGTGATTACACCCGCGAGTTTACCGGATATGTACGTGAAATTGGTAGCGATTTGCCTCTCGTGATCGAGTGCGATGACGAAACCTATCTTTTGCGAAAACAACCATATACAAAGAGTTATAAATCAGCTACCTTAAAACAGGTTCTTACCGATATTATTCCTTCGTCAATAGCCTTTGAATGCCCTGATGTACATCTTGGTAAATTTCAGATAGACAATGCCAGTGCCTTTGTCGTATTGCAGACATTAATCAAAAATTACGGGCTATATAGTCGCTTACAAGATGGACACCTTCGGGTTGGACTTGCTTTTGATTTCGGAGAAAAAACGGCTGTAAATCATGATTATTACCTAAACGACAATGAGCGAGGTAATGTGAAGAACAATAACCTGAAATATAAACGTTCCGAAGATTATAACATAAGATTCAAGGCTATTGCGACCAATCCAAACGGTAAGAAAACGACGGTAACCGTAGGCAGTAAAATAAAAGATGCTTCGGAGCGCACCCTCAATTTTGCCGGGCCGATGACTGAGGCACAACTCAGAGAACGCGCATTGGCGGTGATGTCTAAAGCTGTTTTTGACGGCTATACAGGCGACATTACGGGCTTTGGGTGGCCGGTGATTCATGCCGGTGATTCGCTGAAGCTGAATGATGCCTTGGAGTCGGATAGAGCCGGCACGTACCTTGTCGAAAAAGTAGATATAACCTATAACGATAGCGACGGGTACAGTCGCAAATGCTCTTTGAGCTATAAAATTTAAGTGTGTTTTGTGTGGGCGAAATGTGATTGTGTTTTTTAAAAGGTGGTTAGATGGGTGCACTGGAACAAGCAATTGAAGCGGCAGTAAATGCGCATTCCGATAAGCGACAGATTAAACAGGTGTTAATCGGAGTTGCCTCGGAAGTGACTGATACAACCTGCACGGTTGAGCGTGAAGGTGCACCTACTCTACACGATGTTCGCCTGAATGCGATTGATGATAACCTGGACACATACGTGACAATCTATCCGGCTACCGGCAGTAACGTAGTAGTAGCTATACTCGAAAACATCAAAACCGAAGCAGTGGTAATACGCTGTAGTGAGGTGGCCAAGGTAAAGCTTAAAATCGGTGCAATCACATTGGTGATTGATAATACCGGTATTGTTATAAACGGCGGTTTATTAGGCGGTCTGATTAAGATTGAGCAACTAAAATCGCAACTTGATAAAGTTACAGGCCGTATCGACGCTGTGATTAATGCTATAAAAACAGGGACAGTTACTCCGGGAGATGGAGGTGCTGCTTACAAGCTATCAATGAATACGCAACTTGCATCGCTGCCAAAAGAGGATTTTTCGGGCATTGAAGATACTAAAATAAAGCACTGATGAACGGAATTATATTGACTGAAAGTTTTATGAGAACAAGAGATGTTATTGAATAGTATTTACTGATGAACGGAATTATATTGACTGAAAGCTATGACCTTATGATTAAGGTTGAGCGCGATAGTATCGGTTTGATTACTCAGGGGCTTATGATTGGCAATATTGATTATCAACGATGCCGGTTGATTATTAAAGCCCGTAAAGGCGAAATAAAGAAGTATCCTACTTTGGGATTCGGCATTGACCAATACCCAAAATCAATTGCCAACCCCCAAAAATTTGTGAATGACCTACAAACAGAACTGAAGTCGGACGGGTTTACGAATCCTAAAGTGACTGTAACAAGTGATTTGAAAACGTTTGACGTAGAAATATAATAGACATGAATTTTATTTCCGAACATATAACTTACGCGGAAGCAACGCATACCGAAACCGGGTATAAGAACGAACCGAGCGCGCAGCAAATTGAGGCCATGCAGTTAGTGGCAGAAAAGGTTTTTGAGCCGCTTCGGCATTATATCAGTGAACCGATTACTATCAGTTCTTTCTTCCGTTCACCAATGGTGAATGCTGCCGTAAGTGGGGCAGTAACCTCACAGCACGTAAAAGGTGAAGCAATTGACATGAAGTCTGTCGCTAACGCCGGCTACACAAATGCTGACCTTTTTCATTATATCAGGGAACATTTAGTATTTGACCAGTTGATTTGGGAATTTGGAACCGATAAAGAACCGGCATGGGTGCATGTATCTTACTCGGCAACTCATAATCGAAAACAGGCATTAAAAGGCCAAAAATTAGGTGGCAAAACCATTTATAGCAATATATAATGAAAGCCTTTATTAAAAATATGCTGAGTGGATCCACTGATGTCAGTCATAAAAGAGTGATAGCAGTTTGCGCTTTTATTGTGCTTGTTATCATGGTAATAGCTCATTTCTTCGGAGCAGCTGTGAATGACAGTTTGATATTCACGTTCGGCGGCCTGTGCGGAGGCGAAAGCGTGCTTACCATTGCCGAACGATTTACGAAAAAAGACACTAATCCCTAAATGGGACTTTAATCTGAACGATATGAATGTAACAGCATCTTTAGCAATAGCCTTTGTGGGCGGCGGTGGCCTCGTGGCTATAATTAATTGGATTCGTACCCGAAAGTTGACTACGGCTACTGAAAAGCAAACGGCGGCGAAAACAGATAACATTGCCGTTACAACTCTTAAAGAGGCTTTATCTTCTTTGAATGAGGATGTGATAAAGCCGATACACGAAGAAAATAGAGTGATTAAAACCGAACTTAAAAAGCTTACAAATGAACTCATTAAATTTCGCAAAGCAATCGAAAAAATTCCATCTTGCACTCATGCTGCTGTGTGTCCTGTCTCTCGTGAGTTGCAGAACGACAAAGTCGACAATTAAAGAAACGGCCACGCTGGCTACAGCGCAGCATAATGACATAGCACAGGCTACTGATGTGAAAACTACTTCTGCCACGGATGTGGTGATAAGTGACTTTTCGATAGTGCGCGATACCACTGTTACGACTTTGACAACTACGAAGTTTTCAAAACCTGATTCGGTTGGTAAGCAATACCCTACTGAGCAAACAAAACAGGAAACAAAAAGCTGGAGTAAGAAAGAGAATAATGTGAAGGCGCAGGCAAAGGCACAGGTTGATCAACACGAACAAACAAAGAAAACCGACAAATCGGACTATAAATACGACGGGAAACAGACGGTACAACAAAATGATGAAACCAAAACTACAACTCCGCTCTTACTTAAAGGCGTGGTTGTAGTTTTATGCCTTGCATTGCTCGCTGGGATATATGCTATTTTAAGGCGATTTGGGGCGGTTGCGTGGATAGTTGGGGTAATTGCCCGATTTAGGAATAAGAATTGAATTTAAACGGGGTTTAAAGGGTAATATGAAAGTATCAGAGGGACAATCACTATTCGACTTAGCAATTATCGGTTGCGGCTCTGCCGAAGCGGCATTTGAAATGGCCGTGTTGAATGGCATTTCGATAACGGATAGTCTCCGGACAGGTTGCGACCTGTCCCTGCCGGATGTGGTGAATGCCGATGTAGTCTCATTTTATGCAAATAATAATATTAACCCGGCTACGCTCAACGATGCGCCGGTTCTGGCCGGTAGTGGTAGCAACAATTTAGGCATGATAGCAGCAATTGCGACATTGAGCTTAAAACCAATGACAGGACAGTCGTTTCTTGACATGGCAATGCTTTCGGCAGGTGATGCCGCAGCAGCTTTCTCGTTAGCCTTGTTAAACGGCAAAAGTATTACTGATGACCCGCAAACGGGCGTGGAGCTGGCAATGGTAAGCATTATCAACGCTTCAGTTAAAAATTACTATAAAAACAACGGCATTAACCCGGCAACGGGTATTACCATTATCGGAACTTCGACCCGCAAACGGATATTTAGCAAACAGTTCACAAAACAATTCTCGTAAATGGCACGCACAATCGCAATAATAAAAGGTGAGATAGGAGACTATTACATTAATCAACCCGCTGTGCAAACGGCTTATGGATTTACATCGGCTGATGTGGCTCTGGGCTTTGATGCGCTGTTTTCTAAAGTGTCGGTCGAAAGTTTTATTTTTTACGCGGTGGCATTTTGTATCAATGCATTTGAACAAATTATAGACTTGTTTAGAACTGAAATTGAGACCGAAATTGCGGCGAATTACATTGCAAATAAGGCATGGTGGCATGCTGCCGCTATGGCTTTCCAGAAAGGCTATGCCCTTGTGATGAACGCGACCACTTATCTTTATTCCTACGCGACTATTGACACGACGGCACAAATTATTAAACGTGCTGCTATTCGCGAAAATACAGACGCAAATACGGGAGTTTGCAAGGTACAATTATACATTGCAACCGAGACAAATGGAGCTATATCGGCACTCACAAATGCTGATGCAGCCCTGTTTGCTGCTTATGCAAACTCTATAAAACCGGCAGGGGTTCTTATTGATGTCATTACCGGTGCCGGTGATGTGCTGGCTTTTGGCATTACGATCGATTACAACCCGTTAATTTTAGACAGTACCGGTCTGCTAATATCTGACGGCGTTACCTATCCGGTGAATGCGGCTATTAGTGCCTTTATAAATACTTTAAATGACAATGATTTCGGAGGCAAATTGAATCTTACGAAGTTGATAGACGCAGTACAGGTTGCTACGGGTGTCGTAGACGTTGATATAACCGCATTTTCAATTAACGGAAATTCAGAGCAAACGTGGGGCACTTTTGAATCGGCTAACGGCTGGTTCGCATTAGGAACCATCACACCTACTTATCAACCGCATATAGTTTAGTTATGAATATTGACTTTATAAAATTACTAAAGTTGTTGATGCCTACTTTTATCCGTTCCGGCGTGGTTGGTGCGATGTTGATAGCAATAGGTACGTATTTAAATGCTCTTTACAACTCATTTAAAACATGGCAGGCAGACGCGCGTTTACAAGCGGCTATCACATGCCAGGTCTTATATCTTGAGAGTATTATTAACTACCGGCTCTTTGGTAATTTCTTACGCACAATTTACATAACCGACGGCGACGGCGTTACTGTCGATTTTCATATCAATATCACGCCTGGCATTACTGTGAATGGACAGCTGCTTATCAGTCTGATTGAAAAGTATAAATTACAAGGGAAGCGCTATGACGTTGTGCAGTCGACGGTAGTTTATTCGACTGACTGGACTGACCCGGCATGCGAATTATTAGAACTCGTATATACGGCAGAATGGACAGACCCTGAGTGTGAGTTAACAGAACAAGGCTCACAGATAGATAATGCGATTACGCTTACCTATGCCGAAACGAATTCCGGATTAGGCGTTACATTCACGGTGACGGCTCAATATCCGGTTGCTTCTCCACTCGTTATCACGTTAGACCACAACGGTATTGTCTTTAATTTGAATATCGGCGAAACTACAGAAAGTTACACTGATACATTGATGGTTGACGGTAGCAATGTGAATATCGACAACATACATATACAGGGAACTACCCTATCAAATGATGCAACCTATTATTATCTAAGAGGATGAGTACATATGTAAATACAGGCTACCAGCGAGCCACTACGCTGACGATAAAAATAAACGGCGCGGTGGCAGATGTGCTACCCTTTGAGAGCGCATTTACGCAGGCAGGTACAACCTATCCGGCTATCACTACGGATTCGCTACGTAAACTATCTAATACGGACTATAACGCCCGCGTAACGGCTTATGCCGCTTATGTGACCGCCAATTATCAAAGCCAGTATCCGGGCTTAAGTGTAAGCACTACGGGTGCAAGAATTTACAATACAACCGCTTGTCCAATTTAAGAATATGAACAAAATAGATGATGCTCGCGTAAAATGGCATTGGATTGGAATACAGACCAATGATGATACCATCACCCCGACTATTATGGATGAGGCTGGACAGGCTATTCTCGACGCAGTTGAGGTGATTGGGCAGGCTTCACCATATTTCTTTTTTGATGCGGTAACTCCTGCTTCCAAGGTGTTCGACCCTGTTTTATCACTTGCTTTTCATGCAGATGAAAATGTCAGGGCTATTCAATATCCTTCCGGAGGATCAAGAGCCATTCAGGTAACTGATTCTGATGTTATCATTTATGACACTAACGGGCAATTCGCATATAAATCGGATAATATTCAAAGGAATTTATACTATCCAAATGGCATGGGATTTTTACATGCGGATGCTAATTTATTATTGCTTGCTGACCAAGCTGGAGGGGCAATATTGAATGCGGGAATTTACTCAAGAAGTTTATATAAGCCCAATGGAGACAACGCAATATATATAGCGAATGGCAGCATATCATTTTATGCACAAACAGAATTTAATGAAAATCTTGTTGCTGCTAATGGATTTCAATTTCTTATTAACAATACCGCAATCGAAATTATGCGTGGCGACAGCAATGGTTTGCTCATTAATAACATCAATGGCGACCAGGCAATATTAGTAGGAGACTGCATTTATTATTATGCAGATGAACTGCATAACGGTGGCGAGATGCACACGGGAATTAATAGTTTTCAAGAGGAAGCTGATTTTTATTCATCCGCAAACTTTTACAATGATACCGAGTTTTACGCCAACGGTTTTTTTGACAACGGAGTTATTCTTAACCAAATGGCAACTCCCTCAGGAGGATATGATGGACAAGTGATATTCACCGGTTCTGCTCTCAAAGTACGTATTAATGGCATATGGAAAACAATTCAAGTAGCTTAATTTATAATAATAACAACAATGAAAAAAGTAAATTTTGATTCAGAAGTAAAAAGTTTTTCGGGAAAATACGATGAAAAACAAATAGCTCAAGGAAAAGTAACCGACTCGCAGGGTCGTGTAGTGAGCGTAATTGCAAGTAGAAAAGTAACGTTAGCAGACATCCAGCTGGCTGCCCTCGATACTGAAGCCACAACCGATTTGGAGACCGCCCGTGCAAATGCAGACTTTGCCGAAAAGGTGCTGAAGGGTGGCAACATCGAGGTGGATGATGCCCGTTTTGCAAATATCTACAACACTTTCACAGGGGCAAATGTAAAGAGCTATGTAAAAGCTCAGTTTGCAGATATGGTGGATGCGTTGAATCCGGATAGCAAGATAGCGGATTACAAGGCTGAGTAAATAGAGGGGCACAAAGAAGCCCCTGACTCCACGCCGGTATAGTTCTCAGGCAGTACCGGAATGACAAAGGTGCAAACACACCACGTCAAGGGCTCAAAAAGCCTTTGTTCGGTGTGTTTGCACCTTTATTTGTTTGCCTGAGAAGCGATGCAAAGATAACAATAATATTAAGATGAATCAAAATTACATTCAAGCCCCGTTACCTTTTCAGGGGCAAAAAAGACGGTTTTTAACCGCATTTAAAGAGGCTTTAAACGGCTTTCAAAGTAAAATAATATTCGTTGACTTATTTGGAGGAAGCGGCTTATTATCGCATACTGTCAAGCAGGCCATGCCGGGCGCACAGGTGGTATATAACGACTTTGACGGTTACAGTGTAAGATTGGCCAATATCGCTAACACAAATGCATTACTGGCCGATATACGCGCTTCTGTGGGCACTCTTGAGGGTGACAAGAAGCTGAGTGATGAGCAACGCGCACGTGTGCTCGAGCGGGTAGGTAAAGAGACCGGCTATGTGGATTACATTACACTTTCAAGTAGTTTATTATTTAGTATGAATTACGCCACTTCTTTCGAGGAACTGAGTAAGCAGGCTATGTATAACTGCATCAGAAAGAGCGACTATCTGCTTTGTTCAGACTATTTAGCAGGCGTAGATGTTGTAAAGATGGACTATAAGGAACTGTACAATCAATATAAGAATATTCCGGGAGTGGTATTCTTAGTCGACCCTCCGTATTTATCTACAGATGTTAGCACATATAGCAAAGAAGATTACTGGCGGGTGGATTAAGCAATAAAAAAAGCCCTCGTGTGAGGGCTTTTCTTATTTCTTCAGGCGTTGTCGCTTTATCCGGTACACTTCGTCGTAGCTCTTTTTGTCGCGGTAAAAGTACGTCAGCTCTATTACTTTTTCCTGCCAGTTTGAGGCGTATTTTGTGGCCTCTGTGAGGTCGAAATAAACCCGGTCAACTAAGTAGTCAAAGTTCTTTTGCATTACCATATAAACGGTTTTCTTTGCCAAAAAAGCATCATTGAGCGGTTGCGGGTTCTGCCGATCGTCCACTACGATTGCGTTCGATGGGTGCCATGCCGTGCTGTCGTACCGGTAGTAAAGATTCACCTGTTGGTTGGAGTATGGCTTGTTGTTGCAGAACCTGATGCAGTCCTCTGAGGCTTCATACACTTTCACAGGTTTATGCTGCCGGTCGGATACTACATACACGGGCTTTGTTTGGCTCCATCCGGCTACAGTGAGCGCGGATAATAGGATAAGGGTAAATAGTTGTTTCATATTAAATCGTATTCCTTTATTACTTGTTCTGCTATCGTTTTTCTGCGTTCATCTATTCTTTGTTCTAATTTGTCGATTGCAATTTGTCTTTTTTTTGAATAATATGCCACGAGAATTTCATTCTTCAGTATATATCTTTCTACATTGGAAAGCATCGCCTTTCTTGCATGGAGTAAGGCTTGTAGCTGTCCATCATTGTTATACATTTGATTGATTATTGTTTGCCACATGACTATCTGTTTTTTAGTTGTACTCCATAGTCTTTTTCTCTGTCTTTATGATACATTGCTATCCAGTTAGAGCCGTCAGCCTCATAGTCGCCTTGCTTTGCATATACATAGACAAACACGTGTGTGGGGCTTTTATGCCATTTTACGGGCTCGGATTGGCAATCAATGGCTAATGAGTCGGTGAGTCGTGTTAACTCTTCGTGGGTGTAAACCGTATCGGTAAGATATACCTGGCATGTTACTTGTGATTTTGCCGGTATGTCGTACACCTTCTTTTCTATTTGCTGAAAGTGGAGCGGCTTTTCTCCCCCTGCTCCGGCACATGACACTATGAGTCCACTGACTAAAGCCATTTCAACATGCCATTTCTTTGCCTGATGTGGTATTGACAGGATGCTTTTTAGAAGTGATTTCATATTGGTGTTTTAGTATTGCAAAGATATAAAACCCTATCGGTTCAACCAATAGGGTTTTATTTTGTTATTTTTAGGGTATCATTTTTTTTGCATCTTCCCAATCTGGAAGCAATTCACTGAGGAAATCAATTGTTGCATACAAATCATCCTGAATGTTATCATTCTTCACATTTCTAATTAGATTGTGAAGTGATTGTTGTAGCATTAACCAATTTTCGATTGGTGAGGTGCATGTTTCCACCTCGATAATGAAGCTGTGAGATGTGAACGTAATCATATATTATTTCCTCCCATCAGTTTATTGGTGATGCTCATTCGTAGTTCTTTGTCGTCAATGCGGCATACATCAGCCAATATGCTAACCATTCGGTCTTGAGTGAGCCGATTATGATTGCGCCTCGGCGGCAACTGGCGGCTGTTAATAGCCGTACCAAACAAATCTCTTTGTTCGTTCACTTTCAGGATTAAATCTTCAGCCCAATCACGAAACAATTTTGCCCGTTCACTTTTGATAAAGAACCCGAGGCGAACAATACCACGCTTCGTAAAAAACATCTTGTTATGTGGCGTTTTATGAACGCTGTCCAAAGTTTGGACACCACATACGAAGTGTTTGCCAAGCGTAAATTCACTTGTGTGATTTGAAATGTGTGAGCGTAAGCAACTCGCCGAAATACCATAGCCATACGCCACTTGTCTTGTTTCCATGAGGAACTCATGTTCTGAACTTGGGATAATTTTCACATCAATACCCTCAATGGCATTGATAAGCAGTAAGTTGCAAGCTTCATTCTTTGTTGTCATGCGTTAACAAGAATGTGATAAAACAGCAACGCCCCCGTAGGTGTGCATGACACTCATACGCGGGGCGTGTAAGTCGTTGGGTCGTTTCCTATCCAACCACCATAAGGGCGTTACCTTTTATCTTGTGTAAAAATCTTGTTGATTTTTGCCCCAAGATGATATGAATGTCATGCGGGGGCAAAGATAATATGAAAAATGTTATTTTGCAATAGGTTAATTAAAATAAACTTCCTTGTGCGTTTTGGCGTTTGAGTACTTCCATTCTGTCGGCCTTTCCGTAGCGGCCATGCGCGTAGGCATAGCCATCTTTCACGTTTACCAGTACATCTACCTCATGTTTCCACTTGTCGATAGGCACGCCCATTTGCATCACCAGGTGCCAGCTTATTTTGCGGCGCTTATACTTCTGCCGCATGGCCTCAAAGTCCTCATAGCTCATCTTAACATGCTGCACGGAGTCGATAATCACGAAGCGGTAGCCACCTGTGCGCACGGTTGCGTCAATGTCTTTAATGTCTTTTGTGTGGAGGAACCTCACCTTCGCGGATACTACGCCGCACGCTTTTAGACGGCCTTGCAGGGTTTTGCTCCTGATACGTTCCTCGGCGGTGACGTATAGCACGCGCCCGAACGGACTTACCATCTGCGCGAACTTGGCGCAATAGGTACTCTTTCCGCTCTTGGCTTCGCCCCGGATAAGTGACGAAAAACGCACGTCCGGTTCGCCAAGTAGCACCTGCCATTCGTCCACGAATGGGTAGGTTTCAATTTTGCTTTCCTCAATATCGAGGGGGCTGTAAGTTCTCATTTATGTAGTGTGTTAGTGTGTTAGTTATTTAAACCTTTGTGACAGTTACAGAGTTTAGTGTACTATCGTAATCAGTGATATTTGATTGGTCGATAAATTTTTCTAAAATGTAATAAGCCGGATTATTGATAGGATTTTCATGTATCCTATCTTCACTTTTATACAATATCATATCAACCTCGCAATTATCCAAATCCTTTATTATCTCGAAGTCCTCTTTTGTAAGTTCTGTTTCAATTTCATACTTAAAGGTTTGTTCAAACTCAATTTTTACTCTGGTTTTTTTCATTTGTGTAGTGTATTAGTGTTTATATTTTTGACGTTTTTAATTCAAACTTTGCCGGCAGATACTCGACCCTTACTACTGCATCCACGTAGCCGGTACCGGCGCAGTTGGGGCACTCTATTTCGTTGTATTCACTGCCGTATGGTGTAGAGCTTACATGCAGGCGAATGATGCGGTTACCGAAGCATCGGCGGCATGGAAGCCTTACGGTGGCTCCCGTAGGCTCTATATCGCTCTGCGGGCTTTTTAGTTCAAGTGTGTGGTGTACTGTTAGCATATTTTTATATCTAAGCTATTTAATTGTCAATATATTTTGCTGATTTGCCGACAAGTTCACCCTTTAGCTCTTCTTTTGTTATGATATAAGCTCTCTCCATACGCTCAATCTCCTTTTCCACCGCTATCCATCCGGAAAACCCAAATATGTTTTTATCGTCAATGTAGCAGTGTGCAAATACTTTATTGCCGCCATCACCATATTTAGCCATATTCTCAGGCTGGTGGTCATTTACCCTGTGAAATTTAATACCTTGTTCCAGCAGCCAATTAATCGCTGATAGCAGGTTGTCGCGTGTGCGGCACGTCCAAATGATGATGTAGTGCCCGTCATCATAGAGCTTATTTATCACTTCCTTAGCATAGGGTTGTAGCCCTTCTATGACGGGGAACGTGGAGCGGCAAATCGTACCGTCAAAATCTATAGCTATTATCATAATCAATATTTTAAATCTGTCCAGTGAATAATTTTGCCCGTAAAGTCTTTATTGAACCAATTGAAAAAGTCTTCTGTACTGTCAAAACCATCGTTTTTTGCTATCAGGTCAACAACTGGGTTTGAGGCTACCTTTCTTTTGGGAAAATAATGACCAATTCTTCTTCCATCTACATAAATAGTAACGTTTTCTTCAGAGAAAAATGAGGCAGGGAAATAGTCCATAGTAATAGTTTGAGTACCCGTACACGTGGTGAGAACAAAGCAGCTATACAGCTTCGTTCTTACTCCTGTAGCCATATGCATAGCCATACCGGCACGCCACCGGTTATGCTTATCCTCTCTGATGGTAGTTTTTTTAATCTTCCTCAGAATTGGTTCTTTGAAGCGAGGTTTGAATCCTATTATCATATCGTTAGCAGGTGTTGATAGGTTTCTAACTTCGCGTTCACCTGTGCTACTACGCCTTCGTCCTCACAGGTCATCTTCACGTTTAGCATTCCGGCAATGGTTTTCATTGCGTTCTCGTTGTCGGCATTAGTGCTTTGGTTGTCGCTCACATCGGCTTTGTAGAGTAGCTTTGCTTTGCCGGTGCGTGGGTTCTCAATGCATACTACGCCGTAAAACTTGTTGTCGCGGCTCTTAATGGCCACGAATCGGGGTGGTGTTTGTTTCTTCGTCATCGTTGTTATAATTATAGTGTTCTAAAAATTCGTTGATGCCAGGAGCTTGCTTATTACTTGTTAAGCACTCATATTTGGGCTTATTCGGCCAGTCATCGGTTCGGCGGGCAATACCTCCGCGCTTGGTGATTGGGCAAAACCATAACCTTACAACTACGCCGGGTTTCAGTTGATATATTCGCCCTATGCTGGCCTTACTGCTTGTACCGACAAATTTCCATTCCGCAGGAATTATTACGGAAGCAAAGAACTCTTCCGGGGTTTCATCTTTTGCCCTTTTTATTTTCCTCATTATAGGCTTCGTAAAAAAATGAGAAACTAATGAATGCGGTGGCAAACCCGAGTACCAGCTCAAGCAGAAAGCACATGCCCCATTTGTCGCCGTCGATTCTGAAGGTGATATTCTTGAATAAAAAGAATAGACCTACCATGAGTGTACCTCCTAAAATAAGTGCAATAACGCCGGTAATGATGTTTTGTCTTTTCATGTTTAAAGTGGGTTTAAATGGTCTTTAATGGTGAGCCGGCGGGAGTCGAACCCGCGTCCAATCCGACATTGCCGGCTCCGGGTGCCGGATGGGGTCTCACGACTGCAACCGGCTAAGATTGTAAAAATCAAAAAAAAAGAAAATTGGTTCGTGTTAGCCTGCCTAATCGGCTAACTCTAAAGCATCTTCAAGTGTTATCCTGAAGTCTTTATTTTGGTTGCTGATATGTGCCAGAAATTGAGAAAGGGCACCCGAATTACCATTTACAAATACATGCCCGCCCGTCCCTTTAGCTGAAATTGCCAGAATGATGGCATAATCACCATCATTTTCAATTTGCTCTTCAGCCGCTTTTAATTGTTTAATAGTTTCTTCTTTCATTGTGTAGGTATTTATATGTTGATTACCATCCTATTGATTTTGATATTTCGGGAGTAAAACCGCCGAAATGGTTCCAAAGCCGGTCTGTGAAATATTTACCTGCCGGGTGAGTGCCATCTTTCCACTCCGGCTTTCTTGTTCCAAACCGCCACATGCGGCACATCTCTTCGTGCGATAAAGCATCTATGGCAGCTTTATCTTCAGGGATAATTTCTTGTGTACTCATATTAAATATTTGAAAAATTAAGGTCAATGCATTGATATTCACCTTCACCATCTTTTACAAAAATTCGATAGTAGGTTTTTGAATCGGGACGAACGATTGCTTTTTTTATCAACTCACAGGCTTTATCGTATTTTTCGCTGTTTATTTTAGTCTGCCATTTCAATAGGCCAACTACTTTTTTCGTATCAAGTTTTCCGCGAGACGTTGAAAAGGCATCCCTCACAAAGTCTTTTACATAACTAAGTTTGCTTTCAATCGTTTCCGATAGAAACTCATTAAGAATGCTTTGAGCGGCTAAAATTGTAAGATCATCGAAACGAACAGGCGTCGATACAGCAACGTCCAACATGAGGCTACGATCAAACGAATAGATACTCCAATTACCTTTTGCATCAACTTTTACTAAGTTGTCGTTCATTGCCATTTCAAAAAGCTCTTTTGCTTCTTTCTTTACAGCTTCTTTTAATGCTGTAAGTTTGATACTGACGGCTTCGGCGTCCTTTTGTAGCTTGCCCAAAACCTTTTCGCGTTGTTTCTCAAATGGGGTTATACGATTTCGAGGGATTTGCATCCCGGTTTCGTCACACCATTTTTCGTCTTTAGTTGAGTAAATCATAAGCTTAATTATTAGTAATTTATAAATCCGTTATTTCTATTTTTAATACTCACGTTGTGAGTTCTTTTAGTTGTTCGTGGATAGCATCCAACTGTCGTTGCGGGTTTGGCTCGTTCAGCATGTTGTTGAACGTGGTGTAGCTGCAATGCACCTGCGGCTTTATATATAGCGCAAATACCCGTTTGCGCACGCTTGTAGCCGACTCGTGCTCGCTTAGCAGTTCATTCACCCGGATGCACCGTTTAAGGTATTCCGTGCGCCTTCCCAGTTGCATTTTCAGTTGTTGTATCTTGTCCATATTAATTCCAGTGTGCTAATCGGTTGTGTTCCTCTATCAGGGCTTTGTCTTTCTTCAGGATGCTCTCCATTTTAGGTATAAGTGCCTCCATTTCGGGTATTGTCATTGCATAGAGACGTTTGCCGGCAATGCGCTTTTGTTCCATGAATGCGTTCACCTTGTCCCAGTCGGTGGTGTCAATGCCATGTTTCTGAATGCGTTTCAGGATGCCTGAGCGAAGCTTTTTAAGCCTCGATAATTCCTCTACCGGGTCGCTTCTCTTATACTTTTCAGTGCTGTCCACCATCTCCTGAAGTGCGCGTATCATCATATTGTAACCTTGTGGGTTGTAGTCGTGAAAAGTGCTCAGGGAGTCGGTAAGCATTCCGCTGTATTGCCATACCACATCCTTTTTGCTCAGGTATGGCAGTTTAGCCAATAGCCCGTAAAAGCGGGCATGTGATACTTTTGTGGTCATACGTTTGCCTGTTTAATGCGTTCGCGTTTTACTACCCGTTTGATGCGGCGAATGTCTTCAATCACCTTTATGGTTTTGCCTCCATCTAACTCGTGTTGCACCGGTGTACACTCCTGAAAGATGGCCAACTGTGTGGCGGGGTCGGTAACGCCGTTGGCGGCACATATCTTACGTGTATCTTCAAGACTTGACCCGCGCAGATGTATGTAGTTGCGACCAAACCGGCTGTCGAGCTCATCGTAGCCGTCTTTGTTGAAGCGCACGCCACGTTTTATCTCTTGTTCGAGATTCTCTGTGCCCAGTATCACGCAGCCCAGCACGTCTTCACACTCGTTGTAGAGGTGTATAAGGCTGATAAGTGCCGATGGCCGCAACGAGTTGGCTTGGTCGAGTATCAGCAGCGGGCGCAGATTTGCTTTGTTCTTGAAAGAGCGCGATACGCTTTCCAATAGGTCGTTTTTGCGGGCAATGCCTTTGGGCATATCGGCACCCACTTCGTTGGCGAGCTTGGTGAGGAACTCGCGTCCGCTCCACTCTTTACATGCAAGGTAGAAAGCACCTTTTGCCTTGTTGTTTTCGAGATAGACCGATGCCGGGGTTGTTTTTCCGCCTCCGGCCTTGTGGCTTATGCCGATAAAAAGACACTCTTGCTTAGCATCTTGCAATACGGTGTACACGCTACGGAAGTCGTGTGTTTCGGCCACGTTCCAACGTCCACCGCCAAAGTCAAACTCTAAGGCCACTGCAATATTTTCGTATATGTCATCGCCTTTGGCAGCATACACGCCTTTGCGCAATTGCGAGATAGCGGTTTCGCTTATCCGGCATTTTTTAGCCACGGCAGCGGCAGAGCCAAGCCGGGCAATTTCATCTTCTACCATGCGTAGAATTTCTTGTTTTTGTGTTGTTGAGAGCATATTAAAGAGGGTTTAAAGGTGTTTAGTATTGATTTCTAATGTTTGTTTCTTGTGTTTCTGCTTCTTCCCATTCGTGAAGTAAATGGCGGCTTTCGGCATCTTCGTAGTCGGGCTTTGGTATTACACCGCCCAACATCATGCCAACCTCGCTGGTTACGCTTGCCGGTTCCTCATCCTGCTGTATTGCATCGGTGGCAGTATCTTTCTTGAGCCTAATATCAGTACGTTTTTCGTTCCGGTAGTTATCCATTTTGGTGGCTATGGCCTGCATTTTGCCCACCGCCCTCATGTCTTTACCCGGGCCGAATCTTTGTGCCGGTGTGATGGCTTTGAAAGTGCCTACGTATTCATTACCATTATAGAGATGTACCTTGCTGTAATCTTCGTAATCGAAGCAGTTTGTGAGTTTTACTCCCGTGTATCGTTCGGCTATTTCGCACTCATCAATGCCGTAGTAGTAAGGTGCATTGTCGATTTGCGTGTGTATCATGTAGTTTCTGATAGATACCTCTTTGCGAAGCCCAAACATGTAGCAGAACTGATGTTCTTCCACCGGATAAGTGTTCGGTTTGTCGCTCTCATCGTGCAGTTGTGCCGGGCTTTTGTCAATGCTTGCAAATTTGCGTGAGTAAGCACTATAGGGTGTATTGTTGTGCCTGTCGATAAAGCCGTCGGTTTCGCGAATTGCATCGTCGAAGTCAAAGCCATTACTTTTTGCCCATTGGCGCACTTGGCTGATATATTCTTTACTGCGGTGAGCGTGGCGGCGGCTCGACTTGATGCCCTGTCCATAGTAAAGGTCGGATTCCTGCATAAATATGTCTTGCAATGTGCCAAACCAACGCTCAATGTTTGCTTTACCTTCGGCCTTATGGCTTACTGTCATTATCACTTTTGCACGTTGCATTTCGGCCTCTACAAATGCCCAATCAACGGTGTTGTGTCCCGGGAAGCGGTCATAACACAACTCATACGGCAAATATCCGGTGTTGCGTACTGCCGATGCCAGCGCGTTGATAACTACCTGTGCATTTTCTTCGTAGCAATATTCCCATCCAACCGGCAGACCGCTCATCACATCGCGCACTACCACTATGTAGAGAAACTTTTGCCCAGTTACCATTTTGCCGGTCTTGTCGCGCCATTTGCCGCGGTGGTCAATGATGTTAACCCGTGTTCCATCCACCTGCCAACAGTCGCCGGCATAGATAGCCGATTGAAGCGGTGTGTAGGCTCTGTGGCGTTGATTGAAGCGGCTACCTGCACCATAGCGTTGATTGATTAAGAATTGCGTTTCGGGCTGACTGATGTAGTCGCTTACCCAACGAGGTGAGGGGTGTTCGGCTATATTGTTTTGTGTGCACAACAATCGTAGTTTGCGATACATGAAGGCCGATGAGTAGTTTCGTTGTGTATCGGCCAGTTCTATCAACCAGCCTTTTATCAGGTCATTATTTTTGAACTGAGCGCGGTTTATGTTGCCTTCGTTCTTTGCTCTTATCAGCGTATTAATAGGCTCGCCGTGGGTGTATTCGCGCACTTTGTCGCGTAGGTTTCGCCACGACTTCGGCAGGTATTTCAACCCCTGTAAGTCAATCTCTTTTGCCAGTTTTTCAAAGAACTCACTTTTGCTGAATGAGATATTTTGTTGAGTGCAGTAGCGGCTTGCTTCCACCACTATGGCGGCTGATTTGGCCAGCTCTATGTTTTTGGCATAAGTGCTCAACAGGGTCTTAAAACCGTCATTAAGAGCATTGCTAATCAGTGTTTGAATATCGTTACTGTAGGTGATTGCGATGGTTTGAAGATTCTGCCGGGTAGGTAGTTGATTACGCATATTTGCCGGCAAATTGGTGTAATAGAAATAGCATCGGTTTAGCAGCTTTTCGTGCCGCCAAGTGCCGCCTGTCTTACCGGCTCTCGACTTAGCAACCCGCATATAGTCATAGTCTAAAGAAGTGTTCTTTAGCATGTACTCCTGCGATAGCAAAAGCTCTGAGTCGTAATTTATAATGTCACCTGATGTAATCATAAGTTTGCTATTCTTTGAAAAGGGAGCGGCGGTTTTGCCGCTCCCGGCTCACATGTTTAAAGTCTAAAAGACTATCCTACGTCTCATTTGGCATTCGCCAGCATTTGAAAGGTTTGTGCCTGTTACCGGAGTCGAACCGGTTCGCTACTTGGTTCGGGACGGCTAACGCAATCTGCGCCCCTACTTTCAATCGCTCTACCCTTGAGCTAAACAGGCATGTGCCGGGCGGTGCTAAAACTACCAATCACACCAATCAAATCAACCAAATGCCCGCCCGGCTTTTCTCTCTCTTTAGATACTATATTGCAAAAGAATATCCGTTAAAATCATTTGTGAAATACTTTGCCAATGCCCATCCTTCATCATCATATAGACCAACATTGATTCTGGTGGCACCTCTTAGCAATTCTTTGAATAACCTTCTTGCAACAGTATATTTTCCTTCTCTTACGAGTTTAGCATGTACCAATACTGTTTTTGTTGATTTTGCCATATGTGTAGTGTTTATGTGGTGATTAAATTTCAAATAGGCGCACAAGTTTTTTTGCTTTTGTTACCAGTTTCGGATTGATACGTCCATCCTGATGCCTTGATAACTGTTGTAGTAAGTCTAAAATTTCAGAACCATTGTCAAGCATTATTTCTCCGCGTGTTATTGCCTTTGTGCGGTTACCCCCACAATTTTGGCATAAAATACCGGAAGGTATGTTGTAAAATCCTGCGCCTTGAGGAATTATATTTCCGCATCTTGTACATTCCATGTGTGTGAAGATTAAATGCGTTTTGACTCGCGATAGTAGGCCGCACTAAGTAGCGCCAAGCCGCCTCCGGTTAAAAGGTGAAACCATGCATGTGTAATGATAGCCACGGCAATGAGGGCAATAGCTAATAGGCCAATGATGGTCGCGAAGGTTAAGTCTGTTTTCATGCTTCAGTATTTTTAGGTTGTTTTTTGCCATATTTTTGCGCAATAGTATGCATTACACGCATACGTAAAGGATCATCATCGGCTCTTTGAAGGGCGTTATATACGCTGTTTCGGTGTATTCCCAAAGCACTGGCGACTTTCGTACGCCAGCCGTGCGGAAGGATTTCAGGTATTTTTAATTCCTCTTGTGCCATATTCTAAAATTTATTGTACTTTTGTTGCGTTGTTCAAATGAACAACGGTTGCAAAGATAAGTCATAATATTCGCCTTTCTTCAAAAAATGGATAAAATTTTTACTCAAAAGGAAAGAATTTTGTATTTTATTGAAAAACAACATATTAAAAAGGTTGATTTCTTCAATAATACAGGGGTTTCCTATGCAAACTTCAAAGGAATTGCATTAAAAAGCGAACTTGGAGGTGAAAAAATAGCGAAAATACTGACTGTTTATCCTCAATTATCTTCTGATTGGTTAGTCATAGGGAAAGGAGATATGCTTAGTAGCTATACGGAGTATAAAACACAAGATAGGGGTACTGTCGGCTTTGAAGAGCCAACACGTAGCTATAAATCGTCAAGTGATAGTATCCCTTTGATTCCCATCTCTGCAATGGCGGGTGCATTTACGGGTGAGATGCAAATATTGGAGCATGAGTGTGAACGTTTTGTGATACCTACATTCAAAGGTGCAGACTTTCTTATCAGCGTGAAGGGTAGTAGTATGAACCCTAAATATAACAGTGGAGACATTATTGCCTGTAAGCGCCTGCCTATAGATACATTCTTTCAGTGGCATAAGGTGTACGTATTGGATACAGACCAAGGCGCGTTAGTCAAGCGAGTGAAGAAAGGTAAGACACCCGATGAACTCATCATAGAGTCTGATAACCCAAATTATGAGCCATTTGAACTACATAGAAGCAAGATATACCACATTGCGCTTGTTATAGGCGTCGTCCGGCTTGAGTAGAATCGATTTAAAAAGAACAAAGCGGCCACATGAGCCGCTTTTGTGTTAAATTGATAACAATTGTGCGTATATTGTTCCCCTAAAAGCTAACAATTTTGTGATTATTGAACTGCCGAAAGATAGCAGTTTCGAGTCAGATTTTTGCGATTATTGAACTGCCGATTAATCAACATTAAAAT